>OLCY01000036.1_pt1 | contig 93642 bp, 70 predicted proteins | sample 1607571 | NCBI WGS metagenome assembly OLCY01 (sample SAMN02674605, study PRJEB24791) | human gut metagenome, SKBSTL067 | isolation source: stool | host: Homo sapiens | place: USA
CGGCATCCAAAGACACTAAAAGACATACATTTCTATTAACCAATCAATTACCGTGTTTTTCTCTAATTCTTCTTTCAGGCATCTTGTTTTCTGCGCTGCTTGAAATTCTTTCAGCAGCTTTGAACGCCTTGCCCGGACGAAGCCGGGACATGGGTCACTCCGAAGTCGTAACCCTTAAAAAATGTAGCATGAAACAGAAAAATGAAAATGCGCCCCGTCCGGGTGGCGCAGGCCGCAAGCCCAAAGCAGACCCGGCAGTGTTCCGGTATTCTATCAGCTTCAATGCGATAGACCACGCCCGCTTTTTGGCATTGTTCGACCAGTCAGGTATGCGCACGAAAGCGCACTTTATTACCGCCCGCATCTTTGGTGAACCGTTTAAAGTGATTAAAATCGACAAGGCGGCGGTAGAATATTATACCCGGCTGACCGCTTTATATTCCCAGTACAGGGGTATTGCCGTGAATTATAATCAGGTGGTAAAGGCTCTCAATACCAATTTTTCAGAGAAGAAAGCACTCGCATTTCTCTATAAACTGGAAAAGGCAACGATAGAACTTGCCGACCTGAACCGCCAAATTATTGAACTGACCCGTGAATTTGAAACAAGATGGTTGCAAAGATAAGCGTAGGCAATTCCCTGTTCGGTGCGCTTTCCTACAACCAAAACAAGGTGGATGAACAGCAGGGAAAGGTACTTTTAAGTAATCGGATGTTCGAGAGCGAGGATGGGAATTTCAGTATTCGGCGGTGTATGGAATGTTTCGATATGCACCTGCCCGCAGACCTGAAAACGGAAAAACCGATTATCCATATCTCCCTGAACCCGCACCCTGACGATGTGCTTTCCGACAGCCAGCTTGCGGATATTGCCAAAGAGTATATGGATAAGTTGGGGTACGGCAATCAGCCGTATATGGTGTACAAGCACTGCGATATTGCAAGGCATCATATACATATCGTTTCCATCCGGGTAGATGATACGGGCAAGAAGATAAATGATAAGTTCGAACATGTACGCAGCAAACAAATCACCCGTGAACTGGAACAGAAGTACGGGCTGCATCCGGCGGAGAAGAAACAGGTAGCCGACCGTCCCGAACTTAAAAGGGTGGACTACCGAGTAGGGGATGTAAAGCACCAGTTATCCAATACGGTGAAAGCCCTTGCCGGAAGTTACCGTTTCCAGAGTTTCACCGAGTACAAAGCACTGCTATCTATATATAATGTACAGGCGGAGGAAGTGAAAGGGGAAGTGAACGGCAAACCTTATAACGGTATTGTCTATTCGGCGACCAATGACAAAGGAGAAAAGCAGGGAAACCCCTTCAAATCTTCCTCTTTGGGTAAGTCAGTAGGTTACGAAGCCATCCAACGACACATCAAGAAATCCACAAAGGACATTCAGGACAAGAACCTGAAAGAGCGTACCCGCCGGACGGTTGGTGCAGTGATGAAATCCATCCGCAGCCGGGAACAGTTTATTAAGGAGTTGAAAGCGAAAGGAATAGATGTGCTGTTCCGGCAGAACGATACAGGCAGGATATACGGGGTAACGTTCATCGACCACGAAAACCGTACCGTCCTGAACGGTTCTCGTTTGGGAAAGGACTTTTCCGCCAATGTGTTCAATGATCTGTTTACTGGCTCCCGCAGTTTGACGGGAAACAGTAAACAGGAAACGCAGGAACACGTACCGGAATTTAACCAGACCGGACACTTTTCAAATACAGGCAAAGTCATTGCGGGACTGTTCAACCTGTTATCCGGTGTGGACGATATGCCACCCGATAACAGCCAAGTTCCGCCACCCAAGAAGAGAAAGAAGAAGAAACAAAGACGTATTTAATAACTATAAAAATTTCAATTATGCAGAATGAAGATGATTTGAGAGGTCTTGCAAAGGTCATGGACTTTATGCGGGCAATCAGTATTTTATTTGTAGTGATAAACATCTACTGGTTTTGTTACCAGTCGTTCCGGGAATGGGGTATCAATATCGGGGTAGTCGATAAAATCCTGCTGAACTTCCAGCGTACTGCCGGGCTGTTCTCCAATATCCTGTACACCAAACTTTTTTCAGTGGTATTCCTTGCGCTTTCCTGTTTGGGTACAAAAGGAGTGAAAGAGGAAAAAATTACGTGGAACAAGATTTATGTGTTCCTTGCTATCGGTTTTATCCTGTTTTTCCTGAACTGGTGGTTATTGATTTTGCGGTTGCCACTGGCGGCAAACACGGCATTGTATATCTTTACCATGACAGCCGGGTATCTTTCCCTGTTGGCTGCCGGAGTGTGGATTTCACGTTTGCTGAAAAACAACCTGATGGATGATGTATTTAATACCGAGAATGAAAGTTTCGCACAGGAAACACGCCTGATAGAAAACGAATATTCTATCAACCTGCCGACACGGTTCTACTACAAGAAGAAATGGAATGACGGGTGGATAAACGTTGTAAACCCGTTCAGGGCAAGCATGGTATTGGGTACGCCCGGTTCGGGAAAGTCGTATGCGATAGTCAATAATTACATCAAACAGCAAATCGAAAAAGGCTTTGCTGTTTATATTTATGACTACAAATTCCCTGACCTTTCGGAGATAGCATACAACCATCTAATCAATCATTTAGATGGGTACAAAGTAAAACCTAAATTCTACATGATTAATTTTGACGACCCACGCAAAAGCCACCGATGCAACCCGATAAATCCGGCATTTATGACGGACATATCGGACGCATACGAAGCCAGTTACACAATCATGTTAAATTTGAACCGCAGTTGGATTACGAAGCAGGGAGATTTCTTTGTAGAAAGCCCGATTATCCTGCTGGCTTCCATCATTTGGTTTTTGAAAATCTATCAGGGTGGTAAGTACTGTACATTCCCGCACGTCATCGAGTTTCTGAACAAGAAATATGCCGATACGTTCACTATTTTAACCAGTTATCCCGAACTGGAAAATTACCTTTCACCGTTCATGGACGCATGGGAATCGAATGCGCAAGACCAGTTGCAAGGGCAGCTTGCATCTGCTAAAATCCCACTTTCCCGTATGATAAGCCCAGCTTTATATTGGGTAATGACAGGGGACGATTTTTCACTGGATATAAATAACCCGGAAGAACCTAAAATATTGGTGGTAGGCAACAATCCCGACCGTCAAAACATCTATTCCTGTGCTTTGGGATTGTACAATTCCCGTATCGTAAAGCTGATAAACAAGAAGTACCAACTGAAAAGTTCCGTAATCATTGACGAACTACCGACCATTTATTTTCGGGGACTGGATAACTTGATAGCAACGGCACGAAGCAATAAGGTGGCTGTTTGTTTGGGCTTTCAGGATTTCAGCCAGTTACGCCGAGATTATGGGGATAAGGAAAGTCGTGTAATCGAAAATACAGTAGGTAATATCTTTTCCGGTCAGGTAGTTTCAGAAACGGCAAAAACGCTTTCAGACCGTTTCGGAAAGGTACTTCAAAAACGCCAAAGCATGACTATCAACCGGAATGATAAATCAACCTCTATCAGTACGCAGATGGATAGCCTGATACCGCCCAGTAAAATTTCTAACCTAACACAGGGTATGTTTGTGGGTGCGGTCAGCGACAATTTCGATGAACGGATAGAGCAGAAAATATTTCATTGCGAAATTGTGGTGGATAACGAGCAAGTGAAACGGGAAACAGTCAATTACAAAAAGCTGCCCCAAATCATAGATTTTAGGGACGAGGACGGGAACGACCGGATGCAGGAAGAAATACAGGCAAATTACAACCGGGTCAAGCAGGAAGTCCAGCAGATTGTCACGGACGAAATGGAACGGATTAAGAATACCCCTGAATTATGCCACTTGATTAAAGAGGAATAAATTTATTCAAAATACATATAGTGAAGATTTTATTTGTGGTGTTTAGTGCAAAATGTTAATTTTGCACAGAATATCACAAGTAAATTATGTCAAGTATCATAAGACCGAGAATAAATGATTTTTATAATATCCCTTTTACACAAGAGGAAGTCGATTTTGCAATCCCTTTTTTAGAAGAGGATATACCTCTTTATGTTGACCCTTTCTTACTATGGAAATCCCCTTCACAACAAGATAATGCGTTACATAGTCTAATTACTAATAATTTTAATCATTTAGGCTTTTTAGTAAATAAAGGTAAGGTTACTGATGCTATTGATATTATTATCAGTGCATCAGAATGTAATGAAGTTGGTCTTGGTAACTCTAAAACCAAAGATGGAAAACGAATTGGAGAAAAATTAGCTAATTCGATTTTAGGAGTGTTTAGCAATATTCCCCAAATACAAAAATCCGGGTTTACACATTTTGAGGAGGTGCAATTATTGATCGATAATATATCGAAAGATAGAATCAGTGACATTGCTTGTAATTTCATTTCTTCATTCTTAATAGATTACACCATACAACAATCCGAAAAATATGGAATTCCGATAGAGCATGTTACTTTAGATAGAGTATATAATTCAAAGAAAAATAAGTTTGAAACAGAATCTACCTTTTTACCAATAAATCCAAATACTAAAAAACCTATTTGGTTTGTACCTAAAAGGTGGCTGCGGTTTATGCCTTGGATAAATCCAGACGATTATTTTCAAAGTTATTATACTTCTGAAATAGATAAAGAAAATAGCGGAAAAATTAATCGCATACAATTATTGGATTTTAATCGTCAGAATTATGATTTGGTACAAAAATATACACAAATAAAAGAACGTCAATTTGAAAATTGTAAAAGTGACCCTTTATTTAGTCAGATACCCGTAACTTCTGCAAAGAGGAAATTATCTACTATAATCAAATTGCCATCGGGAAAAACGGATAATGCAGACAAACAATATGAAAATAACGTTTGTCCATTATTGGCATCCTTATTATATCCACATCTTGATTTTGCACAAGAACAAAGTCGGACAGAATCGGGATCATTAATTAGAGATTTGATTTTCTATAACAATAGGTCTTTCGATTTTCTAAAAGATATTTATGATGATTTTGGTTCAAAACAAGTAGTTTTTGAATTGAAAAATGTACGAGAAATTACACGAGAACATATTTTCCAACTCAATCGTTACTTAAATGATAATTTTGGAAAATTTGGAATTATCGTAACAAGAAATAAACCCAAGAAGAATATTTTTCAAAATACGATTGATTTATGGTCAGGACAAAGGAGGTGTATTTTAATTCTTAACGATGACGATTTAAAAATGATGACACAGGTATTTGAGAGCAAACAAAGATTACCTATTGAAATTATAAAGAAAAAGTTTATTGAATTTATCCGGGCTTGCCCATCTTAATAAATTAAAATATGACAAAGGAAGATATTGAACTGTACAAAAAAGTATTTACTCAAATTAGTGGATTATACAAAGAAATAGGGTTGTTATCTAAAAAGAACCCTAATGATGCTGTAAATGCTTTCAAAATCAGATTTATAAATAAAAATCTTGAAGATGCTAACTATTTATTAAAAGAAGATAAGCCCTATCAAGATTTTGATTTTTTTGGTGAAGATACTTTTCCTACAACAAGTGATGTTGTAATGATGTTAGACCAGTATATATCCTCTCTAAAAAGATTAAAGAATCGTAATACAGTTTCTAAAAAAGTCCAAGACTCTGATTGGGGAATGAATGTTGAACAAGATTTTTGGATGGTTGATGGCAAAGAATCAGATATTCATGCTTAAAATATGATATAATGGCGAAAAAAGTTGTAAAAATTGAAAAACAAAATCTACCCACAAGTTCTGATATTAGTAGATATGAAATGTTAGAGGAATTACTTTCTTCAATTTATGAGGAGATGAAAGAATTCTCAAAGAAGAAACCTGATGAAGCCTTGAATAAGTTTAAGGTAACTGCGGTAAATCGTGTTTTGATACAAATTAAAGATATTATGAAGAATGAGCCAACTAATGAGTTTTTAGATTTATTAGATGATGATTCTTTACCATCGAATAGTGATTCGATATTAATTATTGGGCAATTCCAAGCTGCAATGAGCCGATTTCGGGCAAAATATTGTAGACGTGAGTATGGAGAGGATGTTTGGTCTACCCAAGATTGATATGAATAACCTTAGTATTATAAGATTGAACGGTCAATTTACTCTGAATTTAGGCAGTAGATTTCTGCCTAAATATTATCCTCATATGACACATGTTGACTTTCATTGTAGCAACCTTTTGCTTGTTAGCATCTATTTCGTTCTATGTGCTACCGAATTTTATTTCGAAATGAAATCATAACTTATTTTATGCAAGGAAATCTGTTTATGTTTTGATTTCAAATATATAGTATTTTTTATGATTATTATCTATCAGTTTAGTCCAAAAGTTTGTAAAAGATTTGAATACAAGAGCTAAAACAACTGATATTATTTATATATTAAACTAAAATATAACGATTGGTGTATCCAACAAGTGGGTTACAATTGGGCATCTAAAGAGAGTGATTTCACTCTCTTTTTTTCTTGTAATGGACAAATGAAGTCAAACGGGGACTAATGAAGCCACCTGTTCCCAAATCCTTAAATATACTCTATTTCATCCTTACTTTTACTTCCGAAAAATTTATTTATTCACTAAAATTCAAAAAGTTATGGATGTAAACACAGCCAATCAATCCACCACTGACGAACAGATGATGGATATTTTTCTTGTACTGGATAAGGAGAAAAAGACAATCAGCGCAGTAAAAGGCGTGGATGAAAACGGGAAACTTCAAACCGTACCGCCGGAGAACAACAGCGAAATCCTGAAATTCGACCGTCACGGTGATTTCTTTTCCAATTTCTTTTCCAACATGATGAACCAGTTGAAGAACCCGACCCGCTTCAACTTCTTCAAAATCCCAAAGTTGGAACTTCCCAAAATCGAGCCGATAATCAGGGATAACTTCAACAACCCTACACCGGAAAATGAAGCGGGCATAGAGCGTTACCGGGTAACACCTGAAACCGCAAAGCAGGAAATGAAGAACGAGCAGCAGGAAACCCAAAACTGGCAGCAGCCAGCCAAAGAAGCGGGAGCAACCGTACAAGCACCGCAGCAACCCGACAAAAGCAAATATTACATCGACCCCGACAAAGTGGACTGGGAAGCTCTGAAGAACTTCGGGCTATCCAAAGAACAGCTTGAAAAGGCAAAGGCTTTAGAACCCATGTTAAGGGGCTATAAGTCACCCGGAGCGTTCACCATTTCGGGAAACTACAATTCCGCCATTATGAAGATGGACGCACGCCTATCTTTCCGGCATGACAAAGACGGGAATGTAGTTTTGGCTATACACGGCATCCGACAAAAGCCGGAACTCGAACGTCCGTTCTTCGGTCACGAGTTTTCCAAAGAGGATAAAGCCAATCTTCTTGAAACAGGCAATATGGGACGGATAGTGAACCTGAAAAACTATATCACGGGAGAAATGATACCCTCTTTCGTTAGTGTGGATAAGGTGACGAACGAACTGGTTTCCATGCGTGCAAGCAGCGTCCAAATCCCTAATGAAATAAAGGGTGTCAAACTTAGTAAGGAACAGCAGCAAGCCTTACGGGAGGGAAAAGGAATATTCCTTGAAAACATGATTTCCAACCGTAAAAATCCCTTTTCAGCTACCGTTCAGGTCAATGCCGACAAGAAAAGTCTGGAATTTATCTATCCCAATACCAAACAGTCACAGGAGCAACGGCAGAAACAGGAACAGCCGAACAGCCTTGTCACCAGTGACGGTGTAACCATCCCCAAGAGCATTTCAGGAATAGAACTATCCCGCCAGCAACAGCAGGATTTAGTCGATGACAAGACCATCTTTGTTGCCGGGCTGAAAGACAAGCGGGGGGTCGAATACGATGCTTACATTCAGGTGAACCACGATAAGAAGAAACTCGGCTTTTACAGCGACAATCCCAGTTTTGACCGTTCCGCCGTGAAAGAGATTACTCCGGCAAATAAGAACCGTACACAAGTATCGGTCAATTCGGAGGGCAAGACCAACGAAGCCACCAAGAAGGTGAAAGAACCTTTGAAAAAGGGTCAGGAAAAGCCCACTGAAAAACAGAAAACCAAGCAGGATAAAAAGGAGAAGCAGGAGCAGACGGACAAACCCAAACAAAACAGGGGACGCAAAAGATGATAATGGTGCTAATCCTTATCCCGGTTGTCGTTTTCGTCCTGTTTCTCTTTGCCAGTTACAAAACAGACTGAAAAGCCATAGACGAGCAGAACCGACAATTTTATGCAGATGGTTATCACATCTACTATGACCGGAAAATCCTAAGACAAAAAGAAGTGGAACAATTAAAATCGAAATTAGAATGATTGCAGTAATCGGAGAAAGACCAAGCGTGGCAAGGGACATTGCCCGCATTTTAGGAGCGAGTGAAAAACAGGATGGCTACCTTTCGGGTAACGGGTATCTCGTTACATGGGCTTTCGGGCATCTTGTAGGTTTGGCAATGCCGGAAGCCTACGGCATACAGAGTTTCCGCCGGGAAAGCCTGCCTATCATCCCGGAGAATTTTCAACTTACACCCCGGCAGGTGAAAGCAGAAAAAGGGTATAAGTATCTATTTATATATACTCATGTTTTCTATGTGCTTATTCTGCCTTTTTTACGGCTTTTTTGTTACATGCTTGTCACACGACAAAATGGTAAATAAGGTTGGACATAAACATACTTATTCACACATATAGGACTTAGTCAAACTAAAAAGTAGAAAACATGGCAAATTTAGGAATTGAAATCAAAAGAAAGTGCCCTATTTGCGGCAAGGTCTTTATTATAAATACCTTAGACAGTATTTACTGTTCTCCCAAGTGCAGTAAGATAGCAAACAAACGAAAGAAGGAGGCGTTATTTGCGACATATGCGCAAAACGTCCCTGATATCCGTGAGTATCTTACAGAAAAGCAAGTCGTTGCTTTATACGGCATTGAGCGCAGTACTCTGTACCGTCTTGCCAAATCGGGTAAGATTCCTTGTATTAATCTAGACATTCGGCTCATGCATTTTAAGCGTTCGGAACTTGATTTGCTTTTTCATTACAGAAGGGATCTGAAAGAGACGAAGGAGGTTCCACAAAAGACGTTGTACTATAAGGAAGACCATTTGTCCGAAGGTTACCAAATTTATTGGACAGCATCTCTACTTATCAATTTACTTAAGATTGTATCTATTTACATTCTTATTCTCTATCCAGTATCGGATGTAGAAATTGTCTTTACCCGATTCACTAAGAGCAATTGCAATATTTCTCATATGGCGGTTAAACTCTGGCACTCTTACATCCAATCGTTCGTACTCATATTCGTGTAGACTTTCCAACATGCCCTCTATTTGTTTTCCGAAATATAATATCATGTACTTTCGATGGACATCTAACAACGCATCAACAATATCAACTATGCTGTGAATTATGAGCGACTGCTTCATGATGGCAGTGTTAATTAGCAAAGAAAGTTCTTGAACGTAATTATTAATTCCATTGGCTTTCGCTAGAGTGAATAAATGCATGGAAGCTTCTCTTGCTATATTATAGTTATCACTCAGTAGGGCACTATATATATTCGAATACCCCCTCTTTACGTTAATACTCTCTGATATCACTTCTATGAGACCTTCATCATCATAATGGTTTTTGTCTTTATGCTGAGTTAGAAACCGTCTCATCTCAATGAGCAACTTTAGATATTCATTCGTAAAATATGAATCCGGTAAAGAAATAGTCTTTTCTAGATTTAGCAAATCAAGGTTGGTTCGAATGTTTCCTAATATCTGAGCCCATTCTTCAGAAGTCCACTTTATCCTTGTATCTATGCGTTCTAAATGTGAAGACTGAGGCAACGTAAATGATTGCTTTTCTATCGATATGCCACATTTCCACATATCATTAGCAAGTATCATCTGCTTAATTGAACGTATAACCTCTTCATCTTGTACAACATCCAAGAGCATTCCTTGTTTGTTAGTATCATCTTTTGCAAAACTTAAATCCGATTTTTTAGTTTTTTCATCAAAGGCAGAAAGTTCCTCGGAAGAAAGATTATTCGTACACTTAAGTTTATAAATCAAACAGTAGTTATCACTTACCTCACAATCATTGATAAGCCACGACTTACTTTTTGATAAAGACTCCGTGTTAAAAAAGTTCTCATCAATCGTAAGAGTGTCATTTATCAGCATATTTATTATGCTGCGATTCTCTGTAATATGAGGCAATAAAAGACTAAATACCTCTTGTCTATGCTCCTTTTTTAACAGATGCTTCAAGGCGCTTCTCGTATTTACTGCTATAGGATCGCTATAAGACAAGAACCTGAAATCCTTATGTTGACACATGTATTCCAAAATAGTATCCTTGAATTCAGAATACCAAATATCTTCGTCTACAGCCACATACAATTCACTTGTAAAATAATAAATGCCATAGCAGACGCCATTAGGAATTTTCTCGCATTTCAATGCTTTAATCAGGGTAACAAGAATCTCCGACACCTTGGACCGCAAGTTTTCATCGTCACGATAAGCAAAATCCTGACCGAGTTTTCTCAATAATTTTTCGTTTTGATATTGTAGCGAATAGAACAAAATAGGGTATGGAGTCAAGTGGAGTAGATATCGACAGACTTTATACCAATGTTCTGCAGGCAATAAACCAATAAAGCCAAGATTTGTGGTGAATCCTGAATCAATTAATAACTGTAGTGCGCGTAACGACTCTGGAAATGATTTGTAATCGTCTCCTCCAATAATCATAGTATATCTTGTACCATATGGATCTATCTTCTTTTTTACTTTGTCAATGTTATCTATTGCAGAGTTTATTTTGGCAAACACGCTGTCAAGGTTCGCTTTTTTGTATTCAATGGTACTATATTTCTTTCTGAAATTGTCATCGATTATGTTATAAGCCTGTTTCGCTTCATGCTGAATTTCTACAGGAAGGTCATCTCTTCCAATAAACTCGTTTAACTTATCATGCGAAGGAGTGTCCTTGTGAAACATTCGCATAAATACGGCTTTTTTGATAATCCAACGATTCTCTGGATGCCATTCTTGCAAAAGTCCATACATCTTGTCGAATTCAAAAGAATAAGCTGCACGCAGTATCTTTTCATAGTATTCATCATCCGACGCTATGTTACCAGTTGCTGTAGGAGCGGTTAAAGTTTCGCCTCTGGACTCCAATTTATTATATAAATCATTACCTTCAATACCATCAGCCAGCTTTGAAATATTTCCATATAATGATGGCCACACCCCCATATCACGCATGGCCATTAAACAAACCTGCTTTTCCTGATCCGTCCATACCTCTTTTTTGATTGTCAAATGACGTATTATCAGGTCTTGATAATCAATATTATCTGGATGTGGACAGTTTTCTCTTTCTTTATTGATCTTCGAAATTAGGTCGTCAAGGTTCTTTTCCCCCATTTTATCCTTAATAGCAATGTAGAGATCACTCCATAAACTGCGATAATTTAATTTAGATTCGCAGGTTATAGGATTTTCTCTGATCACTACAGTTTTCTTCATCGGATGGGGTACACTGAATGCATCAGCGAATTCATCATACCATATATTCGACCATGCATAATTAAAATGACCCATAGGAAAAACGGTAATATCATCATGGATATCCCCATCGTTAACAGTGCTTTTTACATATCCGACCAAATATAACCTATCTTCTTCTGTTACAAAGACTCCTGCACCTGATAATCCTCTCATGGTTTCATAAACATCCTTTCCTGCAGCGATAATATTTTCGGATATTTTCCATTTTTTACTACCCATAGGTTTAAGGTTATACCCTCGAGAATTATATCCTCCTCCTTTGGCAAAGCCATACGTATAGCAAGGCATTGTAATTTGGAAGTTCTTAACTATAATGAAACTGTTGTCGAAGTCAAATATATAACCATCAGGTTTATCAATTTTTATAATAGCATAATCAACATTTGCATCCTGGTTGCATTTACATAACTGAATACCAGATAATGTCTCTGGGGCTTGATTCCAATAACCTTGAATTAAAATATCTTCATTATTGAATGGCACACTCCCATCCATTATGACGTGTGCTGCGGTCAACACATAAAACGAATCACCATCTTTAATGATAGTGCCAGATCCATAGTTATCCTTACCTGGACAAGTAATTCTTACTGTTATTGATTTTAGAATGTCGAGGTCAAAGTATTCTGAGATTGTTTGGTAAATCATTCTTATTGTCGTAGATTAAATAATTTAATATAACATCATCGTCATTAAACAACTTTCCGACTCTCTCTTCAATTTTAGCTAATGGATAATTGAAGAAAAAATTAACGGTTTGACTTTTGTCTCGCCCTTTATGACATAATATATTTGCAAATGTCTCCCGGTCAGGGTGATAGGATTTTTTTGCTCCTCCATTAGTCGAAATAAGGTAGTTAACGCAATCAATAATATCAAGCAATGTATTCGAAATATTGTTCCTACTTCCATGATGCGAGACTTTTACAAAATCAACCGCCAGTTTATTCTCCTCGGAGTATCCCTTTCCTCTCAAGTATGCCTCTATTTCATTGGGGAAAGCATCTCCCAACATCAATGCACTTAAACCATCACATCTGACGATAAATGCAATAGATGCCATATTTGCAAGGTTTGCGTAATTTTCAGGATTCGGGGTTGCTTTTTCTCTTTCTGATAAAGATTGTAAATCAATGCCTCTATCTTCCTCTACTCTTTTAGATGCGGACAAATCTATTGCGGGTTCTAGCCTCTTTTGTGTAAGCAAAGCCTCATAACTGTCAAAGAATAAACCTATCGTTTTCGCTGATGGCGCAATGACCTCAATGTCAGCGTAAGCAATATCTGACGTATCAAGACCTGCTGTCACAGATTCTGTCCACCGTGTTTTGTCTGCATCCCCCATTTTTCGCAAAGTGTCTGCCATGGAATTTGCTTTGGCAGCAGAAAGATTTTGGCTTTCTGGCATATCAACAAAACGGGCAGAGTTAATCCATAGTCTATCAACGGGGAACATCTTATCATCTTTATGACGTTCAATATAATTTTTAATACCTACTAGGTGATCGTCATCTTGATGAGTCATTATCATTAAGTCTATATGACCAATTTTCTCAACTTCGTCAATAAAGGGATTTAATATAGGGTTTCGATTGGGACCTCCATCAACAATAATATATCCCTCATTATCCCCCTTATAACAATGGATGATAAATGCATCTCCGTAAAGAGCTGGCAAAAACGTAAGTACTGATTGATTCATCTTTTATTCTAGTGAATTATTTAAGTTTCGCAAGTAAAAAATGGCATAATAAAAATAGCTAAATAGTTTGATAATTTATTAATTATCATTATATTAATGTCGCCAAACAAAACATATAGCCCCTTTAACCATGAACAAAAATAGACATATTATCTGTGAACTCCAAGATTTTTTGCAAACAATGATGCGAGCAAGGCAATTAAAAGTATTTCAACCATAATGAACAACATAAGGATACAAAGTAAAGTCATCGGATCTCTTAAGAATCCGAGCTGTAAGTTCACCTGTCTACAGGTGCTACAGCTGTTCGTGCTGTTTCCGTTCTTTTCCGTGAAGAATTCTGCCAGCTATTCGTCTTCCGCCCTTGACAAGATGTTCGCTTGCAAGAAGGATATATTCTATCGGTTTATGAATGACGGCAATGTAAATTGGTATCGCATAATCTACTCAGTATTCAGGCAATTACATTCTCGTATAAGTCGCACAAAGACATCCAAAGATGGCGTAAGATGTGTCATTATAGATGATAAGGCAGACCTCGGCGCATTAAAACAGCTAAAGGTAATCAAAGATGTATTCTGCCAGTCGGACAAGATTATAGTCGCCACCGATGCAGGGAGAGAGGGAGAACTTATATTCAGGTACATCTACCAGTATATCGGATGCAACAAGCCCTTTGTCCGTTTATGGATAAGCAGCCTTACGGACAAGGCAATCCGTGAGGGACTGCAAAATCTGAAAGATGGCAGCCTGTATGATAACCTATTCCTTTCGGCGCAGGCACGTAGCGAAGCCGATTATTTAATTGGCATAAATGGTACACAGGCTTTAAGCGTGGCAGCCGGACAAGGCATTTTTTCTTTGGGACGGGTACAGTCGCCCACGTTGGCAATGATATGTACCCGCTTTTTGGAGAACAAGAACTTTGTCCCGCAAAAGTATTGGCAACTGAAATTACAGGCAACTAAGGACAATGTAGCTTTTACGGCACTATCCACAGAAAAGTACGATAAGCAGCAGCCCGCCATCGACATGCTGCAAAGGATAAAGGAAGCGGATACGGTACAGGTGAAAGCCATAGAACGTAAAGAAGTGAACCAAGAACCGCCGTTGCTCTATGACCTAACCACGCTCCAAAAAGAAGCGAATACCAAACTGAATTTTTCCGCAGACAAAACCCTATCCATCGCACAAAAGTTATATGAGGGTAAACAAATCAGCTACCCCCGAACCGGAAGCCGTTATATCTCACAGGACGTGTTCGAGGAAATCCCGGAACGGTCTATTAATTTGGAACAGTACGCCCGTTTTGCCGGATATGCTGTCGGGATGAAAGGCAAAACCTTAAATTCCCGTTCCGTGAAAGATGGCAAGGTAACAGACCACCATGCCCTGATAGTAACGGAAAACCTGCTCGACAAGATGGAAGCTGACGAATAGGCAATCTATGAACTGATAGCCGGACGGATGTTGGAAGCCTTTTCTGAAAAATGCGTCAAAGACGTTACCAGTGTAATGCTGGAATGTGCAGGGTCGCTTTTCACGGTCAAAGGGGCTGTAATCAAGTCCGCCGGATGGCGTGCCGTATTCGGCGAGAAAGAGGACGGGGAAGATAACGCCACTTTGCCCGCCATGCAGGACGGAGATAGTTTACCGCTTTCCGGCATTGAACTGTTGGAGAAACAGACCAAGCCTAAGCCGTTACACACGGAAAGCAGTTTGCTTTCTTCAATGGAAACGGCAGGTAAGGAACTGGAAAACGCAGACCTGAAAGCCAGCATGAAAGATACGGGTATCGGTACGCCCGCAACACGGGCAGCCATCATCGAAACACTGTTTTCCCGCCAGTATATCGTCCGGGAGAAAAAGAACCTTGTCCCGACCGAAAAGGGACTTGCCGTTTACAACATCATCTGGGACAAGAAGATAGCAGACGTTGAAATGACGGGAATGTGGGAAAATACGCTTGCCAAAATAGAAAGCGGGGAAATGAACCCCGACACGTTCCGTAAAGGCATCGAAGTATATGCAAGGCAAATCACGGCAGAACTGTTGGACGTTCAGCTTTCTTTCGCTTCGGGTAGTGGTTCCATTTGCCCGAAATGCAAGACCGGACGCATCCTTTTCTATCCGAAAGTCGCCAAATGTTCCAATGTGGATTGTTCCGTTACCATCTTCCGCAACAAGAGCGACAAGCAACTGACGGACAAACAGATTACCGAACTGGTGACTACCGGGGAAACCGGGATAATCAAAGGCTTTAAAAGCAAGAACGGCAAAGTCTTTGACGCTTCACTTGCCTTTGACGAGCAGTTTAATGTTACTTTCGTGTTTCCTGAAAAGAAAGGCAAACCGAAGAAGTAAAACGAAAATCGCTATATTTGCCACAGAAAGTTTCATTATAGATAGATTTATAATTGAAATTTTTGTGGTTGAAGCACCCGGAGGGACACCGGGTGCTTTTTATAAATCTTCTTTATATCACCCTATAAATATACCATTCCTATTTTTTTTTTCGCACGTAACTATCTGATACGCAAAAATAGTTACCCCTTTGTAACCGCCTAACGTTTAAGTAACTTCTTTTTTTATACTAAGTGTATTTATATCTTTGTCGTCGAAAAAGATACTAAATAATAGATGATATTCTACTGTTTTTGGTCATTGTTTACATAAATAAAAGGAGAAATAATTATGCATTACACAGGAACTATTTGGAGACCGCCTTATGAGGCATACTCCCTTTTAATTCAAGTTACAGCAGGATGTACTCACCATTCATGCAAGTTCTGTACTCTTTATGAAGACTTGCCTTTCAAGTTTCGAATGTCACCGCTCGAAGAAGTTAAATCAGATTTGAAAGAAGCTAATCACTACTATAAAGATGCAGACAGAGTATTCTTTACAGGAGCTAATCCTTTTGTACTTAGTGTGGATAAGCTCAAAACATTGGCGAAGATGGTACATGAATATTTTCCAAACTGTCAGAGCATCGGTTGTTTTGCAAGAATAACTGATGTTAGTCAGAAATCCGTCAAAGACTTGCAAGAGTTGAAAGACCTCGGTTATGATGGAATTACGTTTGGAATTGAAACGGGAGATGATGAAGCACTTGTTTTTATGAAAAAGGGATATTTGTCTAAAGATATTATCGAACAATGCAAAAAGTTAGAAGAAGTGGATATGAGCTATAATTTCTTTTACTTGACTGGTATTTCCGGTTCAGGGAGAGGAGAAATTGGCGCAAAGGCAACTGCGGAAATCTTCAACCAGCTTCACCCGCAAATCATAGATGCTTCCATGCTAACCATCTATCCAACCTCTCAGCTATTTCAAGAAATTCAAGCAGGAAATTGGAAAGAGGAAACAGAGATTGAAAAATTGCAGGAGCTAAAAACACTGATTCAGAGCTTGACGGTAAATGCAAGGTTTGCTACTGATGGAGCTTCTAACTTAATCCAAGTCCGTGGTAACTTAAAAACAGATAAGCAAAAGATGGTTCATTTTTTGGAACAACAAATCCATAATCAAGATGAATCTTATTTGCGGCAATACCGTGAGAACTTGCCTCATTTATGAAAAAGGATGTTAGAATAATCGTTCAAAATATTCAACGGTATGACGACTATACGGATAAAATAGTAACTAATGCCATTGGAAACTATTCACGTTCCGGTAGTAGTCATTCTGTTTTATACTGAGAATTATGTGCAGGAGGACATGTTGTTGAAAACCGACTAATAATCAACCCGGAAAAAGCTAATTTATATCGTACAGGGTCGATTTTTACTGAAATGTCTTTCCTAAATGGGGAATTAACGGAATCGGATTATATCACCGCTGATGGAGATATTAATATAAAAGTAAGGACATTGCTTTATCAGCTTAAAATATATGATGACCGCATTCGTGTTGAATTGAATTATGATTTATTTCTTAATGACAAGTTTACGTCTAATAATGCTCTTATTATAAGTATTAGAGATATTGCATAAAAGAATAATGTTATGAAAATAAGAATCGTAGATTTATTAAAATCAGATATTTATGGAATTGATGTCTATGTGAGAGGTTGGGTTCGTACGCATCGGCAGAGTAAAAATATAAGCTTTATTGCTTTAAATGATGGCTCTACTGTACACAATCTTCAAATTGTGATTGAACATGTAAAGTTTGAAAAGAACATGCTAAAGACTATTACTACAGGAAGTGCAATCGGTATAAAGGGCAAATTTATCCGGTCTGCCGGAGGTAAACAACAAGTAGAAGTAATAGCTGGGGATATTGAAGTATATGGAATAGCAGACCCACAGGAATACCCCTTACAGAAAAAGGAACATTCTTTAGAATACTTACGGGAAATAGCGCATTTACGCTTACGTACAAATACTTTTGGTGCAATATTTCGTATGCGCCATAATATAGCTTTTGCCATACATCGTTATTTCAATGAAAGAGGATTCTTCTATTTCAATACTCCTATAATAACAACATCGGATAGCGAGGGAGCAGGAGAACTCTTTGAAGTCAAAACGGAATTAAAAGATGATTTTTTCGGTTCCCCAGCCAATTTAACAGTTTCGGGACAATTAGAGGGCGAGCTTGGTGCGTTAGCATTGGGGGCAATTTACACCTTTAGCCCGACCTTTAGGGCAGAAAATTCAAATACATTCCGTCATCTTTCCGAATTTTGGATGATTGAACCGGAAGTTGCCTTTAATGATATTAACGACAATATGGATTTGGCAGAGGACTTTTTGAAATATCTAATCCGTTATGCACTTGAAAATTGCGAAAGTGATTTAGCTTTTTTAAATGACAACGTAGATAACGGTTTAATGGATAAATTACATTTCGTTGCAAATAATGAATTTATGCGTTTGCCTTATTCTAAAGCTATAGAGATTTTACAAGAATCCGGGCGTCAGTTTGATTACCCTGTAAAACCGGGAATTGATTTATGTGCTGAACATGAACGTCATTTGGTGGAAGAATATTTTCGCCGCCCTGTGATTGTTACAGATTATCCTAAAGAGATAAAAGCATTCTATATGAAACAGAATGAAGATGGGAAAACAGTTCGTGCAATGGATGTATTATTTCCGAAAATTGGGGAAATCATAGGAGGTTCTGAACGGGAAGCCGACTATACAAAATTGTTGCAGCGAATGAAAGATTTGAATATGAATACCGAAAAACTGTGGTGGTATCTTGAATCACGCAAATTTGGCACTGTTCCCCATTCAGGCTTTGGATTGGGTTTTGAACGGTTGATGCTGTTCATTACAGGCATGACAAACATTCGGGATGTTATTCCGTTTCCACGTACACCCCGAAATGCAAATTTCTGATTATAACGAAATTAAATCATGCAAGATTATATCAATGAAATATTGCATCGAATAAATGAAGAAATGGAGTTGCTTGGCATTGATGAAAATGTCTGCGTGGAGGATGCTTTGCATATGATAGATGTCATACGACCTTTATTCGATAATTTGCGGAACATGACTGTAAAATATGAATTTCAGAACGAAGAAGAAGAAATTCATTTCTTTAAAGATATAAAGCCAGACATTCTTAGTCGGTATTTATACTTTTACAAAATAACAAGAATTGAGATGAAACGTCCGATTGGCAGTGATGATGTACAACGAGAGTATCTTCATTGCCAATTGGATAATTTGAAATATTTCTTTGATCAAAATCTTGATTTCTACCAATATTATCGTTCGAAAGCAACCCACTTAGATTCTTATTACTTTGTTCGATATAAAGCGAATTTCAGATTGTGTATTGATAGCGCATTTTTAGATAAAGACCCAGCCTTTTCTACTGGATATGATTACAAAGTAGCTAAAATTTTGTCGAATGAAATGCTACGAATATATCTCAATAGACAATTACAATTGTTAGACAGGAAAATGCAAATATCTAAAATACGGGCGGCACTTTCTGACTTTAATCTGAAATGGACTGGCTCTAAATCAGATGCAGTAGAGTTTGGATATGGACTTGTTGCTATTGCAACACTCAATAATGGAAATGTGACAATAAAAGAAATCATGGCTTTCATTGAAGCAGCTTTTGATATAGATTTAGGAGATTATTATCGAACATATCTAACTCTCAAAAGCAGAAAGAAAAATCGAACTGCCTTTTTTACATCAGTAATCGAACAACTGTTAAAGCGAATGGAATCGGACGAACTGTAATAAAGATATTTAGTCCACATAAAAACTACCTAGTAATTACCAACTTGGTAGTTTTTGTTTTTATACGATTTAGATATGAAATGCAGCATTTTCGGGTAATAACACCCTGTTTTTGCTACTGAAAAAGAGAAAAATAAATATTCACCAACTTGGTTATACCTTGTAATTTTTATCTTTTGAAACCCGCCATCTTTGCAGCAAATCAATTAGTTAGCAAAATGGAGATAATAACATTTGAGTCAAAAGCCTATAAGGAATTAGACAACAAGATTACCGCTATTGCCGATTATATATTTAATCACACAGAAGCGGAAAGTACCAATGAGGATGAAATTTGGGTGGATAGTTACGAGGTCTGCACATTTCTAAAAATCAGTGACCGGACATTACAACGCTTGCGGGCAGCCGGGACAGTCACTTATTCCAATATCAAGGGACATTATTTTTACAAGATTGGAGAAATAAAACGATTATTGGAAGAACGCCTGATTAAACGAGATAAGGACAGTATTAATGACCTGATAACCAACCACCAGCTATATGTTAAGGAAAGAAGAAATATTAGAAAGGACAAATAATGGATTATCCGTGTTCAAGCATTACATATCCGGTAATTGGCGGATAGGACGCAATTTCTTAAACCCGCTTTATGAGGATAACAAAGCGTCCTGTAACATCTATTTCGACCGCCGAAGTGGTATCTATAAGATGAAAGATTTCGGCAACGACAGTTATAGCGGTGATTGTTTCTTTTTCGTGGGGCAACTTAAAGGGCTGGACTGCAACAACTCAATGGATTTTGTGGAAATACTGGAAACCATAGACCGGGATTTGGGATTGGGACTGGCAACAGGTAATCCGATACCAGTTACCCGTACTTCTTCCCATATAATAAATGATATGCCGGAAGAAACACCTGAAAAGGAAAGCAAACCCTACCAGTTCAGGGAACAGAAATTCCCGCTTGCCGAATTGATGTACTGGCAGCAGTATGGTATTACACCGGAAGTATTGGAATTTTATAAGGTGTGTTCCTTACGGGACTTTCAGAGCGTAACAGCGGATGGAACACCGTTCACTTATACTTCATCCGTAACAGAACCGATGTACGGGTATAAGAACAAACGGTACATAAAACTGTACCGTCCGTTCTCGAAAGCCCGTTTCCTCTATGGTGGCAATTTCGGGGAAAACTATTGTTTCGGATTAGAGCAGCTACCCGCAAAGGGTGATACACTGTTTATCACAGGCGGAGAAAAGGATGTCATGTCACTGGCGGCACATGGTTTTCATGCTATCTGCTTCAACAGTGAAACGGTGACTATCTCGCCTACGCTGATTTATAAATTGACGTTCCGTTTTAAGCATATCATCTTATTATATGATACTGACAAGACGGGAAAGGAAAGCGCACGCAAACAGGAAAAGCAGTTGGAAGAATTTGGAATAAGACGGTTACTTCTACCGCTTCCTGGAACAAAAGAGGAAAAAGATATTTCCGATTATTTTAAGGCAGGAAATACTCGTGAAGATTTCCTAAAATTGTTTATCGAATTTTTAGATAACCTATATAGTGATACATTGATTATGCTCAAATCGTGCGAAATAGACTTTAATAATCCCCCGGCAAAAGCGCAGGTAATAATTTCTGCCGGAGATGTTCCATTAGGGACACAAGGAAACCTGTTTGGTATTACAGGCGGCGAGGGAACAGGAAAGAGTAATTATATAGCTGCCATGTTAGCGGGCTGTATCTGCCAACCGGATAAGGAAATAGATACGCTCGGCATACAGATAGCCGCCAACAGTAAACACAAAGCGGTATTACTCTATGATACGGAACAGTCCGAAGTACAACTGTTCAAAAATGTAAGTAACCTACTGACACGTGCCAAGCAACCGAACAAACCGGAAGAACTGAAAGCATTCTGTCTGACGGGTATGTCCCGCAAAGAGCGCCTGCACGCTATCGTACAGAGTATGGATAAATTCTATTATCAGTATGGTGGCATCCAGTTGGTAGTTATTGACGGCATCGCCGACCTTGTAAAGAGTGCCAATGATGAAGTGGAAAGTGTGGCAGTGATAGATGAACTGTATCGACTGGCAGGAATTTATAATACCTGTATTCTCTGTGTGCTGCATTTTGTACCCAATGGATTGAAGCTGCGGGGTCATTTAGGTTCGGAATTACAACGTAAGGCGGCAACTATCCTTTCCATCGAAAAGGACGAAGAACCCACACAATCTGTGGTAAAAGCCCTGAAAGTAAGGGATGGTAGCCCGTTGGACGTTCCTTTGATGCTGTTCGCATGGGATAAAGCAGCCGGGATGCACCTTTACAAAGGAGAAAAGCCACGAGAGGAAAAAGAGAAGCGCAAGGAAAAGGAACTGGTCGCGGTTGCCCGTGACGTGTTCGGCAGGCAGGAACATATAACCTATATAGACCTGTGCGAGCAGATACAACAGATTTTGGACGTGAAAGAACGCACCGCCAAAAGCTATATCCGCTTCATGCGGGAGCGGGACATTATCATCAAAGCCCCGTCCAACCAAAGTTATTTTATGATTGGTTTAATTTAATCAGACAGCCTTATGTATATAGATAAAGATGATTTTACCGCATGGATGGAACGTATCATGGACAGGTTCGATATGCAGGACAAGAAGATAGACAAAGTTATAAAAGGTCGTAACTGTTTGGATGGTGAAGAACTGCTGGATAATCAGGACTTGTGCCTGCTGCTAAAAGTAGCCCCCCGAACACTGACCCGTTACCGGAAAAAGGGAATACTCCCTTTCCTTATGTTGGATGGCAGATGTTATTACCGTGCAACGGACGTACACAAGTTAATCCGAGAGAAAACCGATTAATTTTTTCTTTTCTAATGGCTTTCAATCCTGTTTTATCGTAAGATAAGGCAGGATTTCTTGTTTTGTATATAGGAGTTTTCAGGGATTTGGCTAACTTTGCAAAAGTTACATAGAAAATAATGGCGATTGAACAGTAACCTGTGATGTTGCCTTTATATATATCATATTCGTTCGCCGAATATCTCACTACGAAAACTGGCACTTTTCAAAATGACGGGATTTTCAGCGCAATGTCTATGCTATGTTTTAACATAGCGTGGGCTTGCCTGTTTCGTCATTTAGGTATGCCAGTACCTCGTAGTGGAGCAGTGTGAGTTCACGCTTCTTTTTTGAGATACTAGCGGACAGTTTGAATAAAGATTATAAACGGGTCACCCGTAAAAATAGAAACTGTTTAATGCCTAATAATATGAAACAAATTAAAGCGCATATCGCTGTGTCTCTCGATGGTTTTATCGCAACATCGGACAATGAACTGGACTGGATTACTTCAAATGTAAAATCGCTTATTGGAAAAGAATACGAAGCGGCTACTTGCTTGCTGATGGGAGCTAATACTTATACCTATTTATTTGAGCATTGGGGTGGATGGTTATATAAAAGTAAGCGTACTTTTGTAGTTTCCCACCACGATGCAAATGTTACGCCGGATTGTGGAGTAGAATTTCTTATAGATACTCCACTTCGGAAAGTACATGAAATGAAAAGTGATAATGATATGCTGTTAGTCGGTGGTGGTAAACTTTTGACTACACTTATTCAAGCGGGACTGCTGGATAGTCTGACCCTTTACACTATTCCTGTTATGCTTGGTAAAGGTATCAGTTTCATAGGTGAAACTTTTGGCTCAAATTGGTATTTGGAGAGTTCTAAAATTATAGATAATAATATTTTGTTATCCTCATATAAATATGTGAATGCAAGATGATAAAAAGGGAGAGTATAGAACATTGAAGTTCTATACTTTCTTCTGTTTTTCCGTTTTTTGACGGTGTTCTAAAATTTCATCGGAATGTTCCAAAGCCCATTGAATAATACCATCTAAGGGCGACATTAAACTTTTTCCAAGCGATGTAAGACTGTATTCCACTTTTGGTGGTATTTCCGGGTACAGTTTACGATTCACCAACTTATCGGCTTCTAATTTCTTTAATGCTGTAGCCAGCATCTTTTGTGACACATTCGGAGTGTTTCTTAATAGCTCATTGAAGCGCAAGGTTCCCTTCTGATGCAAAAGGAACAATATGCGTAACGACCATTTATCTCCGAAACGGTCAATTATTCCACAGGCAGGACAAATAGCTTCTCTATAATGAGTATCATCCATCTTTTTTTTCTTATTTAATTCATTATCAATCAATAATAGTTACCTCTACGTTACTCTCTTACTTAATGGTAAGTTCTTTTTTTATACTAAGTATCTTAGTAACTTTGTTCGCACAAAAGTAACTAAATATATTGAATATACAAAGTTTTCGGTCTTTCTAAATATTTAGCAAAGACTGAAACTTACAAAAATTAAGAGTATGGAAATAGAGAAAATGCACTTTGACGGTCAAATTTGGCGACCACCCTATGAAGCAAGTTCGCAACTGTTACAGGTAACAGCAGGATGTACATATCATAAATGCAAATTTTGTAGTCTGTATCATGGAACTAAGTTTAGATTATCTCCTGTTTCGGAAGTTGAATCAGACTTGAAAATAATTCAGGAATACCAGCCTAAGGCAAGACGTGTCTTTCTGACTGGTGCCAATCCTTTTGCTTTGAGCTATAACAGATTGTTGGATTTAGGATTATTGATTCGGAAGTATCTCCCTTATTGCGAAACAATAGGAACATTTTCCCGCATAGCAGACATTAAATCCAAGAGTGTAGAAGAACTGAAGAACTTGCGTCATTTAAAGTTTGACAGTATTAGTATTGGCACGGAATCGGGAGATGATGAAACCTTGTCAAGAATGAATAAGGGTAATACGGCAGCAGATATATTGGAGCAGTGCAGAAAGCTGGAAGAAGCCAATATTCGTTATAATTTGGTTTATCTGACAGGGCTTGCGGGAAAGGGGAAAGGACAGCAGAATGCAATCCATACGGCTGAAATATTTAATCAGCTACATCCTTTTACTATAAACTTTGTTTCTTTGACCGTATTTCCTGAATCGGAACTTTTTCAGGAAATACAAGAGGGTAAATTTATTGAGGCATCGGAGCAGGAACGTCTGTTGGAGTTGAGAACCTTTATTTCTACCCTTAGCGTAAAGACAACTTTATTGGGAAATACAGTTTCAAATACAATACCTTTTGTGGGTATGGTTCCCGATGATAAAGTCCGAATATTGAATGAACTGGATGCTGCAATCCGTCAAAGCAGTGAAATAGAATTAAAGCAGTATAGAAACGGCATAAGGTCATTATAAAAGCAGAGAGAAACGGGGGAGGTAATTTCCCTGTTTCTCTCTTTCTATGGCATAATGACATTATAATATAGTTACTATCTCATCAATGCTTTTGCGGGCTGTTGGATTGTGCTTGGAATCCACTGGATAACCTATAGGAATTATTGCAACCGGATGAATATTAGCAGATAATCCCAAGCTATGTTTGCATTCATCTATATCGAAATTGCAAACCCAACAAGTTCCTAACCCTTGTTCCGCTGCTGCCAAACAGATATGTTCCGTAGTGATAGCAGCATCAATATCTGCATGATTTTTATTATCATACTGACGTGTCCATGCAACCGAATCATTAGCACATACAATGACATATAAGGGGGCTTCCACAAACCATTTGGCTGGGTAAACCTTTTGCAGCTTTTTTTTCTGCAATTCACTTTGTATCACTATAAATTGCCACGGCTGTTTGTTTACGGCAGACGGTGCATACCGGGCGCATTCAAGAATATAATCCAACTTTTCTTTCTCTACTTCTTGGGAAGTATAGCTTCTTACGGAATAACGCTTTTTTGTTAATTCTAAAAAATCCATGATGTATAATATTAATTGAGTTAAAAAATAAATCGCTATGTCTTATAACTGTATTATTTGTCCTGTACTGATATAATTTATTTTTTCGTCAGCAATACCTTTCAATATTCCATAGGCTTCTTCACCAGTACAATGGCAAGTATAAAATGTTGTATTTCGGCATAAAAACGTATTTGCAATATCTTTAATTAGGTTTATGTTTTCGGTTCTTTTCTTTAATGGGTCATAAAGATGAAAACCTGATATGCAATATTTCATTTCCTGTTTTGCAATATCTTCGGCTCTATTTAGAATATTGACTATTCCATTGTGAGCGCAACCGCTGAATAAAGTTTTATAATTGCTTTCGGTTATAATCAAATATTGTTCATGTTTAAATGTATCATGCTCATACGTCCCATTTTGTTTGACGAATAGACTGTTGTTTGCTGTAGGTAAATAAAGATGTTCCTCTATATTGGAAAATATTTGCAATTCCTCATCTATTACATACTCATCCTCGATAAGAATAATTCTTGGATTATCTTTTAATTTTCTATCGAGACCAACGTACCATTTCATACCTAAGAAATTAGCATAATACTCCTCAAAAGCGTATCGACTAATGTATATGTTCGCTTTGGCATTATTTTCTAAAAAATACTTCAAAGCTCCCTCGTGGTCATTGTGCCCGTGAGAAATAATCACAGAATCAATGTCCGTAATATCCACATTTAATTTGACTGCATTTCCCAAAAACAAACTATTTGAGCCTAAATCAAATAGTAGTTTATGCTTTTTTGTTTCAATATACAAGCATAGTCCGTGTTTACTTTTATAGTCTTTGGATATGCTTGTATTTTCAACCAATGCTATTACTCTCATTTCATTTGTTCTATTTTGAAACCAGCTTTGCTTATCAGTTCTACTATTTCACCTGCTGCCAACTTATCGGACGTTACAGTCAGGGGACGATTGGAATCGGACAAATCCAAATTCCATTCTTCTCTGTTCATTTTATCTTGCAATATTTCTTCTATTTTAGCAAGACAGCCCATACATTTGGCATTTGTTTTAAAAGTCATTGTTTCCATTTTAATTGATTATTAAGTTATTCTTTTTCTTTTTAAACGTAAGCTGTTTAACACCACAGATACAGAACTGAATGCCATAGCGGCACTTGCCCACATTGGATTTAAAAGAAATCCGTTTACTGAATAAAATATGCCTGCCGCAATCGGAATACCAATTAAGTTATAAATAAACGCCCAAAACAAATTCTGATAAATTGTTTTTATCGTCAATTGCGACAGCCGGATGGTTTCCGGTATTTTCAGTAAATCGGATGAGAGTATGGTCTCCATTGCCGTATCTACAGCAATATCACTGCCTTGCCCCATTGCTATGCTTAAATCCGCTTGTGCTAAAGCCGCACTATCATTAATTCCGTCACCTACCATGCCTACTTTTTTCCCATTCGCTTGCAATTCTTTTATGAATTGAGCTTTTTCGTTCGGCAACACTCCGGCTTTATAATGGTTTATTCCTACCTTTCGAGATATGGCTTGTGCTGAAATTGCATTATCTCCTGTTAGCATATATACTTCAACACCCATTTCCTGTAGTTGTGATATGGCTTGTGCCGAAGTTTGTTTAATTTCATCGGTGAGGGCTATAGCTGCAATAGCTTGTGTGGAATCAGCAAACCATACCAATGTTTTAGCTTCCTGTGTCCATTTGTTTGTCAATTCCTGCAAATGACTGGCTATCGTAATATGGTTATCATTCAATAATGACAGGTTGCCTACGTAATAAGTCTGACTGTCTACTATACCTTTTACACCTTTTCCCGGAACGTTTTCAAACTTATCAATGAAAATCTCTTTTTCATTCTGCAAAGTATTGACTACGGCATCCGAAAGAGGATGTTCCGATAGCTTCTCTAAACTGTACAGTATTTTTGGCTATGTTCAAAGCCGTTTTCCCATAGGCTTTCGACGACTATCGGATGTCCTGCTGTGATAGTCCCTGTTTTATCAAGAATTATCGTATCTATCTTTTGGGCAATCTCCAAGCTTTGGGCATCTTTAATTAAAATCCCTTTTTCAGCACCTTTTCCAATGCCTACCATAATGGCAGTGGGAGTAGCCAAGCCTAATGCACAAGGGCAGGCAATTATCAATACAGTGACCATTGCCAACAATCCATTGGTGAAGCCGTTCGTTGGTGCTAAAAATATCCATGCAACAAAAGTTATAATTGAAATACTAATAATAGCCGGGACAAAGAATCGGGCTATTCTATCCACTAACTTTTGAACGGGAGCTTTGCTGCCTTGCGCATCCTGCACCATGCGGATGATTTGTGCCAGCATCGTGTCAGAACCTATCTTATCGGCAATAAACAGGAATGTCCCCTTTTGATTGATGGTTCCGGCAAATACCTTTTCGCCGGATTGCTTGTGCAGAGGAACAGGCTCGCCATTCAACATACTTTCATCCACGTATGATTCTCCTGTAACAACCTTGCCATCTACTGCAATGCGTTCTCCGGGTTTAACAAGAATTGTATCACCTTTTTGTACGGCTGTTATCGGAACGGTACGTTCATCAGAATCTACGATAATAGTTACCGTCTTAGGTTGCAGCCCGATTAACTTCTTTATGGCAGATGAAGTATTTTGTTTAGCACGCTCTTCGAGTAACCGTCCCAACAGGATGAATGCAATGATAACACTTGCCGCTTCAAAATAAATATGCGGTTCAATCCCTCTTGATAACCAAAAATCAGGAAACAGCAGATTAAAAACACTGAATGTATAGGCTATTCCGGTACTAACAGCTACAAGGGTGTCCATATTGGAAGTGCCATGCTTTAATTGCCGCCACGCATTGATATAAAATTCACGTCCCAAACCGAAAACCACAGGCGTGGCGAGAATCCAAAGTACATATTTTAAAGAGGATATATCTTCAAAAAACATACTGATAACCATAATTGGGAGAGATAACAGCAGGGCTGCCACTGTACGTCTTTTTATCTTCCGGTATCTTGTCAAGCGAATTTCTTCCGCTTTATCGGCTGCGTCTTCACCGGTATCAACCAGTAAATCATATCCTGCATCTTGTACGGCAGATTGTAGTGTTGCATCGGAACATACTTCCGGATTATATTCTACCTGTGCTACCGCAGTCGCATAATTCACTGTTGCCTGATATACTCCCGGCAAACCATTTAATGTTTTATCCACATGAGCCGCACATGAAGCGCAACTCATACCCAAAACCGGATATGTATTTTTTATGTTCTTACCTTTTTCCATATTGATGATTTTTATATGTTGCAAAGGTAGGGGGCTTTTATCTTCCGGCTCTTACATAATTATGGATATGACTTATATCTTTCAGACTTCATCCAAAGGTTTCAGTTTGTGTTCTTTTAAACGCTTGAACTGGCTTGGAGAAATGCCAGTCATATTGCGGAACTGCGTACTTAAATGCGCTGCACTTGAGTAATTAAGCTTATCGGCAATTTCGCTAATGGATAATTCATCATACACCAACAGTTCCTTTATACGTTCTATTTTCTGAATGATGTAGTATCTTTCTATACTTATGCCATTCACTTCGGAAAACAACTTGCTAAGGAAACTGTAATCGTGATGGCACTTATCCGTAAGATAATCAGACAGGTTTGTCTTGGACGAATTATCGTTATAATGCACTAATTCAATCACCTCAACTTTTATTTGTTCGATGATTCGCATTCGCTTATCATCTATCAACTCAAATCCGTATGTTTCAAGAACAGGCTTTATGGCAGCACGTTCCTCTGCATTTATCGGTTCTTGCAAAATAGCTGTCCCCAGTTCAACACTAAGTGGAGTAAACCCCATTCTTTTCAGTGCTTCTGTAACAACCATAATGCAACGGTTACAAACCATATTTTTAATGTGAATAGTATTGTTTTTCATCATATATCCATCGTTTCCGCAAAGTTAATAACAATACACTGCTTATCGTTTGGCAAGCTCTGAATATTCTCAATATTTAAGGCTTGCAATTTATTGATAGCGTTTATTGTTTCTTCATTTTTTGCAAATTTACGAATCGGGTAGTGCAACCTAATTGCAAAGTTGAGTAATCTGAATTAGGTGTAAGGTGCAAGTATATATCTATATATATAGCTTGCACCTTACACCTAAGCTGAAACATTTATATTCAGACATTTGCGTAATTCAAAAAGAAGCAGTATCTTTGAACCGAAGTTTTAGGCAGACAATGAACAGCCAAAGGATGACAGATAAACGTCTTTTTTGAAACCTAAATTGTACCCCCTAAGGCATTGGCATATTGATAAAGAGTTGAATTAAAGCGACATAAGGAGATAGGTTCATTACCCTGTCTCTCCGCTGAAAACAAAAAAACAAAGTTATAAGTCCTTGAATTTCAATAATTCAAGGACTTTCTTTTTTTAGTATATAACATATCAGTCTGCATAATAAAGAACGAGGAGCAACGTAGATCAATGATAACCCTTGAGGACCTACCTTGTATGTAGAATAGTGGGAAAATCGATTTTATTTGTTCCGCTACTTGAGCAGATGTCATTACCACACCGCCGGTGTCTAGTTGTAAATGCAATAGTTGAGGCCTCTTATATAGACCGTTGGCTTGAACGTTACTTTTTAAGGAGCGACACACATTATCAAAGTTTATCAATCAAAGCAAGGTTCTATTTTTTGTATTCCTTTTGTAAGATATATAGTCGGGCTATTCCTTTATTTCAGTGTTTTGCTATCCTCTAATTCATTATACTACATTCTTTTTTACTTTTTTCTATATATCAGTAATTGACCTGAGGTCGACATTATTTAAAAGATTTTCGGTTGCCGTCATTTGTGAAATTTACACCAATGACTGGTTGTTTTTTAAAGAGACAATAAACGGTAATGGCTGATAGCGTGTTGGCTATGAAATGAATACTAACTTTATCTTCGGTGATTATAGTGGTAAGTTGTTAAATCTTATGATTAAATATTCTAACTTAAATGATTTTATTGCTGTATTCCTATTTTTTTAAGATAACAGATTGATGAATTATATCGTATTCACGTTAAATTAAATAATTTATGAATGATGAAAATCAAAGCTTTTGTCTATCTTTGTAAATAGACTTAATTCTAAAATAAATAGTATGGCAAAAGAGTTGAATTTTACATTGGAAGGTGTACAAGGTGATTTAAAGTTGAAATACGGTCCTTTTAATCAACGTTTATACCAAGACGGAAGAGAGATCAAGAAACAAGGACGATTCAATCCGAAATATTATGTGATTAACACCAATGGGGAAAAAGAAGAAATAAAGGTTGTCTATGGTTTTGATTTTGTCCATGTCGCTGTGTTCCGCGGACAGAAAATCGATCTGGAGGAACGGCTATCTATCCGCGAATACATAGTGGGTGGTCTGCCTGTGTTACTTGTCTTTCTAGGTGGGTTGATTGGAGCCTTGTTCGGCATCATGGGTGCTACGTTCAATTATAATCATATGCGGCAGGAAAAGTCTTTTATGAAACAACTGCTTCTTTCCCTGGGCGTTTCCATACTCTGCTATGTAGCTTATTTTATATTTGCTATTGGTGTCCAGTTGATAGTGGTTAGATAGGCTGGCTGGAAAGTAAAAGAAAGGTGGCTTCACGGTTATTCCGTATGCCACCTTTTTTAGTAAACTTCTGAATGTCCTCCCCATGGATGATGGCGACTATCCATATTGGGAAAAGTAAAACAGGCGAAAGGAAAAATGAAAACTGTATTTTCTCTGTATTCTTTCGGGAGATTCCCGTTTTTTATCAATTCCCGTAGGTACCGATTAATCCATTCGTTGTGATAGTTTCTGCACTTATTTTCAGTTTCCGGCATCTACTGTTATTATAGAACCGGATATGTGCTTTTCCCTCCTTATCCGGAGTGACAGACGGATTCCAGTATAATGTACGACGATAGTCGGGGACAGGAGGGAGCACAGAATAATTGGGGTGATAGAATTCTTTAACTTGGCTGTAACCGTCAAGCCATGTTTTTCGGACACCTTTCCCTGCTTCTGTCGGTATCTTACCTTCCGGATATGTTTCGATCAGTACGGCACAACTGTATAAGTCGGATACATCGAACGGAGTCAATCGCGGATCTGCATACTGGCAAATCGTAGATAGATTTTCAGTGATATAAATCGATTTAATGGCTTCGAGTCTTATATATTTGTACTTATTATAATCCATTTCTGTATGCCGGGTGCGTTCATAGTTGATTACGAAAAGTGGCATTTTACTTTTATAATACAGGTAATTTCGTCCTGAAACAGGACTGAAATTTTTATTCATGTTCATCATAAGTTCGTGTATGTCGTCACCAATAAATTTTCCACTGTCTTTTATGTCGTCCAGTTCGGAATGTACATCATAATAAGCAATCGATTTCGAACGGCTTTCATATATCTCTTTTTCTTTGGTTCTCTTTTTGGCTTTGATAGTTACCTCTTTTAAACGGTAGTTCTTTTCATGGTTACCTGTCTTTGCCAGCGAATCTGCGTAAGCGGCAAAGAAGGTTTCGATATCCTCTTCAGGTAGGGGAGTGGTTTCCACTTCGGGCATAAGTTCTTTCTCTTTTTCTGCATTGGCAATGCTTACCTGCATATCCGCATAATGATATTTTCGGGGGGCAGGACTGAATAGCCTATCCAATAAAATACGGTAATCTTTCTTTTTTCTATTGACTGTAACTGCCAATATCAAGTCCCATTTTCCGTATATATCGGATATTAGTGAGAAGTGTCCTAAACTATCTGTAGTGATGGCTTCGATGAAACTGCTGTTTTCCTCATTCTCCCCGCGTTTCTTCAGGAAGCAGGACACTTCTACGTTAGGCTTGGGAAGTTGCCGGACGAAAGAGACAACCTGCCCTCGCGTTTCGATACCTTGCTCCGGTCCGTATTTAAGGTCAAGAGACTCAATTCCTGTCATTTGTTTCCAAGAGTAGCGGCGCCATCCCTGCACTCTTAATAAGAGATCGATTGCCTTGCGGCGTGTATCGTCCCGGGATTCGAAATAATATTGGGGATTGTTGACATATCCTTTTATTTCGGACATTAATAAAAGATCGGTCAACATATTGTGCCCTGATTCTACTTCATTCATGCCGTCTCTCACAGATAGGGCAAATGGGGTTTGTACCGGAATCTTTTCTTTTCCGGTCAAGGTGAGTTCAAGGTTTACCAATTCGTAAGGGTCGTATGTCTCTTTGTCTGCCTGTACCTGAACGGATAATTGCTCTTGGGGATAGGTAAATATCAAACGATCCGATAGGACCTCTCCGTTACTGTTGAATAACGCGATTCGGGAAACTCCGGGTACTAATTTACTTTTATCTATTTTGAAGCGAATCGTTTCATTACCTTCGACATCGATCAGGCAGAATTTGTATAGTTTGCCTCCGCTGATGACTGCCAGTCCCAATACGTCGGAGGGGGTATTGGAATTCTTTTGCACTGCTATTTCAATGCTGTCTGTGTATGATAAATTGTCGGCATGTAATATATATCCTTCCGGTAAGGCTTCCGGCATATTGAACTGGTGCTTTTTGCCATTAAATTCGACTATTGCTTTTTGTTTCTCTCCCGTGGGCGTGTAATTGAAAATTCCCCGTCCATCATGTGTGACATTGAAACGGGCTGTTTCTTGTTTTTCTTCGTTAATAACAATACCGGTGAGGGTAATGGGGTTTCCATAGGTATCTGTCGCTTCAAAAGCCACTTCGGATTCTATCCCCCGAACCAGATTTCCACCTTCGGGGAAGAACTTTAAATTTACTTTTTTACCTTTTGTCGGTTTGGGACGCTCCAGCGGGTAGTTTCCTGTCGCATATTTCCGCATCTCTTTTTCCGTAAAGTCGCCTTCTGCCTTAGGTTTGTCGAAAACCGGCAACAGTCTTGAGAAAATGATATCTCCTCCAAAATTCAGCATATATTTTGTGTAGGCACGAATTTCATAAAATCCTGAATAAAACGGGATTTGGTTTAGTGTGAAATCTCCGTGGCATTGTCCGTTTTCTATTTTTAATGTCCGTTTGTCGATAACTTCACCACCGGGATTTAATAATTCGACATATAAAGTCTTGCTCAGGTCAGTGGCCGGATGCAGGTCGGAAGTGACCAGGAAACATTTAAACCAGATATTATCACCTTGGTAATAACTGGTATTGTCAAATTGCAGGTAAACCTTCTCTTGAGGGATATATTTGGAAAAATTATCGATCAGGTAGGCGTATTGGCTTAGTTTTTGGACAATACTGTCCGTGGTTTGTGCAGATACACTCAGGCAAAACAGGTATAATAGCAAATGTATCTTTAATGTTTTAGGTGTTTTCATTTCGTATCTTGGGTTAGATGGGAGATTGGTTTTTCCGTTGTGAGTCCTGTCTTAAATAAAGTTCTTTACTCTTACATCGGGATTCGTCTTTTGCAGGGCTTTTATCAGTTCCCGGGGTGATTGGGGATCTATCATGACAAATCCGGTGGCGTGTCTGATCTTTATTTTCTGCATGCCCAAGGCATGGCGAGTATACGTAACATCGGTGATATGACTGAATGTTCGTTTTTGGCGGAAGAAGTCATTTACTATTTGTAAATCTCCGTTTTTCTTGACAATGTATTTGCAGGATGTTTGTGAAAAATAGATGGTTGCACTGGGACCTATACATGCGGCACCTATCCAGATTGCTTGTATAGTTGTGAAACTGATCGCAATGCATGCTATTATACCTATGGCGAACAACCAAAGTCCTAATTGGGGATTTCGCGCTTTAAATGTTTGTTCCATCTTTTTTTAGATTGTATGTGTAACTGTTTGATAAAGATAGAAAAAAATATAATGAAAGAATCTTTTTTCTATTCTTTTCTGAATTGTGGCTGCGAAAATAATTATTTAGGGTCTATTGGATTCCGAAAGTTCCGGTGAAAAAGATAAAAGCTTCTCTAAACCACCGTGGCTGCGGTTGATGAAAAATAGGCAAGGGAGATTTGAACAGGTGCTTGTAATATGCAAAATTCGGACAAGAATTTGGAATCGGAAAATTTAGATTCTGTTTTTATGTGGGAAGCTACGGTCCGGAAATAATAATTCTTTGCCGATAGATGATCTGTTCTTTCTTTTTTATCTATTTTTGCCCCTTGAGAATTTTAATTATTAATCTAACTATCATGAAACGAAAAGCGACTTTACTATTTCTCGTGACATTCGTGCTGCTGCTCGGTGCAGTTGCACAGGAAAAATTGAAAACAGTGATCGAACCCCTGCAAAATGAAAGATGGTGGGGTGGATTCGTGGCTTTAGGAAATCAAATGCCATTCAATGATCACTTGCGGATGCAAGACATGTCACGCAATAATATGAACAACCAAGTAGTGCCGTTCATGCTTTCTTCGGAGGGCAGGTATATCTGGGCCGAAAATCCGTTTTGTTTTGAAGTAAAGGATGGGCAGCTGATTATTTATTCAGACTCGGAAAAGATAGAGCCGGTGAAAGCCGGAACTACGCTGAAAGAGGCTTTGCTGGCTGCATCGGCTAAACATTTTCCACCTTCGGGAAAGATTCCGGAACCTACTTTCTTTTCTCTTCCGCAATATAATACCTGGATTGAGCTGATGTATGATCAAAATCAGGAAGACATTATGAATTATGCCCATAAAGCTGTGGAGAACGGATTTCCTCAGGGGGTGTTTATGGTAGATGATAACTGGCAGAGATATTATGGTAACTTTGACTTCAAAACCGAGAGGTTTCCGGATCCGAAAGGGATGACAGACGAGTTGCACCGGATGGGATTCAAGGTGATGTTGTGGGTGGCTCCCTATGTTTCGCCCGATAGTCCCGAATTCCGTGAATTGGAAGCAAAAGGATATTTGTTGAAAGATAAAAACGGGCGCACGGCCATTATTCATTGGTGGAATGGTTACAGTGCCTGTTATGATACCACAAATCCGGAGGCTATGAATTATCTGAAGGAACAGTTAAAAGCCAATCAAGAAAAATATGGTATCGACGGATTTAAGTTTGATGGTGGAGACGTAGCTTATATGACAGGAGAGTATACTTTTCATGATAAGAATGCCAATGTGAATACTTTTATGGAAAAATGGGCTGAGATAGGTTTGAGTTTTCCTTACAATGAATTGCGTGCATCTTGGAAGTTGGGTGGCCAGGCATTGGTACAGCGGCTGGGTGATAAAGATTATTCTTGGCGTGCGACTCAGTTATTGATTCCCGATATGACTGCTGCCGGATTGTTGGGGCATTATTATACTTGTCCCGATATGGTAGGCGGAGGACAATTCGGAGCTTTTCTGAATGTGAAGAAATTTGATGAAGAACTTATTGTACGTTCGTGCCAGGTGCATGCCCTGATGCCAATGATGCAATTCTCGGTAGCTCCTTGGCGTATCCTCAGTAAAGAGAATGTGGCTATTTGTGCGAAGTATGCCCATCTTCACCAGCAAATGGGAGATTATATTTTGGAGTTGGCAAAACATGCGTCAAAGACCGGTGAACCCATTGTTCGCCACATGGAATATCAGTATCCTCACCAGGGATTCATCGATTGCAAAGACCAGTTTATGCTGGGGGATAAATATCTGGTAGCTCCGATGCTGACATCCGGAACAAGCCGTACCGTAATGTTGCCAAAGGGTAGATGGAAAGATGATCGGGGCAAGGTGTTTAAAGGGCCGCGGACAATGACAATAGATGTTCCCCTTGAACGTTTGCCATATTTTGAGAAACTGACGAAATAATTTCTGGGCCGATAAAACAAGAAAAGCCACACTGTCAATATGTACAGCGTGGCTTTTGTTTTTGTAAGTTTAAGCTAATTCGGCGTTACTTTACACGGATAATGTTGTAATTCAGATCGCTTTCCGATACTTCCAGGCTGTCATCAGCCAGTGTCAGGGTAGTATCATTGGCAATTACGAAATAAACAGGTTCACTTCCGTCACTCGGATTCAGTTTGATGGCCGTTTTCTTTTTATCTTTGACGGTTTTCTCCACTTTTACCGGCTTTCCTTTAGAAGTAAAAGTCTTGTCTTTGCCTTTACCTTCAGCATCCAGATAAGTGACGTCCAGTGTATACGTTGTATCGGTTGCGTTCGCCAGTGTGTTCAAAGTTAACACGTAACGGATGCCCGGACCGTCAGCAGCAGGAAGCACACCTTCATATACCTGGGTTTCTTCCATTGTGGGTTCCATAGCTACTGCCAGACTGTCTGCGACTGCTTCTTCAGCTTTCGTTCCTTTTGATTGGCAGGATACCAATGCAGCAACGACGGCTGCTAACATAATTACTTTTTTCATTGTTAAGTGCTTTAAATTAATATAAAAAGTGAGTTGCTATTCCTCCTCTTCTCTCTTAATAACCAACAGCTTATCGACTCTTCCACGGTCCATATCCACTACTTCGAACTGAAGGTTTTTGTAAGTGAATATATCTCCGGCTTTGGGAATACGTCCTATCAGGAACATAGCCAATCCGCCTAAAGTTGTAAAGTCTTCCGATTCGATATCATCATAAGAGAGTATTCCCATCTCTTCCATAAAATCTCCGATATTCATTGAAGCCTCTACCAACAAGGAGCCGTCCTGTCGGCGAACGATTTCCTCTTCTTCCGTATCGTCCTCTTCCAGAATGTCTCCAAAGATACTTTCGGTCAAGTCATGCAGGGTAATGATTCCCTCTGTGCTGCCATACTCGTTTACAACAACTCCGAACTTATTTTTGTTCTTCTTAAATAGCTCTAAAACTTTTTTAGCGTATAAACTTTCGGGTATAAACAAGGCGGGACGTGCGATTTCTCTAAGGTTGAATTCCTGTTCGCTACCTATCATCAGTATGATATCTTTCACAGAAACCACACCTGCTATTTCGTCGGTGTCGTCATCAATCAGGAGGTATTTACTGAAATGCTCGTTGTCGATGATCTGAAGCACTTTCTCTTTGCTGTCAGTCGTATGTAGCACCACCAGATCACGTCGGTGAGTCATCAGTTCGTTGGCACGTTTATCCGAAAAGCGAAAGACATCACGTAGCATTTCGGTTTCTTCTTTGTCAATCACACCCTGCTCCGAGCTTTGGTGAAGAATCATTTTCAGTTCTTCCTGAGTCATCAGGCGTTCTTCGCTTTTCAGACCGATCAGTTTGTTGAGCAGGCGGGTGGAAATGCTGAGCAACCAGACAAAAGGGAATGAAATCTTGGTCAGCAGAATCATGACGGGACTCAGCAAGGTTGCATAGCGCTCGGGATTGCTGAGAGCGATGGATTTGGGTACAAGCTCACCGATAATCAGTGACAGGTAGGTAATGACGATTACGGTTGTGATCATGGCCAGGTCCTTTGCATAGACTTCGGCTCCCGGTATCATGGCAAAGAGCGGAGTCACATCATCGGCAATGGCTACTCCACCGAAAGCACCCGATACGATACCGATCAGCGTGATACCAATCTGAATGGTAGAAAGAAATTTTTCGGGTTCTTCCAATTGTTTCAATACTCCCCGGGCAGATTTGTTCCCTTTGCTGACCAGGGTTTCCAGACGTGCTTTACTTGAGGATACTAAGGCAATCTCGTACATGGCAAAAATGCCATTCAGTACGAGTAAAAGAATAATTACTAAGAATTCCATATAAGTTTGAATAGTTTCATGACCGCAAATTACACCAAAGTACGGACTCACGCAAAAACTATCGGAATTATTAATGAATTTTTTCAAAAAGACCGAGGCCGGACCTCATATATTGGGATCCGGCCTCGGTTAAAGTCAGTTTTGTGGTTCTCGAACTTACTTGTTCTTAGTATAGTTGTCTGCTTTTTCTTTGGCGCGTGCTACACGTTTGGCTGTATCGGGGTGTGAAGAGAACATTTTCTGGAATTTAGACTCTTTGGGAGCCTCGGCTGAGAGTTCCAGTAGTTTGTTCAGAGCATTGTACATTGCATACGGATCAATGTTATGTTTGATGCTGAATTCGAAACCATAATCATCGGCTTCGCTCTCTTGCTTCTGAGAATATTGGGCACCGGCTAATGCTTCTGCCATAGCTCCCAGTTCCGAATCAGTCAGTTTGGAAACGGTAGAGCTGGCTGCTCCTGCAGCATTCTTTACTGCCGAACGAAGATATGCACTCTTCATGGCATCTTTAGAGTCTGTATGAATCACGTGACCGATCTCATGTCCGACAACTGCCATCACTTCATCGTCCGTCATAATATCCATCAATCCGGCACAGATGCGGACACTGCCGTCACCACAGGCAAAAGCATTCACGTCGACAACCTCATATACTCCGAAATTCACTTTCAGTCCGTCTACTTCTTTGATATGTCCGGTCAGTTTCTCCAGGCGTTTGCCGTATTCGCTGTCGGCTGCGGTCAGCGGATTGTGGGTGTCCATCCATTGCATGTATTCTTTGCTCATGGCTGCGATGTCCGCGTCGGACAAGGTGATGGCTTTCGCTGCGTCGCTACCGGCTTGTACCACTTTGCCTACATTGATTTTCTTTCCACCGATTTTGAACTGTGCGGATGCTGTCGTGAAGCACATTCCGCATAAAAGTGCCGCAATAAAAATAATTCTTTTTTTCATTTTGTGAGTTTTTATAGTTAATAATATAGTTGTTTCGAGATTTAATATTCAAATGTGATACCCAAGGTTGGCATTAATGTTCCGCTTTTCTGGGTTATGTATTTCATTTTGTAGCGCTGTTCTGCCATGGGGGCGGATGGATTTTCGATAACGCCTGTACTCATCAGGATATCCGGTTGCTTGAATTTGCTGTTTGTCACATTCTGCAAATCGATGTAGAATCCCAACATACAGCGTTTCAGATAAAATGTTTTGTCCACTCGTACATCCAGTTGGCCGAAGGCGGGCAAGCGTCCGGTATTGTACTTTGTGTAGTCATAGTATGGACGTCCCTGTGCATTCCATGCCGTAACAAGAGATGATTTTTCCACATCATAAGGGGTATAGGGTGCTCCTCCTATACAGCTGATTTTCATGCCCAGGCTCCAGTTGTGTGGAAAGTTATAAGTTCCACTCATATTGAAAATGTACCGGTTGTCCCAAGCGGAAGCGATGTACTCCGATTGTTTGTTGTTGCGGTATTCGCTTTTGAACAGGGTGAACGAGGATGCCAGATTCAGTTTTTTAGCTATCAGCCATTTCATTAATATTTCTATGCCGTATGCACGTCCTTGGGCGGTAGAGGACAAGGCTTCGTTTCCGATGACTCCGTAGTCATTGCCTTTGCAAGCCAGGGGGATGCCGTCTGCGATGGAGAACGGTATTTTATCATATTGTTTGTAAAAACCTTCGGCAGACAGTTCGAATGTATTTCCCGGATGCCAACTCAGGCCGAGACTTTCTTGACTGACGCTCATGTAACGGAGGTATTTGTTGACCCATGCTCCATTGTTATCTTTAAATCCCAATCCGGTATAAGGCGGGAGCTGATAATATAGTCCTGCATTTCCACTTAAATATAATCCGTCTGTCAGCCGGTATGATAGTGACAGGCGGGGTGAGAGTTGGTCGCCCATCCCTTTCATGCCGGAAGAAAAGTTGTTGGCATCGGTCCGTACGCCGAGTGAGGCAGTGAATCGTTCATCGGTAGTTGCATAGTTGATGGTTCCGAATATGCCCCAACGCCACATACCCAGATATGTGTGATAATCAAACGTCCTGTCTTCATCAATATACACTCGTTGAAAGGTGGTGTTGGTGTATTGGGAATAATCCAGATTGGCTCCGAAATTAATTTTCCAATTACCGAAAGTCGAGGTGTTCTCTATCCGGAATTTGGTCTCCTGTTCCACTGAGCGCAACTTCAGGGATAAGTTGTCCGTACTGCTTTCGTCATTATTCAGATATTTGGTATTGCGGTTGTTCAGGTAACTGTGGCTGACGACTACAGACTGTACATGTATGCCTGCGTAGTGACGGTATACGGCTCCCAGTGTAAAAGTCTCCTGCTGTATCTTGGGCAGGTAACTCAATATGTATTCCGCTTTTTCTCCATCCAGTTTGGTATTCAGTTTCATGTTATCGATTCCTCCGAGCCCCAGTATTGTCAACTCGTTGTTGGCATTGAAGCGAGTTTTCAGTTTAAATTGTGCGTCAGTGAAAGTTGGCAGGAAAGGTAACCCCAACATGTCAAATAAAAACTGGAGGTATGACTGACGCACCGAAACCAGATAAGATGTCTTCTTTCCTATATGTCCGTTCGATGCTAACGAGACTTCCGAGGCTCCTAAAGTTGCTTTTAATGAATTGCGTTCCATATCTCCGTCCCGAAGCTTAAAGTCGAGTACCGAACTCATGGCATTCCCCCTGTCGGTCGGAAAAGCTCCCGTATAGAAATTGACTTCACGAATCAAGTCTGCGTTGATGATGCCCACCGGACCTCCCGAGGCCCCTTGAGTGCTGAAATGATTAATATTGGGAATTTCTACTCCATCCAGATAGAAACGGTTTTCGGAAGGAGATCCTCCGCGTACGATCAGGTCATTTCGATATCCGGCAGGGGAGAAGGCAACGCCCGGATAAGATTGGACAATACGTGAGATATCTCGGTTGGCTCCAGGGCTTTTCTCGATTTCCTGCAATCCGATGATACGTAGCCCTACAGGACTCTCCGGGTCTCTTCGGAAAGGAGAAGCAGTAACCGTGACTCCTTCTAATTCGGTCAGGTTTTCTTCTGTTTCTATTTGGATGGTGAGATCTTTAGTAGAGACGATATATTCGGGGGTGAGTATGGTTTTGTATCCTACAGCAGACGCCTGCAGACGATAAATGCCCGGAGGGACTTCTCCGATGTTGAAGTGCCCTTCGGCATCTGTCACTCCTCCGCGTCCCAGTCCTAAGACCAGTACATTGATAAATTCCAGCGGTTGACGACTGGCTTTGTCAATCACAGTTCCCTTTATTCGGTGTGTCGGTTGCGCACTGACTGTGGTGAGCAGGCCGAGTAGCAACAGGAACAAAACATTTTTTTTCATTGGTCCGGTTCGATATACTTTGTGAATTCTGTGCAAAGTTATATAAAAATGGTTTCGTCTCTCGTTTTTATCTGCTATTTTTGTGGGAAAGTTTTAAATAGAAAAGATGAAAACCGTAAAACTGATTACTTGCGATGATGCCTTTCAAGCTCATATTATACAGGGAGCACTTGCTAATGAAGGTATTGATTCTCTATTACATAATGAAAATATGTCGACCTTGTTGCGGGGTTTTGTCCATGACATCTCAGGAGTGGATGTCTTGGTGGCGGATTGCGATTATGAAGCAGCCATGCAGTTGCTGAGGCAGAATCAGATGATACCCGAAGAACAGAAGTTTTGTCCTTTCTGCGGTTCGGACCGGATTAAGTTTGTTCTTAAAAAGGAGCATCGTGTGAGGGCTGTCAGCGCTGCCATTGTTTCTATGCTGGCTACTGTCCCGCCCGGAGGCAATCATTGGGAATATATCTGCGACCATTGTGGGAAAGCTTTCGAAAAGCCGGTTACGGAATTCAACCCTTCTGCTTTGGAAGAGAAAGATTGAAAAGACAAACTCTAAAAAACATAGATTAAAAATGAAAAGAAGAAATTTATTTTTGGCTTGTCTGCTTTTATTTGTATTGCCACTTAGTGCCGCAAGGGTAGATACGCTGATGGTGAAGAGTCCCTCTATGAATAAGGAGGTGCAGGTGTTGGTAGTGACCCCTGATGTTGCTTTGGGAAAAAATGCAGCGGCTTGTCCGGTACTTTACTTGTTGCATGGGTATGGCGGTCATGCTAAGACCTGGATTCAGATAAAACCGAACTTGCCGGAAATAGCAGATGAAAAAGGGATCATTTTTGTGTGTCCCGACGGCAAAGACAGTTGGTACTGGGACAGCCCCAAGAATCCGGCGTACCGATATGAAACGTTTGTTTCTTCAGAGTTAGTGAACTACATTGACCGTAATTATAAAACGATTGCTGATCGGAAGGGACGTTCCATTACCGGTCTCAGCATGGGAGGACATGGGGCAATGTGGTTAGGTATTCGCCATAAAGACGTGTTTGGAGCGGCAGGAAGCACCAGCGGAGGTGTCGATATCCGTCCTTTCCCCAAAAACTGGAGCATGAACAAGCAGTTGGGTGAACTGGCCTCAAATAAAAGAATATGGGACGAACATACGGTAGTCAATCAACTCGATAAGATTCAGAATGGTGATCTTGCTTTAATTATAGATTGCGGTGAGGATGATTTTTTTCTGAATGTGAACAAAGACTTTCACGATCGGTTGTTGGGCCGCAAGATAGATCATGATTTTATTACCCGTCCCGGTGAACACAATGGAAAATACTGGAATAATTCCATTGATTATCAGATTCTTTTCTTCAGCAAGTTCTTTGCCGGAGAGTAAAGAGCGAGTGATAAGGAGCATCATGGGATTATACGTCCCGTTCCTCCCTCGGCGTATGGAATCCGGAGAGGTGCCGATGAGTTCGGGGAGGAATTGTTTGTAAGGAAAATGCCAATATATGTAATGCTCCATAACAATATATGTAATCGAAATAACATATATTGTTATGGGGCATTACATTACTACTTCGTGGAGGCAGGATTGAAGTCATTCCCCTTATTCGATGGTGATGCCGATGGTTCTCGTGTCTGTTTTTGTTTCATCGTATGCATTACCGTTTATGTCGATCACAGTACCTGTAGAAGTGGTCTTAGCGATGATTCCGGTTGGCTTTTCGTTTTCATCCAGTTCATAACTGTATTTTGTATACTCCTCTTTGTTTTCTTCCGGAGTGTTGCCGATAATCAGGTGTTTGGACTGACGGCCCAACAGTCCGGCATAAATAGCGTCGTTGTGGAAAGACAGGGGGTAAGTTTCGCAAACTTGCAGGCAAGGGAGCTGATACAGGTTCTCCGTATTTCCCGCCTGATAATTGGTTTGCAAGCCATTGGCAATGATATGGCTTAAATTCCCGTTGTCGTCGTATGCCAACTCTACGGAAGAATAAGGCGTACTGTTTATTTCTTCATCGATCCGGGTAAGATATTCACCGGAATAGGTGAAGGTGTACTTTCTGACCTGGTCGGACAATTTGTAAGTACATTCGGTAGCATATCCCGCACTTCCTAAGATATAAATGGCGGTATTTCCGTTTTCATCTGCCAATGTCACTTCGTTACCGGAGTAGGAGAGAGTCGTTTCGTGGGTCAGGCTCTGCCCGTAGAACTCCTGTAATGTGGTATGGGTCGTTAGTTTATTGTTATCGTATACATAAGTATCGGTACGTAATACGTCGCCTCCGTCACTGTGCAGATTCTCTTTCAGGATCATCAGGCTGAAATCGGGGGCCGGAGGAAATTCCCGTTCTTCCTTATCATCGGTACATGCCGAGGTAGCCATGACAGAAAATGATAAAAAGAAACAGTATAGAAGTTTATTCATATCAATAATGTTTTATTTGCCTGCAAATGTAGTTAATAACCTGCTCTATCTACCACGATTGTGGTATAAAAATGCCTTCAATGTGCGATTTCTTTCCATACCGGATTCCTCTATCTTTGCCACATATAAAGATTGGACACTGACAATGAACTCTAAATATAGATAGCAAATGGAAACGAAAAAATTACATTTTGAGACTTTACAACTCCATGTTGGACAGGAGACTCCCGACCCGGCAACCGATGCGCGTGCCGTACCTATTTATCAGACAACTTCCTATGTGTTCCGGGATTCGGCCCATGCCGCCGCACGATTTGGATTGCAAGACCCTGGGAATATTTATGGACGACTGACCAATTCCACTCAGGGAGTATTGGAGGAACGCATCGCAGCACTTGAAGGGGGAGTAGGTGGTCTTGCCGTGGCTTCCGGAGCTGCTGCCGTGACCTATGCTATTGAGAATATCACCCGTTCCGGTGATCATATTGTGGCTGCCAAGACCATTTATGGGGGCACATATAACTTGCTGGCGCATACTCTGCCTGCTTATGGAGTAACGACCACTTTTGTAGATCCGTCCGATCTTTTTAATTTCGAACGGGCGATTCGTGAAAATACAAAGGCGATATTCATTGAAACTCTGGGAAACCCCAATTCCAATATTATCGATATGGATGCCGTAGCTGCCATTGCCCATAAATATCGGATTCCGCTGATTGTGGATAATACTTTCGGTACGCCTTACCTTATCCGTCCCATTGAGCACGGGGCAGACATTGTGGTACATTCTGCCACAAAATTCATTGGCGGACACGGCAGTTCGTTGGGAGGAGTTATTGTCGATTCCGGTAAATTTGACTGGGTTGCTTCCGGTAAATTCCCGCAACTGACCGAGCCGGATGCAAGTTATCATGGGGTACGGTTTGTCGATGCTGCCGGGGCTGCTGCCTACATTGTCCGTATACGTGCCGTGTTGCTGCGCGATACGGGTGCTGCCATCAGCCCGTTCAATGCTTTTATCTTGCTGCAAGGGTTGGAGACTTTGTCTTTGCGTGTAGAACGGCATGTGGCCAATGCTTTGAAGGTTATTGATTTTCTGGTGAACCATCCGAAGGTAGCGGCTGTTAATCATCCATCATTGCCCGGTCATCCGGATCATGCCATCTATCAACGTTATTTTCCTGGCGGGGCAGGTTCTATCTTCACTTTCGAGGTAAAGGGAGGAACGGAGGAAGCGCAGAAGTTTATCGATAGTCTGCAGATATTCTCTTTGCTGGCCAATGTGGCCGATGTGAAGTCGCTGGTGATTCATCCGGCCACTACCACACACTCGCAGTTGAATGCGCAGGAGCTGGAGGAACAGGGGATTAAACCCGGAACGGTCAGACTTTCGATAGGTACGGAGCATATTGAGGACATTATTGATGACTTACGTCAGGCATTAGAGAAAATTTAAAAAAATGGATATAGCAGCATTATTATCGGGAGGAGTGGACAGTTCGGTTGTTGTACATCTGCTTTGTGAGCAGGGCTACAAGCCTACACTGTTTTACATCAAAATAGGTATGGATGGGGCGGAATACATGGACTGTTCTGCCGAAGAGGATATAGAACTGTCTACTGCCATAGCCCGACGCTACGGTTTGGCACTGGAGGTTGTCGATTTACATCGGGAATACTGGGATAATGTGGCTGCTTATGCCATAGAAAAGATACGGAAGGGGCAGACTCCGAATCCGGATGTGATGTGTAACAAGCTGATTAAGTTTGGCTGTTTCGAGCAGCAGGTCGGAAAAGATTTCGATCTTACGGCAACCGGACATTATGCTACGACCTTGCAACTAGGCGGGAAAACCTGGCTGGGTACAGCCAAGGACCCGATAAAAGATCAGACTGATTTCCTGGCCCAGATTGACTATTTGCAGGTTTCGAAATTGTTGTTTCCGATAGGTGGGCTGATGAAGCATGAAGTGCGTGAGATAGCGTTGCAGGCCGGATTGCCCAGTGCCCGTCGGAAGGACAGTCAGGGAATTTGCTTTTTGGGCAAGATAAATTATAACGATTTTGTCCGTCGCTTTCTGGGAGAAAAAGAGGGGGCGGTGATCGAATTTGAAACAGGTAAGAAGATTGGTACTCATCGCGGCTATTGGTTTCATACCATTGGCCAGCGAAAAGGATTGGGATTGGGAGGAGGACCCTGGTTCGTTGTGAAGAAGGATATTCAGGATAACATTATTTACGTCTCCCACGGTTATGATGCCGAGCAGCAGTATGGTTATGAATTCAGGATGAAAGACTTCAATTTTATTACGGATAACCCGTGGGAAGGCTCGACAGGCGAGGAGGAAGTAACATTTAAGATCCGGCATACACCTGAGTTTATCAAAGGCCGTTTGCTACATGACGAAGAGGGATACCGGATTATTTCTTCCGAAAAATTACAGGGAATTGCACCGGGACAGTTTGGCGTGATTTATGACGCCGAATCCCGGGTTTGTTTCGGGAGTGGAGAAATAGGATAAGAATATAACGAAAGCTCCTTCAGATGACACCGGTTTGTACAGAGATGCGGCTTAATAATCGGTCGCTGCTCGAGGTCTGTATGAATCGGTGTATTTGGGTTGATTTCCGGTACGCTCTTCTGCTTTAGATATAATATTCCGCCAGATCCACAATGCCTGCCCGCATGGCATATTTGGTAGCCTCGTGCACATTGTTTACTCCCAGTTTGCGGAATATATTTTTTCGGTGACTGTTGATGGTATGAAAACTCAGATGCTTCTCTGCCGCTATCTCTTTGGTCGTTTTGCCGGAAGCTATTTCTTTTAAGATTATTTTTTCCGTCGGTGTGAGCAGACGGTCTTCCTGCGGTACGAAAGTGTGCACGGCTGAAGCAGTGTTTACATTTCCACTTCCCGATAATAACAGATTGCTTACATGATTGCAGATAAAGCGCTCTTTTCGTGATGCGCATTGCAGGGCCGACATTATCTCTTCTTTGGAGTTGTCTTTCAGCACGACTCCGAAAGCATTGCTGCTGAACAATACCTGCCTCAGAAATCCGATGCTCAATTCATCCGAAAACAATAACCAGTCTGATTCTTTGAATCGTTCCTGAAGGATGATCAATTCATCTGCACCGGAAAAATCAAATAGTGTATAGTCTAAAATAACCACCGCTTGCGGATGAATGCGCAACAACTGGACCAACTCCATCTTATTGTCGGCTTCCAGCAACAAGCTTACCTCTTTTTGCTTGCTTAACAGAAACATCATTCCTGCTTTCGTGATGTCCTGATTATCTGCGATGATATATTCTCTCATAATCTGTCCATAAAAAAACTCCGTTGCAAATGTACACTTTTTGTGCGATTTGCAGCGGAGTTATGTGAATTAGTTACGAGCTTAAATAGAGTCTCGTCACTCTTATTACCATGAACGGCCTTTAAATACATCCGACTGGTTCAGCGGAACAAGGTTGCCGCTCAACGTTAATGTATTGGAGTTGAAGTTCGGATTAATGGTCACAGTGGCGTTGTTGCCTCCGTTTGTCAATGTAATAAAGACTTGTGCCGAGATACCGATACCTTGTACGCTGAAGTTGCAGTTCACATTGCCTCGTTTGTCGGTAGTCACTTTTACATCCGAAGTGGTTCCGTCCACTGTTACACCGCCAATTCCGTTAGGGCCGGGATACGGAGTATTGAACGCTACCTGTACGGTTGCTCTCTGTCCGTTCAACATTACAAAGTTAGTGTTGGACGATACGAAAGCTGTCTGGCCGCGTTTGAAGATTACCTGATCGGCTTCCAGTACAAACTGTTTGTCTTTGATAGCCTGTACGGCTTGCTGATAGGCCACTTGGTCGGCAGCTTGTTCCTCAGCTTTCAGTCTGGCTCTTTCTGCGTCTCTTTGTGCTTTACGGTCAGCGCGGCGTATGTCTCTCTGTGACTCTTGTGCATACATTAAAGTCGATGCACTTACTAATACTAATGCTACTAATGCAATAAACTTTTTCATAACTTTTTTTTGTTTAGGTTTAAAACTGTTGTTCGTTTATTCCAAGAACAACTCCCTTTTCAGATTGTTCACTTGCGTCTCACAATTTTATATCCGATGGCAGCAATCGTAATGCTCATTAACGGACTGATAATGTTGAAGAAGCAATAGGGAAGATAAACCAGTGTAGGAACACTCAGTATCGTGGCTTGCGTCATTCCGCAAGTGTTCCATGGTATTAATACGGAGGTCACTGTAACAGAATCTTCCGTGGTTCGACTGAGCAAACAGCTTTTATAACCTTTCTTTTCATAAATATCCCGGAACATGTTTCCGGTCAGGATAATGCTAATATACTGATCGGCTGTGGCGAGGTTCAGGAAAATACCAGAGCAAACCGTAGAGGCCACCATGCTGACTGTATTTTTCATGAAGCGGACAAATACGGAAGTGATACTTCCTAACATGCCGCCGGCAGTCATAGCCCCGCCGAAACACATCGCACAGATAATAAGCCATACCGTATTCATCATGCCTGCCATACCCCGGGTAGCCACCAGTTCGGTGAGTGCTTCATTGCTTGTCTGTAGACTGGTCCCTCCATAAAGAGTCATCATCAGTCCTTTGAAGATGGACTGTGTGCCTTCGGAATTTTGCAAACCGGATATTTCCTGTAACAGGTCGGGTTGGAAGAATACGGCGAATGCCCCTGCCAATGCCGCCGACAGAAATAAGGTGATGACGGAAGGTACCCGCCGAGCAATCAGTACACCTGTAACTACCGGTACAATCAGCAGCCATGGTGTAATATGGAACTTTCCTGCCAGTGCGGCCGAGAATTCGGCTATATGTTCTGTGCTTCCGGCATTGTGTGACAATCCGGCTACTGTAAAGATAACCAAGGTAATGATTAGTGAAGGTACGGTAGTTATCAACATATAGCGGATATGTCTGAAGAGGGGAGTATCGGTAACTGAGGCTGCTAATATTGTCGTATCCGATAATGGAGAGATTTTATCTCCGAAGTATGCGCCCGAAATAATGGCTCCGGCTATCCAGCCTTCTTCGAATCCCTGTGCCTTGCCAATGCCCATTAAAGCGATTCCGATGGTAGCAATCGTAGTCCAGGAGCTTCCGGTCATAACCGATACCAAGGCACAGATAATGCAGGTAGAGGTCAGGAAAAAACTGGGATGTATGATTTGCACTCCGTAATAAATCAATGTGGGGACCACACCGCTTATCATCCATGCACCGCTCAATGCGCCGATAATCAGCAGAATGATTAGGGCGGTAGATACGCCTGTAATGTTGTTTGTGATAGCCAGTTCAAAGTCTTTCCAGCCTATTTTGTAGAATCCCATACCGATCAGTATGCAAACGGCTGTTGTAGTCAGCAGGGACACTTGGCTACCTCCGCTGAGTGCATCGCTACCAAAGGTACGTATGGTGGCAAACAGCATGATAACCAATACGACCAGAGGGATCAGAGAGACAAGAGGTGAGGGGGCTTTTTTCATGATTCTTCTTTTCCTTTTTTATGTTTAAGCGTCTATTCCTGTAAATGTTTTCAGTGCATAGCCTATCAGAAAGCTAATGCCGGCTACGCTGAAACTAAGTACTGCCATCTCGGTGAATCTTTTGCGGAAACTTTCTCCGCGTGCTACCGAATAGTAATAATTAAATAATGCAATGATTACCAAAGCCATGGCCAGCATTACTCCCAAAGCTATCAGTACGTTTTCGATCAATATGAAGGGAGCAACCAGCGCCACTACCGTGATGATATAAGCAATACCCGTATAGATGGCGGCCTTTATGGGATGTTTCGTTTCTCCTCCTTCCGATTTGGTCGAGAGATATTCGGAAGAAGCCATTGATAAAGCTGCGGCAATCCCCGTGATGCTTCCCGTCAGGGCTATCAGCCTGGAGTCACTCAAGGCCAGAGTGAATCCCGCCAATGCCCCGGTAAATTCCACCAAAGCATCATTCAGACCGAGCACTACCGAACCCATATATTCAAGTCGTTCTTCATTGATCAGCCCGATTAATTTCTGTTCATGAACTTCTTCTTCATTGGCCAATTGCCGGAGGTCCGGATAATCTGTATATTTGGCATAATCATGATGTGCATTCTCTTCACTTGACTCCATCAGTTTAATGGCAAATGTAATACCCAGGATTCTTGCCAGCCAGTAATATTTGGCTATACGCAACTTGTCTGGTGCAACGTCGGTTTCCGTATATTTCTTCAGTGTGGCATAGTGCGCTTTTTCTTCTGCTGAGATCAGACGTAATACTTTGCGGTTCGATTCGTCTTTTTCAATAGAGGCCAGTCGTTCGTATACGATACTTTCGGTTTTCTCATTTCGTTGGAAACGGATAAACTCTTCCTTCACTTCTTTCTTCAAGTCCATCTTCATCACTTTTAATTTTGCAAAGATACAATAAATGGCGCAAATGTCATTTATTTCATGAAGTTGAGTCGGGATATTTAAAAGTTCTTTAGCCACATTAAGAATAGGCAATGCTCCTTTTTTCTGAGAGCCTGTTGATTTCAGCCGTTCAGAAATACGTGGTAATTGGCGGTATGGAGTTTAATAACTGTCCGGAAATACTAACTGATATTTGAGCTTTCTCTATAGGGAGGGTAGTCTATGGGGCATTAGGTCTTTTATTCCCTTCGGCTTTCCCTGCTGTTCTGGGGGCGACCTCTGTGAAAAACGAGCGGAGAGAGCTCTTGCATGGGTACTAAGTATGTGGTCTTCTGCGCCACCAGTAGCGTATAAATAATGTGCCTGTGAACATAAGTGCCAGTGAGAGTCCGGTGTAAAATACCGAAATGAAAGTGTCGGGCAACAGGTGTAATGTCCGGATGGTGATTCCCATTGCTATCATGAAACACATGACGATCCATCCCTTTGCATCGAAGAAAGAAAAGGGGCAATTTTTCTCTTTTTTCTTTTGCTCAATCCGGCGAGTGTGTTTGTAGTAGAGCTTTCGGAAGACAAGGACAAAAAAGAGCAGGAAAACAACTGTGGCTTCGCCTACCTTAAAAAGCCAATATTGTGAGTCATTAAGCCAGGTGACAATACCAATCCGGAGAATATTGGCTCCCGCCACTATCCAGACGATGCCGGCTGTGATTAATAACACTTGTCTGTTTACTCCGTACTTCATGATTTATATAACAACTTTTGTTACTATTCGGATTATCGTTTTGAAAAAAAAGTAATCAGCAGTGAGCCGGTAGTCAAGGCTACTCCTGTGCCTATGACTCCATGCCAACCGAATGCCTGCCAGAAAGTTCCTGCCAGAAATGTCCCGGTGGAGGCTCCTATGAAGTAAGTTGTCATAAAAATAGTATTAATGCGGTTCGAAGCACTCGGACAGAGTTCGAAGATACGGGTCTGATTGCTCAATTGGATACATTGCATGCCGATATCGATGATGATGATACCGGCAACGATTCCCCAATAGGAGTTCTCTCCGATAAAGAGAAGCAACCAAGCTGATAAGATCAGTCCGCATCCGATGAAATTGAATCGTCTGACTCCCACTTTCCGTACATACTTACCTACAAGAGAGGCTGATAAGGCGCCGGCAATGCCGCACAATCCTAACATACCGATGATGTGGCTGTCAGCGTAGAAGGGGGCACTTCCCATTTTAAAAGCCAGACATGACCACATGGCCAGAAATGAACCGAAAGCAAGTGCGGCGCGGACTGAAAAGATGCGGAGCTCGGGATACTGCTTCAGCAGTGAAAGCAAAGACTTCATTAAGTCGCTGTATTTGCCCTGAAAGTTCGGGCGTATGTCCGGTAATACCCGCATGACTACCATACCACATATCAGCATCATGCCGGCAGCGATGTAATACATCTCACGCCAACCAAACAGTTCTCCTATAAACCCGCTGACTACACGTGAGGCCAAAATGCCGGTCAGTAGTCCCGATACGACGATTCCTACATTTCTCCCTTTGTTTTCCGGACGTGAGAACTGGGAAGCTATCGGGATGAATATTTGTGGCATCACCGAACAGATGCCGGTGAGGAGCGAGGCACACAGGATGACGTGGATGTTGGGGGCCATCGCGATCACCAGCAACGAAACGATTAATATGGAGAAGCTGGTGAGAATGATCCGCTTTCGCTGATACAAATCGCCTAAGGGAACGATAAACAATAGTCCGAGGGCATATCCGATCTGCGTTACCATGGCAATCAGGTTTGTTTCGAACTCCGAAACACCCAATTCATGGCGGATCATGTTCAGTAAAGGCTGGTTATAGTACAGATTGGCTACCGATATACCTGCAACAATAGCAAGTGTCCAAAGAATCGAAGCCGGTAGTCCGCCGTTTTCTTTCAAAATCTGTTTCATGGCACAAAGTTATCATTTTAGAGGCTATTCCACAAAGAACGTTGTCGAAATTGTATTTCCCTCGTCATCCACTGCCGTCAGGGAGTGTTTGCCGGGGGACGGACGGAGAGAAAGTTTGTGGAAGTCCTGCGTTTGCGTCAGGTATGTCTCGTCCAGATGCCAGTAGATGGTTGTATTCGGATGACTGTGAACCAGTTCGACAGTCAACTGCCCTTTGCTGCCATCCATCTGTTTGGGCAGATGGATACGGGCTCCCATTGGCGGATAAATAAATTGCATCGGTTGGAACCGGTCTTCTCCACATCCTGATTTAAAGGGAGGGAGAGGACGATATTCCGGGTGATGTTGCTTATAATACCATTCCCATACGGGAGGAAGGGTAAACCAGTTACGGCGGACAACCGGTTCGCTATTGGCACAATTCTCGTATATTCGGAACCGTTCATTTGCCGATAAGGTGACCGGGTGATGATAAGGGCAAGCTTCTGTTTTGAGACCTGCCGGAAGGATCAGCAAAGTATCTGTTTCTTCACAGAATCGTCCTTTCAGATGGCCGGACTGCCGACAAATTTCTGCTTCAACCAGTTCGCCCTGAGGACGTTCGAACCAGGGAGAAGAAGGGAGCAGGTTGAATACATCGAACAGGACAGGGCCTGCCGTACGGGCACCAACCAACCCGGGTTTTCCCTCACCCGTAGCATTCCCTACCCATATACCCACTGCATATTTAGGAGTTACACCCACTGCCCAGGCATCCCGGAAACCATAACTGGTACCGGTTTTCCAGGCAATGGTTTGCATGGAAGGAATGGTACGCCAGTCTATTTCTTCCGGTCGGTTCACTTCTTTTATTGCATCAAAAGTCTGCCAGACGGCTCCGGATTGAAACGATGGGCGATGAACGGAGATGGAATCCGACAGGAGGAGTGTACACGGGAATTGAGGTAACCGGTTGAGGCTGCGTCCCATGTTGGCATAGGCCGAAGTGATATCCCATAACGTGGCTTCTGCACCTCCCAGAATCAGAGAAAGTCCGTAATGGCTTGAGGGACGGTTCAGGGTAGTCAGTCCGATTTGTTTCAGGAAACTGTGGAACTTAGGTACCCCGTAACGTTGCAGCATTGTTACCGAAGGTATGTTAAGAGAGCGTGCAATGGCTTCCGAGGCCGGTACGGCTCCTTCAAATTGCAGATTAAAATTTTGTGGAGTGAACCCATTGATGTTGACGGGAATGTCCGGCAACAAAGTATTTGGGAGAATTTCTCCTTCTTGTAGCATGGCATAATAAAGAAAAGGCTTGAGAATACTGCCGGTGCTCCGTGGCGACCGGATGACATCTACTTGGTTGCCGCTCTGCTCTTTGTCGAAATGTACATTGCCACAATAGGCTATCGCCTGATTCGTCCGGATGTCAATCACAAGAATCGCCAGATTACGGATGTCACTCCGTTTGAATTCACTGTTCCATCGTTCTACCAAACTTTCAATTTGAGTCTGTATACCTCTGTCGATGGTCGATACGGAGTATTTTCCATTTCGGGTTTGATAGAAATAGTCTGTCAGGTGAGGCGCTATGTGTGGAAGAGGTAAAGGTTCCTGCGGGAGTGGTTCACTGATGGCCAGTTCATATGTCGAAGTATCCAGAATTCCTTTTTTATGCAGGTGTGTCAATAGTCGGTTCCGTTTATCGAGGAGTGCTTGCCGACTTTTCGAAAGATGGATCATGGCAGGTGAGTTGGGGAGTACAGCCAACATGGCCGATTCTGCCCATGATAGTTCTTCAGCCGAATGTCCGAAGTATCGCCAGGCGGCCGCATCCAGTCCTACTACGTTTCCTCCGAAGGGGGCATGTGAAATGTAAAGTGACAGTATCTCTTTCTTAGATTTACGAAATTCCAAACGGGTGGCCCATACCATTTCAATCAGCTTTTCCTTGAATGTACGCGGCTTGTTCCGAGCCAACCGAATGGTCTGCATGGTAAGGGTACTTCCTCCGCTGACGATACGTTTGTGCTTGAGGTTTTGAACTACGGCTCTGCCTATTGCCAAAGGATTGACTCCCCAATGATGGTAGAACTGGCGATCCTCGAATTCAATCAGGCAAGTGGCAACTTTCTCGGGAATATTGTCGCGCGGGGGAAAACGCCATTGTCCATCCGTGGCGATACGGGCACCGAGAAGTTCACCGTTCCGGTCTGTTACGACGGTAGAGTAAGGGGAGGTGAATAATTGGCTGGGAAGGCAAAATATATACAGGACAAGAAGGAGGAAAAGGGTAGGTTTCCACCAACTTTTGATACTTATCTTCCACCCCCTCCCTTGAAAGGAGGGGGGAAGATTGTGTGGCTTAAGAATCTGATTCATCAGTTTTCTTATTCGATGCTTTGTCTGACAACTTTAGTTCTGCCTGCCTGTGTCCTTGCCTGTACATTGGCATCATACATCGCTTCACACTGGATGGCCGGCATGACAAAGTCACCGGAATACGTTGCCTGCAACCGGACGGTAAATGTTTTGGCTTGTCCCTGTTGCAAATTAAAGTAAGTCAGTATCCGGTCATCGCGGATATCCTGATAGCTATAAGGAGCAGAAGTGCTAATCTGTCCTGTCATTCGTTCATTGAAAATCTCCCATCCGGCAGGGATGATGTGTGTTAATGCCAGATTTGTATAATCGGTTGTACCGCTGGTATTGGCAACAGTTACCACTGCCATAAAATCTGTTCCTTGATGCAGAGAATGCGTATCTATCGGTGAACCGTTATTATCAACGTACTTTACACTTATCCGCAGGTTATTGGCTATCGGAGGCAGTGTGTCGTTCAGTAATTGGGTCCGTGTGATCAGGTCTGCATTCAAAGCTCCTTTTCCATTGTTTTTCAGAATTACTTTTCCTTCACGTGATGAAGTGGAAATAGGTGTCTCGTATACTGCTTTTGCTGATTTTACTGCCGGTTGCTGTTTTCCGTTCAGTGTCCAACTGAAATCCAATGTGCCGGACAACTTTTCTGCCAGACGTCCCATTGCCATCAGTGAGAAAGCGGTGGACTGTGTACTGAACCACGTCTCTCTTGTCAGATTATGTGAAACGATTTTAGCTTGTTCCATGGCTTCGCGCTGACGATTCATTAGCAATAGCGTTTCAAGTATCATTGCTTCGTCCCGGTCGGATGAACCATATACATAATTATTCGATGAATAGGGTTTTACAGTCGTTTTTGCACTGAATACCAGTTCGCCGGCTGCTTTTTCTTTACCGTTGAGTGCATAAGCGGCTGCCAAACGCCATTTGGCTTGTTGCGAAAGTGTAGGCAGTTCTTTCATGCGGTTCATTGCTCCATGTTCTGGTGCTCCGGCCATGGCCAATGTATAGAGGCGGAAGGCCTGCTGGAAATCTGCCTGCCAATACCACCAGCTCTGTTCTTGGGCAACGGGTTGCCAGTTTTGGGCTGCTGCCCGTTGGAAACGTTTCCATTTGTTCAGTACATTACTGTTTACTGCATAACCCTTTTCTTGTGCCAGTATCAGGAACATACCGGCATAGGAGGTGATCCACTCGTCTGCCGAGGCATTTCCGGGCCAATAAACGAAACCTCCGTTCGGTAGCTGGCGTCCGTATAGCTGACGGATAGCTTCCTGTACATTGACTTTTATCTTTTCCAATTCTTCGTTGTCTACTGTTTTGAACTGGCTGATAAATAGCAAAGGAAGAGCTTTAGAGGTTAATTGTTCCGTACAGTTGTGCTGATAATTGTAGAGAAAGTCAAAACGGCGGCTGATGTCGACAGACGGAATACGTGAGACTTCGAGCTGTATACTGTTTCCTTCCGAGCCACTGCTTAACTGATAATTGAGTTCTTCGCTCTTTCCGGTTTCCACCCATTGGCTTTCACGCAGGGTGACCACCGGATTCGGATTACGAACCTCTATCTCAATGGTCTCTTTGGTGTTTTGTCCGTTTCCGTTGGCAGTAAGATGAATGGTGGCTTTTCCGGTTTTCGTACCTGTCTTTAACTTGAAAAAGATCAGGCGGTCACCCGTTTGAGTGAAGGTAAGCGTTTGTTGCTTGTTACCTGTCACTTGTATTCCTGCACCGGAAGCTTGTATGGATACGTTGACGTTCTTTACATTGTTTTCCAATGCAAATACGTTGACTGGTACTTCAATCTCTTCATTGGTGCTCAAAACTCGTGGCAATGTTGAAAGAATCATCAAAGGGGTACGTACCGGAACTGTCTTTTCGGCATTTCCGTATGCTCCGTCCTGACCTGCTACTATCATAGCACGGACAGAACCTACATACATGGGTAAAGTGATTTGGTGCGTACGGCTTTTCCCCTTACCGATACTGAAAGGACCGATAAATTTCACAACAGGTTTGAAGCGATTCGCTTTTTGGTCCGATGGCTTCAGTGTCTCGTCACCACCTGTGCTGAACATTGATCCATAGCTTCCTGCCGTGGCTCCTAATACATCGTCGTACATATCCCACGTACGGATTCCCAATGCTTCGCGGGCATAAAAATTATTCCAGGGATCCGGTGTCTTGAAATTGGTCAAGTCTAATAGACCGTCATCTACAATGGCAAGTGTATATGTCATCGGCCTGCCATGCTTCTCGTTTATGGTAAGGTTGAATGCCTGTTCGGGACGAAGTACTTCCGGCATCTTGATTTGCGGTTCAAGAACGGTTTGCTTGTCGGTCACGAATACCGGCATAATGCCGTACATCCGGATAGGAAGATCGTTCACCGTCTGTGCATGGGGCTGTAGCAAGCTGATATGGAGATAAACATTCGGAGCCATTTCAGGGGTTACCTTAAATTGATATTTAGTGTCTTCTTTCCCTGATACCTCGATCCATTCCCGTTGAATTACAGACGAACCGTTTTCGAGCGTAACCAGGGCCCTTCCACCGGCAGATGCCGGTAATATGGCTGTTACGGTTTCTCCCGGTTCGTAAGAGTCTTTGTCAATGGAAAAAGATAACATTTTGATGCCACTCGGGTCACTCTTATTAGAACGCCCTCGCCAGTCAGGCCAGTCCACGTAGATGGTACCTCCTGTAGCATGTCCGCTTTCACGGTCTTTGACGTAAACCAAATAGCGTCCCCAATCCGGATAATTCACTTTGAAACTGAATTGTCCTTTGCCGCCTGTTGTGTTGAGTCTTCCCGTAGCTACGGGGGTGATGGAACTGCTGTTGATGTATGTTTCGAATGATTCGTTGTCGTTTTCCCACCACCAACTCCAACTGATGCGGTATATTTTGTATTCCAGACCGGAACGATTTACCGGCTTTCCGTCGGAGTTGACCGTTACGATATCAAAAATATGCTCTTTGTCTGTTTCGATATATCTGCCTTGTGGCTGGTTCAGATTGATACCCACGTATGACGGGAAAGGAGAGTAGGGAACTGACAGATTCTGGATACTGGCATCTCCGCCCGGTTCGAATACCTGAGTCGTGATATTGGCACGAAGCATTCCCGGAGCATTCTCAGAGGTCGGAAGTTTCAGCATGAACCCGGTATTACCATTTTCATCCAGGGTACCGTTGAAAATATCGGTTCTTATTGATGTGAATTCTGTTGCCGGATTATTAAAGATGTATGTCTCGTAGTTCTTGAATTGTGTATTGACTTTCGACAGAGACATTTCGACTTTTGCTTTCAGACGCGATGCCGTTGCTCCGGTCAGCCAAGCTGATGAAAGATGTGCTTGTACTTCTTTATCCGCAGCTTTCAGAATCTCTCCGGGCAGTTTCAGGTTTATTTTCAGACGGTTCGGCTTTATGGTCTCCACACGGAGTGATTTGTGGAAAGCGGTACCTCCTACTTTTACATAGGCGTTCCATAATCCGGTGGGATCTTCCGGTTGTGTCGGGACCTTGAATGCATAGAAACCATTCAGCCCATTGGTTGAAATTTGTTTGCTGTAAAATTGTCCTCTTGGATTGTAAAGCTCCAAAGTTACGGGATGTTTATCCGGAATACGTTTGTTACGGTCCTCCAGAACAAACGAGATATGCAAGGTGTCTCCTGGTCGCCATACACCTCTTTCACCGTATACAAATCCTTTCAAGCCTTTTTGGATGTCTTTGCCGCCTACATCAAAACGACTGGTAGACTGCTCTTCTCCATCGGCTACTTTTACATAAGCTTTCTGTTTTTCCGATTCTGCCACTACAATAAAAGGTGTTCCTTTCGTTTCTATTATTGCAAAACCTTCCGCATCTGTCAATGCTTCTCCGATAGGCTGTAACTGGAAGTTGTAGACAATGACTTTAGCTTTTTCTACCGGTTTGGTGTCCAGAATATTGCTTACGGCTATCCAAAGTTTGTTCATCGAATTACGTTTTACGATCATACCTATGTTGGAAGCCAGTACGTTACAAGCTGCTATCCGGTCGGACGTCATATAATAGGACGGATGGCAGGGATTATCCCGTTCATCCCATCGATATTGGCTCCAGTCGGCCTTTTCATTCCCGCTGAAGTAATAATATGTTTCCGGTTTGTCCCAGACGGCTTCATCCTCTTCCGAAAGGATATCAGATTTGACCTTGGTCAGAGATTCGGTTTCTTCGGAAAATTGCATTTTCGGATTCTCACCACTGCCGCAGGGATAAGCCGAATATTCCTGCTTGAAGGATAGGATAACACGATAAATAGCACCCGGTTCCTGATGAATCAGGCCTGCCAGGTCGATGGAATAGTTTTCCCATTTATGGAGATCTTTTGAAGGATCTTTGCCCAAAAACAGTGTCTTTTTATAAACCAGTCTTCCCGATCGTCTTAGTTCGTTGGCCGAGGACAGTGAGTTATTTTGCATAAACATTAACACATTGTTCTCAAAAATGCGGATAACCCGTAGGTCTACAGCATACAGACTGACAGCCCGGAAAGGAATTACAAGATTTTTTGAATCGGGAATGATGGCACCTGCAGAAGATATTTCGACTTGAGGTTTCAGGTTCAGTTCGCCGAAAGAGATAGAATGGGAACCGCCCAATGCTTTGCCTTGATTGTTTTTCACTCCTTCATGTATTTTCAGGGTCAGTTTACTGAGATGACCGGCTTCAAAATAAACATTTACCTTATTATCCGTAATCTGGAAAATATAGGATGGAATCTCGGGTATTTCGATTAGACCTTTTAAATCCTGAGTATCAGAAACCGGATCAGAGAAGACGATTTGTATCCCGTTCTCAGGCTGACTGATACGTTCGGCGGAAAGGAAACGGAAGCTGTCTTTGGCAGGAATCGTAATGGACTCACTTTGTTTCCTGTCCATTCCGACAGGTTCCCCGTCTGCTGTAATTTTAAGATCGTAATCCTGTTCTTTTCTTTGGATATTACTGATAATGAAACTATATTCTAATGGATTAGATGTGGATCCTATGGTGATTGTAGAGGTACCGTTAGTGGAAAGTATTTTTTCAACTTGTTCTTTAGTCATTTTATCACTAAAACGGATTTCTCCCTTTACGGTTACCTTATCGGGTGAAGAAGAGGCTATTTCCAATGGAGCGGTATGCAGTGTGAAATTACTTTCTTGTACCCGGAAAGAGAAATCGAAAACTTTCAATTTGCTATCCACTTCGACAAAATCGCCTAGTTGGAACGAGCCTTGATATAACTTGCCCGGCTTTAGTTCTCCTTCTTCCGGAAGAAATTCGATGGTGTTATTACTCACCCAATAAGCTTTGCCTTTTAACGATGGAGTAAAACTGAACGGACAGTCTTTCAGTTCATTGTTAAGGTCTACCATTGGTTGATCTTGAGTCAGTTCGATTCGTATGGGAGAAGATTGAGAAATGACTCCACCTGTATAAGCATTGACATAAGGAGCATATTCCGATGACGGAATAATTTCTTTTGCGCTGCGTGTGCAAGCGAACAGTCCTGCGATAATTACTGTAAGAACACAGGAGAATAGAATTAAAAGATTCTTTTTTCCTTTCATAGCAAATAAGCGTTTAGTTTATTATTATTTTGTCAACCAATGATTTATATTTCTTTACTCTGTACTGAATTTCACTCCAGGCTTTAACCATCTTCCATCTGTCAGTCAAATCGCAGATATTATTACATCTGTATCTCTATCGGAAGTTTACAGGCCAGATCAATCATATATTTTCAAGGTTTATATTCACAAAGATACAATTTATCCTATAAAGAGTTTACTATTTGCACCCTCAAATTTATGCTTCGTATCTTTAGGTTATTCCTCAATAAAATCTGAATGTTCGGAAACGATTCGGACTATTATTACCCGCTTTGTGTTCTCGTTTACCTTAAATCGGTTATCCGTACGTTCTCCTATCAGCCAGGCTATTTGTTCTCCAAAGCATAATACCCATTGCTTTTCTTTTTCACTCAAAGAGAATTTTTTATCCGTCAGGTAGTCACTGACATGTTTTTTACCGGTCATTCCGAAAGGTATAAAAACATCTCCTGGTTTCCACTTGCGTATCTCCCATGTTTTATTTATTTTGTCAGCATCGAAGCAAGCCGTGTTTTTATCTTTTGGAATTATAAATTCAGAAGTATAATCGTACTCTTCCATAACTAACCGGAAAGGTGGCTGGGACTTTTCTGCAGTTGTATCTTCTTCGATTAATAACAGGTCACGGTCTTTTATGACTCTCCATCCTTTACCAAGGAAGGTTTTTCCTGGTTGTCCGTCGAGCGTTTGCCTTATATTATCTATTTGGGTCGTGTTGAATCCTAGCGGGTGTAATACTTCGAATAAAATGGCTTCGGGTACCGGTTCTTGCAGCAAGGCTTCTATCCGGATGCCTTCGGGGGTCAATATACGTTTACGCGCCTCCCCTATACTTTGATTGTATAAAGTTGCTGCGTCATTCAGATAGTTGGTAGTGCGGATGATACTCTCTTTCACCGACGGATTGATCTCTTTCATCAGGGGCAATAAGTTTAAACGAATCTTATTCCGGGTATATTCATCCAAAAGATTGGTGCTGTCCGTTACGTAATCTTGGTCGATATATTGCAGATAGGCTATTATTTCTTCGCGACTCAGGCAAAGTAAAGGGCGAACAATGTTACCGTTTCGTGGACGAATTCCGAGTAATCCGTTGATACCCGTACCGCGAATCAGGTTCAACAATACGGTTTCTACACTGTCATCTTTATGATGCGCTGTTGCGATAACACTGGCTTCACGTTGTCTCCTAAGCGTTTCGAACCATTCATAACGTAATTCCCGGGCAGCCATCTCAATAGAAATATGTTTCTTTGCGGCGTATTGGGTTGTATCGAAATGTTCTATGTGTAAAAGAACCCCTGATTCATGGCATAATCGGCGCACAAAAGCTTCGTCTCTGTCCGATTCTTTATCCCGCAAATGGAAATTGCAGTGAGCAGCTTCGCAGGTATACCCCATTGATAGCAAGAGACGTAACAATGCCACAGAGTCGGCCCCTCCGCTTAATGTCACCAATACCTTGTCATTCAGACAAAACAGCTTCTCTTTTTCGATGTATTGTGCTACTCTATGTTGTATCATATTGCAAAGATAATAGTTTTGCTAATAATGATAAGAAATCTTCCTTATTTAAAAACAATCTAAATAATTTGCATGCCCCAAAGTTATGAATTATCTTTGCGGAAAATTTTGAGGTACACACACTATGCGATTGTCCGAATTAAAAACAGGTGAGAAAGGAGTCATTGTAAAAGTTTTGGGACACGGTGGCTTCCGTAAACGAATTGTGGAGATGGGCTTTATCAAAGGTAAAACCGTAGAAGTATTGCTTAATGCTCCATTGAAAGACCCGATCAAATACAAAATAATGGGTTATGAAATCTCTCTGCGACGACAGGAGGCTGATATGATTGAGATTATCAGCGAGCAGGAGGCAAAGTCACAAACACAGGAGGCTGCTTATCATCAGGGGCTTACTGAAGATATCGATGTGAAGGAGGAAGACTTGAAACGGGTTGCTCTTGGAAAGCGACGCACGATTAATGTGGCGTTGGTCGGTAACCCGAATTGCGGTAAAACGTCTCTCTTCAATCTGGCTTCAGGTGCTCACGAACATGTGGGTAATTATAGTGGTGTGACGGTAGATGCTAAAGAAGGGTATTTTGATTTCCAGGGTTATCACTTCAAAATAGTTGATTTGCCGGGTACTTATTCTTTGTCTGCCTATACTCCCGAAGAAATTTATGTGCGCCGTCATATTATCGACGAGACACCTGATGTGATTATCAATGTGGTTGATTCTTCAAATCTGGAGCGTAACCTCTATCTCACTACCCAGCTTATTGATATGAATGTACGTATGGTAGTGGCTCTTAACATGTATGATGAACTGGAAGCCAGTGGTAATACGCTTGACTATCTCCTGTTAGGAAAGTTGTTCGGAGTTCCGATGGTGCCTACTGTCTGTAAAAGGAATATCGGTGTGGACCGTCTTTTTCATGTAGTCATCAACCTTTATGAAGGTGCCGACTTTATTGATAAAAAAGGGCATATACATCCGGAGGTGGCAAAGGAAATTATGGATTGGCACCAGTCCTTACCCAATTTTAAAGACCATGGTGAACATCCGGCTGATTATACCCATGGCAAAGAACCGGTGGGTAAAGTGTTCCGCCATATTCATATCAATCATGGACCCGATTTGGAGAAAGCCATTGATGCAGTGAAAGAGGAGATTTCGAAGAACGAGTTTATCCGTCACAAGTATTCTACTCGTTATCTTGCTATCAAGTTATTGGAGAATGATCCGGAAATAGAACGTTTTATTCATACTCTGCCCAATGCTGTGGAAGTAGAAAAGAAGCGGGATAAAGCAGCCCGTCGCATTCAGGAGACGATGAATGAAGATAGTGAGTCGGCTTTGACTGATGCCAAATATGGTTTTATCAGTGGTGCTCTGAAAGAGACTTTTACCGATAACCACCTGGAGCAGGAACAGACAACCAAGGTGCTCGACTCTATTGTAACCCATCGCATTTGGGGATATCCCATCTTCTTTCTTTTTATGTATCTGATGTTCGAAGGTACCTTTGTGATCGGTGAATATCCGATGATGGGTATCGAATGGCTCGTTGAGGCACTGGGGAATCTGATCAGGGATAATATGTCTGAAGGTCCGCTGAAGGATCTGATGATTGATGGTATTATTGGTGGAGTAGGAGGAGTTATCGTCTTTTTGCCTAATATCCTGATATTATATTTTTGTATTTCTTTGATGGAGGATTCGGGCTATATGGCTCGTGCAGCTTTTATTATGGATAAGATCATGCACAAGATGGGGTTGCATGGCAAGTCGTTCATTCCTTTGATTATGGGTTTCGGTTGTAATGTACCTGCTATTATGGCTTCGCGTACTATTGAAAACCGAAAGAGCCGTTTGATTACCATGCTTGTTAATCCATTGATGTCATGTAGTGCCCGTTTGCCTATCTATTTGTTATTGGTCGGTGCTTTTTTCCCAAAGAATGGTAGCTTGGTCCTATTGGCTATTTATGCTATCGGCATTGCATTGGCAGTTATCATGGCGCGTCTGTTCAGTCGTTTTCTGGTCAAAGGGGATGATACTCCGTTTGTGATGGAGCTCCCTCCTTATCGTATGCCGACCATGAAATCCATCTTCCGCCATACATGGGAGAAAGGTGCGCAATACCTCAAAAAGATGGGAGGAATCATCATGATTGCTTCTATCATTATCTGGTTCTTGGGGTATTATCCCGATCACGATGCTTATCCTACCCAGGCAGAACAGCAGGAAAATTCTTATATTGGTCAAATCGGTCAGGCAGTGGAGCCTGTGCTCAAACCGTTGGGCTTCGACTGGAAGCTGAGTATCGGTTTGCTCTCCGGTGTCGGTGCCAAAGAATTGGTGGTAAGTACACTTGGCGTACTCTATACAAATGATGCCGATGCCGATGTAGTCAGTTTGGCCGAACGAATTCCGATTACACCGCTTGCGGCATTTAGCTATATGCTGTTTGTGTTAATCTACTTCCCGTGCATTGCCACGTTGGTAGCCATCAAGCAGGAATCCGGTAGTTGGAAGTGGGCTATCTTCACGGCAGGATATACCACGGCGTTGGCATGGCTTGTTTCATTTGCCGTCTATCAGATAGGAGGAATGTTTTTATGAATTGGCAGGAATGGGTAGTCGGGCTACTGATTGTATTGTGCGTAGCCCGTATTCTTTATGGTATTTATCTTTTTTTTCGTCGTGTGAAGGAAAATGATAACCCTTGTGCGAGTTGTGCAAGTGGCTGTGAATTAAAGGATATGATGGAAAAGAAGCAGAAGGAGTGCTCGTCCAAGAAAAAGAATACAAAGAAAAATTGTTGCAGATAGTTTGGTAGTTTCAAAATTTGTACTACCTTTGCAACCGCAAACGAGAAACAAGGTTCCTTGGATGAGTGGCTTAGTCAGCGGTCTGCAAAACCGTGTACGGCGGTTCGAATCCGCCAGGAACCTCTTAAAAAACTCTTGTAACTAACTGAATTTCAGTATATGTTACAAGAGTTTTTTCTTTTTAGGATTAGAAGGGGCTCACCGTAAAAATCTTGACTATGTTCCTCCCTTCAGGCATACTCGCTTACTTTGATTTAGTCAATCATGTCTCCTGAGCAACTTGCTTCATCCTCTTCCTTGAGGAAAAGTCTTCGATTCCTGAAAAATACTCCCATTTACATCTTCATTCCAAAGGCTTCTTTCCGGAAATAGAAGTACAAGACTTCCCCATTCGCGGCAAGACAGTATACCTTCGTATCAAACGTCGTCGTTGGGAAGATCCTGAAACAGGTCAGACCTATAGTCACGATTGGAAAAGAGGCCAGGGCAAAGCAGAGAAAGCTATGAGCCGGAGGTCTTTAGCAACGGGGATACTCTTAGGCAATTGTTGGCTAGAAGCCGGTATCTGCTGTTCAAGGTACCGGGCAAGTGGACGGACAGCCAAAAACGGAGGGCTGGAATTCTGTTCAAGCAATTCCCGGATATAAAGGCCGTGTGTTATTATGCGTTAAGATGGGGAAAGATTTTTACTGATTATATAGACAAGGATGTGGCGTGTGCCAAAAACTTAGAGGTGGGTGTTAAGAATAGAACTTTTATAATGGAAGTGTGCTGTATCTAAGTACTTTTTAGTAGTTTTGCATAATAATGAAATCGAGAAATAAAATCTCTCTTTTAAGCAATAGATAGGATATATGAAACATATCTTCAATAAGGAACAATGCCAAAAAGCAACATTCATTCTTGAAAGCCCTTTGGCTAAACTGTCGGAACTTTACTCAAGCGAGATAAAAGACTTGGCTGTTGTATGGTGCTATTATTCGGGGAGAATAGAGGGTAATACCTATACCTATGTTGAAACAGAAGCATTGCTTAAGGACGGCATCACTTCCGAAAAAAAATATGAAGATGCTAAAATGCTGAAAAATCTATATAATACATTCATTTCCGAACTGGAATATATTCATCAAGAGAAAAATAAGGAGATTATAGATGAACGTACTCTTTTCAGACTTCATCAATCTATTTCCACAGGTTTGGTTTCTAATGAGGAATCAGGCTTTTTAAGGACACGTGCAGTTAGGATCAGCGGTACTGATTATGCTCCTCCAAAAGATTTGCAAGAAATAAAAAGTAAATTGGGAGAGATATTATATGAGCAAGACGTTTATACTAATCCATTGGAAAAGGCAGTTTTCTTACATTGTAATATTGCACGGCTGCAACCTTTTATAGATGGGAATAAAAGAACTTCTCGCATGATAGAAAGTGTTGTCATGATGAATGCTGATATTATTCCTGTATATTCAGCAAAAGATGCTGATATTTTGAATTACAGGAAAGGGTTGATTCGATTTTATGAAACGGGGGATTACACTAAGTATTCTGACTACTTTCTAAATAGGCAGTTGGAACGCATTAAAGAAATAGATATATAATTTAAATCAAGACTAATTTAGTCGAATGTAAGAACTGTATTTGCTAATTTCCTTGATAATCAATGATATTAGGGAAATTTTAAAAAAAACGCCAGGAACCTCTTAAAGAAAAGGGAGTAAAGGATCATATCTGAATTCGGGATCGTCCCTAAATTTTGAGGGATTATTTTATTATGCATGAGTCATAGCTACAATTCACTTTACAATTACCTCTGCTTACTCTATTCACAACCTACTTATGAAGATAAGAAGGATAAACAAAAGATATTTCGACTGTATAACGATTTGTTTTCTGAGCAAAAAGAATATCCGAATGCTTATCCGTGTGCTATAATGGGTGACGGATAATACCAATGCGGTCTTGTTACCTGATGAAGAAGACTCTACACGTTATATCGTTTATGCAGAGCCGAAAAAATAATATTTTTTTTACCATCCACTTTATCTATATAGGTACCAGTTCTTATTTCAGCTTTTCCAAGAAAAAAACTCTATTTATGCTTATGCTATTTGCATGTGCTGATTGTTTTCTTATTGCCAAACGTTACTTGCAGATTGTTTTAGTATTCACTCTGGAGTGGATGTCCCGATATGTACTGATTTTAGTGGTATAGATGCTTGATTTTTGATGTGCGAATTGGGGTACTTTATAAGTTCTTACCGTTTAAGTCCATATAAATTTAGGTTTTTCCCTATAAGTAATTATAGAATTCACAGATCGGGTATGATTTTCCTGCTTTACTTTTGTTGCAAACCTAAAAAAAACATCATGAAAAAGATTTTATTTATTCTATTTACAGTTCAGTTTATTCTGATCCCTCGGATAACAGGAAGTTATGGTGCAAATTCTATCGGAAATAATCATGGACATTCGGTAACTAATCAAGGAAAGAAAACCATCAAGAAAGACATCTTTGGAGATACTGTCATTGAGGACAATCACGGTAATAGGAAAACCATTAAGAAAGATATCTTTGGAGATACTGTCATTGAGGACAATCGCGGTAATAGGAAAACTATCAAGAAAGACATCTTTGGAGATACTGTCATTGAGAACAATTGCGGTAATAGGAAAACCATTAAGAAAGACATCTTTGGAGATACTGTCATTGAGGACAATCGCGGTAATAGGAAAAGCATCAAAAAAGATATCTTTGGAAATACTGTCATTGAAAATAATAAAGGTTATAAAAAGACCATTAAGACAGATATATTCGGTAATAAAATAATCGAAGATAATCATGGGAAAAAGCAAATTATTAAAAAAGATATATTCGGGAATGTTATTATTGAGAATTACTAAGACATCTATCTAAGTATGATAAAGAGCAGGACTTGCAGTGTGGACTTATGCTCAGAATCAAAAACATTTTTTATATAATATCAACAACAATAGACTGATAATGACACGGACTATGGAGTATTACTGTTAACTGCTTCTCAGCGTGAGGATGACGAGGAAAAGAAAGAAAATCCGATACCGGAAAATTTTGTTTTTTACAATTGAACCTGAGGCCGTAGCATTGGCTGCAAGTGAATTTTGTCAATCTTGTGGATTCTCCTAATATGTCTGTTTTTTTATATATTAGCTTCGAAAATTAGACTGAGTCAGTTTAAAAATGGAGGTGTGCCGGGATGTACTTTCCCGCCTGGTCAGCATTTTCGGCACGCCCCCATTCATGTATCTACTTTTATTCCAGAATAAAGATGAATCCTTTGTCTTTGGGAACTTTTATTTTATCTTTTGGCGACAGGCTGAATCCTTCCTGGAAACCTTTGATGTCAGGAGCCGTCAGCCTGGCTTTATCAGCGTCAATGCCCAGTTTCTCCCAATCTATCTGCAGTTTTATATCACTGTCTTTTTTTGCCCAACTGGCAATGGCAATCATTACTTTGCCATCTTTCACAAACGAGGTTGCCAGAATGTCATTGCGTCCTGTCTTCACTGGATTGTAGGATACCCAATAGCCCATCATGCGGCTGTCTTTTATGCCGAATGCATCCCACACCTTCCAGAGTTGTGAGGGGATGGATTCCATTGGTTCGCGTGCGGTCATCCCGTACAGCATGCCCCGATAAGGATTGCCGCCATCCTGCAACATTTCGCTCATCATGCCGAAGGGGATACCCGATACATCTGTCAGCCAGTATTCCGGTGACTTTTCGTATTTAAAGTATTCTCCAAACCAAAGGCGGTCCAGGTAAGGCATGTGCTCCATGTAAAGGAATATGCTGTTGATGTAACCGTCGGCCGGATTGAACTGATTGGCTGAATGGACATCGATGCGCGGATCGGGACGGTTACTTTCCAGTACCCGGCGGATGCGTTTCATCGTGTTACGATCGAAAGCCAAGTCATCGATATAGACTCCGTCGATGCCGACATTTTTTGTCAGCCAGTTCAGTCCTTCCACATAGAAGTTGTGCCAGCGTGAAATGCCGGTGTTCACGATTGCCGCATCCTTGTAAGCATCTACAAACCAGGCTCCGATGTAGTCGCCGTCCAGATGTTCCTGTAGCCAGGCATAGCCTCCTCCCTTGCCCGGTGAGAAGATTTCGTGTCCAAGGCTCTTCAGGGCAAACAGCTCCGGTGCATGGTTCGTCAGTTCGCGTACCGTATAGTATATTTTCACTTTATATCCTTTGGCATGCGATTCGTCTACGTACTGCTTCATGAAGGCAGGGCGGAAGAAAGGATAGTTGATATGCGGATTCACCGCATTGCCGTGATGCAGGTTGATAACGTTTGCTCCTGTTTCTCCCACAACGTCTACAGCCTGGTAGGCGTGTGCGTCGCCCTCTTTTAGTTTCTCGGCAGGCTGGTATCCGTGGTAGTAGCGGTCGGTCCATTGCTTCATCGTGTCGATGGGCTTGAAGGGAGTTACCAATACCAAGAAGTCGAAGTTCAGCTCTTCGCCCTTTTGGAGGGTACGGCTGCCACTGTATGTCTTGATGTCTACCTGGTTTCCTTTCTCTTTATAGCTGATGCCGCCTTTACCGTCGTTAAACCAGGATGGAGGCATGTTCAACGGTTGCATTTTGTAGAAGTTTGTGTTTAGCGGACGGCGATAGTTCTCTGCACGGAACAGGCATTGCATGCCGGCGTTTACATCGCCAAACCAGAAACCTTCCTGATTCCGTTCCACATTCCATTTCCATTGGTCGCTTTTCGGGCGCAGTGAGCCTTCATAACCCATTCCCAAACGATATTTGGCCGTTGTTGCCGGCATGGAAGTTAACAGGGCTATATCGTCTACCGATGTATTTTCGGCAGCCTTTACTTTGATCTGATAATTCATGAAACCATCGAATTCCATACTTGCAAGTACTGTTATCTCCAGTGCCCCTGCTTTTCCGGTAGCGGTCCAGCTTACCGTTCCGTCTTCCTTCTTGCCGAACTTTAGCGGTGAAGTGATGGTGACGGGCAGTGGCTTTCCATTCTGGCGAATGACAAATTCCATCGGTTGTGACAGAATGTCTTTGGGTTCTTTGCCTATGGAAGTCATCTCTTCGGTGAAGTAACTCCGGATGGAAGCCGGCAGTCCCAGTTCGCCGGCAGTGACGCTGCGTCCCAGCACGCTGATTGTACGGTCTGCCACCTTTATCGGAATGAATGGCTTCACCGGCCGGTTATTGACTGCATACTGTGAATTCAGCCAGCGCAAACGTGACAAACGCCACAAGTCTCCGTCTCCTTTGTCCACCAGTACGTTGTCCGACAGGTTAATGGCTATGTTCACTTCCTGTGAAGCACCGCTCAGGTCGCTCACGGTGACCGTGCCCCGGTAGATCCCTCTGCCGGCATGTTCCGGCATCTGGATGCCGATCCATAAAGGTTGTACACGGCCTTTACCGACGTTTACCTCCGGATGTATCGGGCGTCCCAGCCAGTCGGTTCCTTCCGTGTTGAAACACGTAAGAGCCGATGCAGGTATACTTTCGTTCCTTCCTTTCAGGTCGGTAAAGGTTACTTTGACTCCGTTCACCGGATTCTTGAATGCCCACAGTCCCAGTTGCAGCACATAGTATTCGTTCAGATCCGCTTCACCGAAAAACTCGCCTGTGGCTCCTTGCGTCACCTGGCGGTATGACAGATCATCGAACATGCGGATGGGATATTTACGGTCTTCGGGCAACAGCAGGAAAGGCTTGTTGCTGTTAGCATCGATCAATGCCTGCTTCTCCTGTGCTGTGGCGATGATTTCCATCGGATAGAAGCTGTTGAAACTGCCCAGCGATTCGAAACGTACCAGCTTGGCTTGTACCGCCTTTCCGGCCGGAGTGGCTTTACAGGTTGCTTTCCATTGCGGATCCGCCTTATCCGGTTGCTGAGGATAGTTTACTTTCGGATAGGGCCCTCCCGAGGTGTGGTAGGGGAGGTAGTACACATAATAATCTCCGGCATTTCCGCTTGCGTCAAATCGGATGCGTCCGTATTCACGGTTGATTTCCACCGGAAGTACATTGTCTACCGCTTTGCCGGTAGATACATTGATCACAATAATCCCTTTTTGTTCGGGATTGGCGTCACGTCTGCGCCAGGGGATATAAGCTTCCGCTACGGAGGCGGGAGTGTTCACGGAAACAATGGCGCGATGGTTACCCAGTGTGTCGGGTGTCCAGTAGTTTTCGCCGTAAAACGAGGCTTCGGGGACGAAGTCTTGAGCCGCTGCCGGAAGGGTTAACAAAGCTGACAGTGCCCATAAAAAGAGTTTCTTCATAATGTTTATCTAATAACTATGTGCAAATTTACAAAGAATCATTTATGGATTTGGCAGATCGGCCGTTTTTTTATTATAAACCGTTTCTGCCCAAAAGCCTGTGTGGTAATCGGGTATGCGATTAGCGATGTTTCGCTCCGATTATCCGGAAGAATCTTTTTGTGGGAAAAATATTTTTTATATTATCTTTGCGCCCTCAAAATGAATAAACCCTACACTATGAACAGAAAGCAAATTCTGTGTATCTCGCTTCTGGCATTCTCGCTGTGTGCCTGTCAGGATGATGATACAGTCGATATTCTCGATGCTTTTGGCACTCCGCCTGCTTTGACGAAGATGACGGCACAAGAGTTTCTCGATCAGGGAGAACAGATGTTTGAAGATGGCGAAAGCGTGGACGAGATTGTTTCCGCCGATCGTGCCTTCTATGTGAATAACCCCTTTAATGTTTCGATGGCGGATGGAAAGCTCCGGCTGTTCAACGGCATGGCGCACGATTTCAAGGAAGTCTCCCTTTGGCTGACGATGCCCCATTTGCGTGACACCATCCAATTGATGCAATTTGAGGAAGTCCCCGGTTTTTATAACATTAAACTTGATTCTCCATTGAAAATGGGAGAGGCCGTCTACGCTTCGAAGAGTGGAAAGCCTGTCCGTGTGAATAATCTGGCACTGCTGTCGCCCGACCAGTATGAATTGCTGCTTTCGTGCAACGACTCCGTATTCGATATGCTGAAGACCATCAAGATGAAAACCCGTATCCAGATGGGAAAGTACGGCAGTGGAAACTGGGGAGTCATGACAGCAAATGCAGCCCGCTACTATGCCACATCGGCGGTGAATATGGCTGTCATGTTCAGTTCCGAAATTTTTCGTGATTCATTGATGAACTACAAAGGTAGCATTCACAATGATGCAGGAAAGGAGATCGACCGTGAAGGGCTACTGAATTCGATTCTCAATAAACAAAGTCTTGTGTTCGGAGTGGTTACCGGTTCCGGTATCGCCGGGCTCGGTGGAGGAAATGCTTTGGGATTGCGTGAAGAATATCTGGCCGGATTCTTCTACCAGAACCGGGTGGCAATCGATTGCAACTGGGTGCTTCATGTCTGGATTCACGAGCTAGGGCACTGTCTGGGCTATGGTCATTCCAGCAGCCTGTGTTACGGGTCGGTGCCCGATGAAATAGTACCGAAAGTGTATCGCTACATGATGAAGCACCGCATGTTGCCTTATATCATCAATCCCTTTAAGAGTTACAATGATTATAATCCCGGCATCAATGATGCCGACAATCCCGACATAGAGCTATGATGAAGAGACATAACATACTGACGGTACTGGCAGTCCTGCTGCTCACCTTTGCCGCATGCGATAAAAATAGTGCCCCCGGATTCAGTTTCACGACCGACTCCATCCTTACATTGACTTTCGATAAAGAGCTGGATGCCGCCTTTGTCGGAGTGGGGACCCAAAATTACAATCCGGTGGGAATGCGGCGTTCGGGAGATACTCTTTTCATTGTCAACCGTGCCGAAGGTTCTGACGGTGTGTGGGTGGTACGCGCTTCGACCGGGGAGTTGCTTTATTCGCTGACCGGCTGGACCTACAACGGGAAAAACGAGAAGTTCGACAATCAGGTGATGGATGTGGCGGTCAGCAGCGATTACATCTTTGTGGTGAACCGTTCATCCCGGATCGACCTGTTCCGACGGAACGATTATTCGTATGTGACCACCATCGGGCGTACCGGATGGCAGTCGAGTTCTCTGTTGCAATGCGAAGCGGCCGAAGTGGCCGGTGATAAATTGTTCATCCGTGACAAACAGAAGATTAAAGTGGTGCAGATTTCAGATTGTACGCCTGAAAATCGTTTTAAGGTCCCTGTCTTTGCTCAGAATACGGACAGTACGTCTTCTAATAACGGTTTTAATCTTGAGTCCGTCGCGCGGCATGAAGGCCTGATCTATGTGTCCGACTACGAAACCTCATGCGTCCTGGTGATCGATCCCGCCACCGTGGCGGTCAAGGGAGAGCCGGTACGCTTTCTGCGCTCTTATCGCATGCCGAACAAACCGCTCAGTATGGGATTCTTTCAGAACGAAATGTATGTTGTCTGCACAAATAACCGCATCGTGAGAGTAGACCTCCGTACCGGGAAAGAGCTCGGCTCTTATTCATCCTTTGCCGGAGGAGTGGGGCTGGGAACTCCCGGACGCCTCTTTTTCCATAATGATACATTCTATCTTGCAGGGCGCAATGCCAATGCTCCCCGGCTGATACAGGGGAAAGTTATGTTTGTTGAAATATCCGAGCTGGACTAAAAAAATGAATAATTACGATTCGCTGCAGATTATGCAGGTTTGTACACTCCTCTATATCCGGATGACGGTTTAAGAGAAGAAAACTTTCTGTGTCGTCTGTGGTGAGAAAACAATCAAGCATGAATTTGAAATTTTTATATCTGTTATTATTGATATCTGCCCTGTGTATATCCTGTTCCAAGGACGAAGAACCTTCGGATAAGGGCAGTACTTCTCCCCAAGAGCCGGTTTACACCACCTTTACAGATGCCGGCGAAGTGGTTGTTCCCGGAGTGCTTCCGGCCAATTTCACTCCCCGGTCCGTACGGGTCAAGGGGGACACTTTGTTTGTTGCCAATACCAATGCCGCCGACCGTTCCGTGCTGTTGCTGAACCTGACGACGGGCGAACTGATCGGACGTATTGATTCATGGGTACGGAAAGGTGTCAAAGAGACCTTTAATGCCGAGATAGGCGACATGGCTGTTTCTGACCGTTATATCTTTGTGGGTATGTACAACTCCCGTATTAATATTTTTGACCGTCGCACCCTTCAGTTTGTCAATGCCATCGGGCGTTCAGACGGAAAGTGGGGAGACGATATTTATAGCATGACCCATTGCTACGGACTTCGTGAGTGTGGCGAGAGACTGATGGTACGTGATAAAAATACCATTCGCGGCTATTGGATTTACGAAGCCGTTACCGAACCTGCGTTCCGGGTTCCCTGGATCGGAAAGGTGAAAGTGCCCGAAGGAGTCGGATATGACTATCAGGCCTGTATCCATGGTATGGCAGAGTATGACGGGCGTATGTATCTGACCGACTGGTACAACAAGAGTGTGCAAGTGTTCACTCCGTCGAAAATGGAGATCGTGTTCGGTGAAGAGACACATATCACTTCCGATGCCGTGTTTAAGTACGATGATATTCAACCGCTCGGACTGCTTGCCTACGGAGGCGAATTACTGATGTCGGTACAGAAGAGTGGGAAAATACAGCGTTATGATCCGGAGACAGGAGACCTGCTCGGAGTGCTGGCCGAGTTTCCGGGTAAGGAGATCGGGCGCATGGAGATAGCCCGGGGAATGCTTTACTACATTGACCTCAAAGCCGGGAAACTGATGAAGGCAAAAGGAGAATAAAGAACGACGAGAGTGTGTCATGACTCACCACAGAGTAATCTGTGGTGAATACGAGTTTCGACACACCCTCGTTCTTTCATCTGCATGTCCTATCCGAAGCAGAAGTAATACTCAGAACCGTCGCTGACATAAAAAGAATCTGCTTTCTTTTCGATAAAAAGAACTGTTCTCTTTTGCCAACCATCCGACAGCAAGCATTACATCGTCTATATTCAGGCAGGTCAAGCTGCAAAGTTCTTTCACAGAGACTTTTCTTGCATGTATAAGTATTCGTCATACTTTTCTGGAGTTTTCTCCGATTTTCACTTTTTCCATATTATTATTTATAGCCTATTTAAATCAAATTTGGTAGTAAATTCTTTATTTCCAAGTTGATAATTGTCCTTTTTGCTTGCTTTAATAAGAAAAAACAGACACCGGCTGAATAAGATAGCTCAAGTTTCGGAAGTGAGTTTACACCGCCTGAACCGGTGTCTTCATCCTTATACCTTTCTTCAATTAACATTGTTAACGTCTTTTGCAGGTTGTCAGGTTCTTGTGCGCAAATAACAAGTCTTTTGCATTTAAAGAACTTCTTATTCACATCCAAAGAACAAGCTTTAACTCTGTGTTAAAACAAAGCTTTTGAGGAGAGAAATCTTACTTTTTAAAGACATTGATTTTCAGATGGTTTAGTCTAAGATTCGCTTCTTCACTTCACGGATGGACTCTTCGGGCGAAAGCCGGGATACTTGCTTTTTTGTCAACTATAAAAGAGGGCTTACACTTCCGAAAACTGAATTAGATTCCATGAGTAAAAGAAAATTTACCACCAAATTTGAAGAAGAACCATTTTTTGTATGGAAGCACAAAAACGATGATGCCAATTTTTCTGCCAGGATAAAAAAGGCTGTATTTTCTCCGGATAATTGCAAAAAACGATATATCTTTGGAAGAGATCATTTTATTAACCTTAAAAGACTAAAGACTGATTCCTGATGAAGCATTTTACCGGCATATTATTTTTACTTCTTCTCTGTTTCTCTTGCACCCCGGTACATGATGCGCCATTGGAGCAGGCTCTCACATTGGCGGGAGACAATCGGAAGGAACTTCAACAAGTATTAGGGCATTACGAAGGTGATTCGTTGAAACATAAAGCTGCCTGCTTTTTGATTGAAAATATGATTGGTAAAGGAACTATCCGTTATTTGCTTCGGGAGAGTGATAGTTGTTATATACGACAAGAACCCGAGCCGGACTTAACGTGTATAACAGCCGACTATTTGATAGAAAACATAGATCTGGCTTTTGAAGTCTGGCAAAAGTATCCTTGGTGCAAACAATTATCTTTTAGAGAGTTTTGTCGGAATATATTGCCTTATCGGTTAAAACAGGAGCCTTTGGACCGATGGCGTTCTTACTATTATACACGTTATAAAATGACGGTCGACTCGTTGGCACGAGCAGGGGCTACCATGAGAGAGATTGTTTTCTTCTTTAACTCACAGCATGGAAAGAAATATCTTCATGATGCTGCCAAAATACCGGGGGACTTCTCTATCGAGTTGATAGAAAAGCTGGGAGGGGGCACCTGTGATCATCTGGCGTTGAATGCTGTACAGTTGATGCGTGCTGTCGGTATCCCCCTGAATCTTGATATTCTTCCATACCATGGCAAAGTGAATGGAGGACATGCTTATAACAGCTTTACCGATGAAAATGGAAAATTTTTCTATTTTTCTCCTTATGAGCGCGAACCGGAACGGAATCAATGGATTGCTCCTTTGGTACAGCGTGTCTGCTATGAACGTCAGCCAGAGCCGAAAATAGGGCGTAACCGTTGGAATGCACAATTGGTCAATCGTTTACTGAAAGAGGTAACTGACGAATATTATTTGTCTGATAGTGTCCGGTTACCTGTACATACATCGGATACGGTGGCTTATATAGCTACTTTTAACCGTGGAGTTTTCAAAGTAGTGTCGCAGGGAAGAGTAGAAAGCAACAGTGTGCTGCATCGTGTGTTACCTTACGGATTACTTTATTTTCAGATGGCGGATAAGAAAGGAAAGTTGGTTCCGACAGGGAGTCCGTTTGTGATGACTCCGGATAGCATTCACTTCATTACTCCGATCCGGCAGACCACTGTGCTGAATGGTATTCTTACGTATGATGTAAAGCGGGTTTTAGAGTTGGGTGATGAAGCATATACTTTGTATTATTGGAAAGACGGCTGGCAACCGGTTAAAGAAGTGACTTCTAAAGACTCTCGTACGCTCGACTTTGGAGAGGTACCTGTCCGGTCTTTGTTTCTTGTATGTGGAAATACTTATATGGGGCGTATGCAGCGTCCTTTCTTGTTGGAGGATGGAAAGCCGGTGTATTATTGACAGATGAGGCTTTTGCTAATATCTGTTTTTTATGAGATATATAAGGATAGTAGTGGAAAAAACAGTCATTTTCTGATAATATTGCCAGTTCGGAGATCTTCTTGCTTTGTATCTTTTAGGTGAGATTTGTTTGTCGGTTGTTTCTAAAACAATATATTTGTGAATGAATAATCGTATAATATGCAATCTATGATTACAACTCAGTTACTCCGTCCCCAGAGCATTGTCGTAGTGGGGGCTTCGAACAATACACATAAGCCGGGCGGCGCTATTCTGAAGAATCTGATTAACGGTGATTATCAGGGAGAACTGCGGGCTGTCAACCCCAAAGAAAGAGAAGTGCAGGGAGTGCCTTCCTTTGCCGATGCAAAGGAGTTACCCGATACAGATCTTGCTATTCTTGCTATTCCTGCAGTTCTTTGTCCGGAGGTGGTGGAAACACTGGCCGCAGAGAAGCAGACGCGGGCTTTCATAATTCTTTCGGCCGGATTTGGAGAAGAAACGCAGGAAGGCGCTTTATTGGAAGAGCGCATTCTTGAAACTGTTAATAAATATGGAGCGTCATTAATTGGCCCGAATTGCATCGGATTAATGAATACCTGGCATCACAGTGTGTTTACGCAACCCATTCCCAATCTGAATCCCCATGGAGTAGATCTAATTTCCAGTTCCGGCGCTACTGCGGTGTTTATTCTTGAATCGGCAGTGACAAAAGGACTTCAGTTTAATTCTGTGTGGTCGGTGGGTAATGCTAAGCAAATAGGTGTAGAAGATGTATTGCAATATATGGACGAAAATTTTGATGTCCGGAAAGACTCCAAGATCAAGTTGATTTATATAGAAAGCATCAAGAATCCGGATCGTCTGCTGTTCCATGCCTCTTCATTGATTCGTAAGGGTTGTAAAATCGCGGCTATTAAAGCAGGGAGTTCGGAGAGCGGAAGTCGCGCTGCATCATCTCATACGGGAGCTATAGCCAGTTCTGATTCAGCTGTGGAAGCTTTGTTTCGTAAAGCCGGTATAGTGCGATGCTATTCGCGGGGTGAATTGACAACCGTCGGTTGTATTTTTACTTTGCCTGAGTTAAAAGGAAAGAATTTCGCTATTGTCACTCATGCTGGTGGACCGGGGGTGATGCTGACTGATGCTCTTTCGAAAGGTGGACTCAATGTACCTAAACTGGAGGGTCCGGTCGCTGAAGAGTTGAAGAGCAAGCTTTTTCCCGGGGCTTCCGTAGGCAATCCGATTGATATTTTGGCAACCGGAACCCCCGAGCACTTAAGTATTGCCATTGATTATTGTGAAGAAAAGTTCGAAAACATAGATGCGATTCTCGCCATATTCGGCACACCGGGGTTAGTGACTATGTTTGAGACTTATGAGGTATTGCATCAAAAGATGCTGACTTGTAAAAAGCCACTTTTCCCGGTTCTTCCTTCTGTGCGTACGGCCGGTGAAGAGGTTGCCTTTTTTTTAGAGAAAGGTCATGTCAACTTTGCTGATGAAGTGATGTTGGGAACTGCTTTGTCACGTATCATAAATGCTCCAAAACCTGCTGTTCCGGAAATTGAACTTTTTGGTGTAGATGTACCCCGCATTCGTAGGATTATTGATTCTATTCCGCAGAACGGCTATATCGAACCCCATTATGTTCAGGCGTTGCTTCATTCTGCCGGTATTCCGGTAGTCGAAGAATTTGTATCGGGTAATAAAGACGAAGTACTTGCTTTCGCGCGACGCTGTGGATTTCCGGTGGTGGCCAAGGTTGTGGGGCCGGTTCATAAATCGGATGTAGGAGGAGTGGTACTCAATATTAAAGGTGAACAGCATTTGGCGTTTGAGTTTGACCGCATGATGCAGATACCTGAGGCACGTGCTATCATGGTGCAGCCTATGCTGAAGGGAACGGAGTTGTTTATCGGGGCTAAATATGAAGAAAAGTTCGGGCACGTGGTGCTCTGTGGACTGGGTGGCATCTTTGTGGAAGTTTTGAAAGATGTTTCGTCCGGTTTGGCTCCTTTATCTTATGAAGAGGCTTATTCGATGATTCATTCCCTCAGGGCCTATAAAATAATACAGGGAACTCGTGGGCAAAAAGGAGTAAACGAGGATAAATTTGCAGAAATTATTGTACGCTTATCCACACTGCTTCGTTTTGCGACAGAAATCAAAGAAATGGATATAAATCCGTTGCTGGCAACAGAAAAGGAGGTTGTTGCCGTTGATGCCCGTATTCGCATAGAAAAATAAACATTACTTTCGGAATAAAAAAGAAGGATATCAGATGCAGTATTACACTTACTTCTGCGTTTATTAAAATGAGATGGACTTTAAACGCGAATTCTATATATGAAAAAGAAAAACGAACAATGGCTACGATACAGTAATCGGGCGCTTTCAGGATTACTTATGTTGTTTGGATTTGTGTCTTGTGACAATGGAGGTGGAGATATACCTGTAGAATATGGGATGCCTTCTGCTAAATATCGGGTGAAGGGCAAAGTGATTGATGCGGATACGCAGGAACCTGTACCGGGTATAGAAGTGGTCACCGGAGCTGTGCATACGGGCGATGGCAAAGAATGGCTCAGTTATCCGGATACGCTGATCACTGATAAAGATGGAGCCTTTGCTACTGAAAGGACGGAGTTTCCATCTAAAAAATATCGTTTTATCGTTCGCGATGTGGATGGTGATGCCAATGGTACTTATTCTAAGGATAGTGTCGAGGTAGAAGCCGGTGGATTTACAGGTGGCAGCCATTGGTACCGTGGAGAAACAAGTATTGATAAAACAATTGAAATCAAGAAGGAGACAGCAAAAGACAATGAAAAATAATTCTGGACGATTGTCACTTCGCAAACGCCTGGGGTTGGAAATAGCCTTAAAGATAAGAAATAACCTCAGGGAATTGCATCCGTTGCGTCAACTTTTCTGGGAATGTACATTACAGTGTAACTTGGCTTGTAAGCATTGTGGCAGTGATTGTCGAAAAATGTCGGAGCAGAAGGATATGCCTGCAGCGGATTTTCTTCAAGTCGTAGATTCGATTACGCCGCACGTCAATCCTAATGAGGTTAATATCATCATAACCGGAGGTGAACCGCTGATGCGGGATGATCTTGAAGAGGTGGGGATGGCTCTTTATCGCAAAGGTTATCCATGGGGGATTGTGTCCAATGGGTTGTATTTGACCCGCGAACGGCTCGATAGTCTGATGGCTGCCGGCCTGCATGCTGTTACGATCAGTCTGGATGGATTTGCGGAGGAACATAACTGGTTGCGCGGCAATCCGGATAGTTATGAAAAAGCGTTGGAAGCTATCAAGATGTTAGTGCATGAACCGGAACTGACATGGGATGTCGTGACTTGTGTCAATCGGAAAAACTACTCTTATCTGGAAGAGCTGAAAGCCTATCTGTACACTATAGGAGTACGTAATTGGCGTATTTTTACTATTTTTCCGGTAGGGCGTGCAGCCAATCATCCGGAATTCCAGCTAACAGACGAGGAGTTTACCGGAGTCCTGGAATTCATTAAGAAGGTACGGAAAGAGGGGCGTGTCCACTTGAGTTATGGTTGTGAAGGTTTTCTCGGTAAATATGAAAGTGAAGTACGTGATCATTTTTATTCCTGTAATGCAGGTATCAGTGTAGCTTCTGTTCTGGCAGATGGTTCGATCTCATCGTGTCCCAGTATTCGCAGTAATTTCCATCAGGGCAATATTTATGAAGATGATTTTATGGAAGTGTGGGAAAAACGTTTTCAGGTATTTCGTAATCGTGAGTGGGCCCGTAAGGGAGAGTGTGCTGATTGTAGCTTTTTCCGTTATTGTGAGGGCAATGGTATGCATTTGCACAATGACAATGGAGACCTCTTGTTTTGTCATCAGAAAAGGATTGTAGAACTTTAAGAGACTATTTAGGACTATTTTTTCATAGATTGGGATAATTATTCTATTTTTCGGACTCCATTTGGCCTATATTTGTAGAGTTGTAATCCTTTCACTCCATCATGAAGAATACATTCTGCGTTTTAGCCTGTTTTTTCATTACAATCTTTTGCCAGGCGCAATCGGTTGAAGAACATTATTATTTTAAGAACCTGAGTATCCGAAACGGTTTGTCACAGAATACGGTTAATGCGATTCTGCAGGATCGGAAGGGGTTCATGTGGCTTGGTACCAAAGATGGCTTGAACAGGTATGACGGATTGTCTTTTCGTAAGTTTAAGCATGATGCTGCTAATCCACGCAGCATTGGAAACAGTTTTATCACTTCGCTTTACGAAGATTTCAATGGTAACATTTGGGTCGGTACTGATGCAGGAGTATATATTTACTATCCTGAGAAGGAGGCTTTTGAGGAATTCGATTGCCAGAGCTTGGAGAAGACAAGGATAGAACGTTCTGTTTCAATGATTGCAGGGGATAAGCAAGGCAGGGTTTGGATAGCTGTGGAGGCTCAGGGAATGTTCTGTTACGATGCTCGTCAAAAACTACTTCGCAATTATCCGTTAAGTGAGATTTCTTCCAATATCAAATGTTTTACTTTCGATAGCGGTGGAACTCTTTGGCTCGGATTTTATGGTGACGGTCTTTATTACTCCAAAGATAATCTGGCAACTGTGCATCCTTATGGATCGCCAGAAGATGGTAAAAGAGAATTTGAAGGAGGAGTAATCACCAAAATAGTTCAAGGAAACTATAATTGTTTGTATATTGGTTCTGTGAAGGAAGGTGTGAGTGAGTTGAATCTGACTTCGGGGCAAGTGCGTAACCTGTTGGCTATCGATGAGAGTGGTGAATCTATTTTTTGTCGTGATCTGCTGCCATATTCTGATAATGAATTGTGGATAGGGACTGAGTCCGGGATTTATATTTATAATTTGCGTACAGCGCAATTCATTCATTTACGTGCTTCTCTTTATGACTCTTATTCTTTGTCAGACAATGCTATCTATGCTTTATATAAAGATCGTGAAGAAGGGCTCTGGATCGGTTCTTATTTCGGAGGAGTGGATTATTATCCCAGACAATATACCTATTTTGCAAAATATTATCCTAAGAATATAGCAAATAGTCTGCATGGTAAGCGGGTACGTGAATTCTGTCGGGCGGATGACGGTACTTTGTGGATAGGAACGGAAGACGGCGGATTAAATCACTTTAATCCGAAAACGAAAGAATTCCACTTTTTTGAGCCAAGTGCCGGATTTACTAATATCCATGGTTTGTGCATGGATGGCAGTCATTTGTGGGTGGGAACATTCTCTAAAGGACTTCGGGTGATTGATACACGGACGGGAGTGGTTCTGAGGACGTATACGGAAGGTCATACTCCACATTCGTTGAACGATAATAGCATTTTCTCTATTTGTCGGACTTCTGCCGGAGAAATTTATCTGGGTACACTGTTTGGTTTACTGCGTTACAACCGTACTCAGGATAATTTTGACCGCATTCCGGAGTTGAATGGTAAGTTTGTTTATGATATTAAAGAAGATTCTTATGGAAATCTTTGGTTGGCAACTTATGCCAATGGAGCTTATTGTTATGACGTAAGTGCACGAAGATGGAAAAACTATGTATTTGATGCCGAGGATGAAAGGAGTCTGCCATATGATAAAGTGCTGAGTGTTTTTGAGGACTCGTATCGCCAGATATGGCTAACTACACAAGGTGGGGGATTTTGTCTATTTCATCCTGATACGGAAACATTTACACGCTATGGGCTGAAAGATGGACTTCCCAATGATGTGGTTTACCAGATTGTGGAAGATGATGATCGTTTTTTGTGGCTTACTACAAATAATGGGTTGGTCCGTTTTGATCCCAAAACCATGGAAATGAAAGTATTCTCTACTGCTAATGGCTTACCGACCAACCAGTTTAATTACCGTTCGGGATTTAAAGATGAGGCTGGTAACATTTATTTGGGTAGTATTAACGGATTTGTAGCATTTGATCCCCGAACTTTCGCTGAAAACAGGCAGGTGCCGGCAGTAGCTATTACTGATTTCTTGCTGTTTAATAAAGAGGTGTCGGTTGGAGAAACCGATTCACCCTTGAAGAGCAGTATTACGTTTTCTGACAAAGTGGTACTCACTGCCGATCAAAATTCTTTTTCTTTTCGTATCGCTGCTCTAAGTTATCAGGCTCCAAGGATGAATAAACTGATGTATAAGCTTGAGGGCTTTGACGAAGGCTGGTTGACAATAGGAGAAAGCCCTTTGGTGACTTATTCCAATTTAGGCTATGGCGATTATGTGTTTAAAGTAAAGGCCTCTAATAGTGACGGAGTGTGGAATGAACAGGAGACTTCACTTCATCTTTCTATTCTTCCTCCATTCTACTTGTCCGGATGGGCATATTGTTTCTATGTATTATTTTTCATGGGGTGTCTGGTCTGTGTCATCTTCTACTTTAAAAGACGGAATTATCGGAAGCAACATCGTCAAATGGAAATGCTTGAACAAGAGAAAGAACGGGAAGTCTATCATGCTAAGATTGATTTCTTTACCAACGTTGCTCACGAAATACGAACTCCGCTGACCCTGATTAAAGGTCCTTTGGAAAATATTATCCTGAAAAAGGAAGTGGATTCGGAAACGAAAGAGGATTTGTATATCATGAAGCAGAATACGGAGCGTTTGTTGAATCTTACCAATCAGTTGTTGGATTTTCGAAAGACAGAAACACGGGGATTCCGGTTGAACTTTACTGAATGTGACGTTGTTGCAGTGCTTCGTGAAACCTATCTCCGTTTTACTTCTTTGGCCAAGCAAAAAGGATTGGATTTTATATTAGAACTTCCACAGGAGTGCTTTATGGCGGATGTCAATCAGGAAGCTTTGACAAAAATAATCAGTAACTTGCTGAATAATGGAGTGAAATATGCCTCTACTTATCTCCGGATTTCTTTGGAAACGGACGAAAAAGTATTTCACATACGCACTTTTAATGATGGGGAGATGATTCCTGATACAATGAAAGAGGAGATTTTTAAACCTTTCGTACGGTTGGATAAAGAAGATGAAGTAACTACCGGAACAGGTATCGGGTTGGCCCTATCACGTTCTTTGGCAGAATTACATCAAGGTAGTCTGATGATGGAAAAGGGTGAAGAGGTGAATTGCTTTTGCTTGACCTTGCCGGTGAATCAAGATTCTACAATTACTCTCTCGGCTGAAAACGTATCACAGGTTGAGGAGAACTCTTGTGGATGGGAACAGGAAGAAACCGATACGAAAGAAAAGAAACCGATGATTCTAGTGGTAGAAGATAATCCGGATATGTTAGCTTTTGTCAGGAAGCAACTTACAACGGAGTATTCGGTTCTAACTGCTATGAATGGAATTGAAGCACTTGCTGCTTTAGATAATCATTATGTTAATCTGGTGGTGAGTGATGTAATGATGCCTCAGATGGATGGTTTTGAACTGTGTAAAACTATTAAGTCAGATTTGAGTTATAGTCATATTCCCGTTGTACTGCTAACTGCCAAGACTAATATTCAATCGAAAATCGAAGGATTGGAACTGGGGGCTGATGCTTATATTGAAAAGCCTTTCTCTGTGGAATATCTGCTCGCAAATATTTCCAGCCTGATTCATAATCGTGAAAAGTTACGTCAGACTTTTGCGAAGTCACCCTTTGTGGCAGCCAATACGATGGCTTTGACCAAAGCCGATGAAGAGTTTATATGGAAGTTGAATGATATTATTCAGGCTAATCTGCATAATCCGGAGTTCAGCATGGAAGATATGGCAGATGCATTGAAGATGAGTCGATCCAGCTTCTATCGAAAAATTAAAGGTGTATTGGACTTAAGCCCGAATGAGTACCTCCGTTTGGAACGCTTAAAGCAAGCGGCACAATTACTGAAAGAGGGCAAGAGTCGTGTCAATGAAATTTGTTATACAGTGGGATTTAATTCGCCTTCTTATTTCTCTAAATGTTTCTTGAAACAATTCGGGGTACTTCCAAAGGACTTTATAGGGTAATGCTAAAAAAAGGTCGGATATTGTTATGAATCTATATGTTTAGGACATTTTTGTCATTAATTGGGTTATTTGTTTTATAAAAGAACTGCCGGTTAGGGTAACTTTGTCATCATCATTCGACAAATAGAAATTACTAAAATGAAAAGACCCTTATGAAAATGATTTTAAAGACAATGGTGTGTCTGGCAGTAGCTTTTTCTGGAACTGCAGGGGCAGCTAATTATTCTCCGGAAAAGTCACAAGCTTCTCTGGCACTTAAAGTCCCGGGGAATCCGGCTGTGGAATATCCGCTTACTCTCAGTAAACTATCGGATAGTTATTTCGATTATGAGTGGAAAGCAAAAGAGAAAATACCGGTAACTATCTTTCAGCAGATATCAACTGTGGATGATAAACAGCAGGTAACGGTGGTTCTGACGGCTATGGAAGATGTGTACTTTAATTTTGAAGAGCGAATCAGAACGGATTTTCGTCATGATGATTGCCAGTTTTATTTGCCAGGTTTCTGGTATCGTCGTAATTTACGTTCACCTAAAGAGGCTCCATCGTTTCATACTTCCGATAGCTGGGTAGTGCGTGAAGATAGATTGAGCACGCCTTTGACCGGTATTTTTGATGAAGAACAAAAGAAATACATGACTGTGGTCCGCCGGGCAGAATATATTCAGGACGCTTTGAGTACTCATAAGGAAGGTGAGGTGATTCTTTCGGGAACTACTTCACTCGGTTTCACCGGATTTGAAAATCTGGATGGAACGGCTGCTTTGGCATTTGGTTTTCCGTATAAAGAGGCTCCAAAAACCTATATTCGTAAACTTACACTTGCACCTTCAGTCACTGCTTTCCAACTATTAAAGAAAGGAGAGAGTATTTCACTAACTTGGGAAATTCATGAAGGAAAAGGGGAGGATTTTGCCGAGTTTGTAAGTCATACTTGGGAATATTGCTATGATACTTTTCAACCGAAACCTGTGGAAACGGATTATACTCCTGATTATACTAAAGAGATTCTTAGCCATTTTTTTATTGAGAGTTTTGTAGGTGATCGTCCTCTGAACTATAATTCAGGGGTACATATGCGTACTGATGATTGCCAAAATACAGGTTCGGCAGAGGTTGGTTTTGTAGGACGAGTTTTGCTGAACGCATTTAATGCCTGGGAATATGGCTGGAAGAATAATCGGGCTGATTTAAAAGAGAATGCAGCGAAAGTCTTTGATACTTATTTGGTGAATGGATTTTCTCCTGCAGGTTTTTTCAAAGAGTTCGTTGACTACCGTACCGGCTATGAGGAGACGGTATTTAGCATTCGACGTCAGTCCGAAGGTATTTATGCTATATTTCATTATCTGGATTTTGAGAAAAGAAACGGACGTAAACATCCTGAGTGGGAAGCGAAGGTACGTAAAATGCTTGATGTATTCCTGCAGTTGCAAAATCCGGAAGGAAGTTTTCCCCGTAAATTTAAGGATGATCTTTCTATTGTAGATAAGAGTGGCGGAAGTACGCCATCGGCTACTCTGCCTTTAGTGATGGGGTATAAATATTTCAAGGATAAACGTTATCTGGAAAGTGCTAAACGGACCGCCGAATATCTGGAGAAAGAATTAATCTCTAAATCGGATTATTTTTCGTCTACTCTTGATGCAAACTGTGAGGATAAAGAGGCCTCTTTATATGCGGCTACAGCTACTTATTATTTAGCTTTGGTAAGTCAGGGCAAAGAACGTGAACACTATACGGGATTGACAAAAAAAGCAGCTTATTTTGCTTTGTCATGGTATTATTTGTGGGATGTACCTTTTGCGCCCGGACAGATGTTGGGAGATATTGGGCTCAAGACGCGCGGATGGGGCAATGTATCTGTGGAAAACAATCACATCGATGTGTTTATCTTTGAATTTGCTTCTATACTAAATTGGCTTTCCAAAGAGTATAGCGAACCTCGTTTCTCACAGTTTGCCGAAGTAATCAGTACTTCAATGCGTCAGTTACTCCCTTATGAAGGGCATCTGTGTGGAGTGGCTAAGTGCGGATATTATCCTGAGGTAGTGCAACATACCAATTGGGATTATGGCAAAAACGGGAAAGGATATTATAATGATATATTTGCTCCGGGTTGGACAGTAGCTTCTTTATGGGAACTGTTTTCACCGGGACGTGCAGAACAGTTTTTTCGGAAATAAAGAGTAATAAGTGAAACGATCAGAGGCCGGTAACGTTCTATTAGGAATATTACCGGTCTTCTGTATCTAAAAATAAAAATTCTTCTATAGGGAGATTTTTCTATAAACCATCTTGTTATTGTTTCAGTTTGGCGAACATTACAATATTATTGTCATTGTCATTTAACGTCTTGATCAAGTTCTGTACCTTTTTCTTTTTATCTGCGGTCAGTCCTTTTTTGTTTACTTCTTTCTCCAGTATCTCTTTCAATGCCATAGGCTCTATATTAGTGACATAATATCCATTGTTGAACGAAGGATAGATCGTCTGACTCGGGGTACTGATAAAATCGTTGTAAAGCCGCACATAATTGCCATGCAATGTTTTTTTGTCAACCATGTAATAAGCCGGTTTAGAGCCGGAGAATGTACTTTCGTCTATTTGTATTGGGAAAGAGACATCACCGATGAAATATTTAGGGATTTCATAATATGCATGCCAGGGGATTTTATCATTTGAAGGATACTTGACGGTGAAACGTCCTTCCAGTTTGTTGCTGGCGGCATTATAATGGTAGAGGGTATCTACACTTGGTTGTGGCATGATTTTCATTAACATCACATCGTAGGCAGCTGTGTTATTCCCCATTGACACTTCGTTGCTGAAGTCTTGTGGCATGGCAAGGCTTCCCGGTGCTACAAAGTTTTTACGTTTACCCTTTAAATCTTGTGTCCAGACTACTGCCGGCCATTTAGGGAATGGCAGGACTGTGACTGTGACTTCTGACTTAGCTGTGTTTACCCGGAATTTTCCTTTAGGAACTCTCAGGCACAGGGGGATAGGATCCAATGCATTACCTTTCAAGTCGAATACCAATATCTTGCTGCTTTGCCAGGGTAGGATATAGATGCGATTATTGGCTTCGTCCAGTTGTTCGGCATAAGTGTTTAGATATTCATTCGGGCCTTGTCCATAAGATCCGATATTGGTGATAAATTTACCTGTCCGGTCGAATAGTTTATAAGGAGTTTGTTTGTTATTGCTCACTAAAATATATTTTTCTCCGACGGTTGTTCGTATCCAGCCGCCAATAAGTGCTTCGTCCCGATTGTCTAATTTTACAATCTGTAATTCTTCTGTTAACTGGCTCAATGGGAAGTTTACAGTATCTTTTAGTGCCTTCAGATCGCAACTGATTAGCGGACCGTTAGGGGTATTTGTTAGTTTGGCAACAGTAGGCGATTTGATAAATGGATCGTTTTCACCGGTTGTAAAAGCAAAAGCAGGCAATAGACAACAGATTGCCAAACTGTGATAGATCATTCTTGTTTTCATAAGCATAAATAATTAGATGAATAATCAAACGCGTTTTGTAACAGCAAAATTAGGTGTTAAGGTAAGAGAAGGCAAAAAAACAGGCGGACAAGAATGATTGTATGAATATGGTTTAAATTGTTGTTTTATAAATGGTTATGTAAATATATCCTCTTCGGATAGGCGGACAAATACTATCCGAAGTTTTGAAGAATGGCATCCAGGCTGAGAGTTTCGTCAGAAATATGCATCTTTTCTGTTTTAATTCGGTATTTGCGTTTGGTTATGGCCGCTTTGCTGACGCAATAGATATCCGATAGATCTTGTATGTTCACGTTAATCTTTACCAGGCAACAAAAGCAGATATCTTTTTCATTGAGTTGCGGATAATCTTCTTGCAGACGATCAACAAAATTATTAAATGCGTCATTTACCGCTTGCTTCACTTCACACCATTCTGCATCGCTTACAGTAATTTTCTTCCTATTCGGATTGTCATCTGTAGAGTTCTCGATGTGGAGAGAAGGAAGTTTCTGAAAGAAAGAAATATGACGGAACAAAGCTTCACGCATCTCGCTTTCTTTGTTGCGCATGATGATCTCTTTTTCGCGCAGTGCACTTAATTCGGCTTCTTTATGTAATAGTTCATTTTCATGTTGTAGCCGACGAGCTTCCTCTCCGGCCTGTTCTGCTTGTAGCCTTCGTTCCGATACTAGTCTTTTTTTCTTTTCCTGATGATAGAAAAAGAGTATTAGTAGAGCTATAAGTAATAAAATAACTGCTATTCCCATCATCCACAGCTCTTTTTCTTGTTGGGTAAGGCGTAGTTGATAGAGTTCGTTCTGGAGCTTTACTTCATTATATTTTCTGGTGGTTTCTTTTGCTTTGAGGTTTGATGTGAGGTCTTTATATAGTATATCTTCTGTTTTAGCAAGATAATATGCCTGTTCCGGTTGCTGGGTCGCATTTGTCAGCTGGTATAAACGTGAGGTAGCCTCAATGGCGATATAGGGTGAAGTTGAGGTAGCTGCCTGTTTATAATAATATCCGGCCGAGTCCAATTGATGCAGGGACTGGAATATTTGGCCTCGGATCAATTGGTAGTAAGGTATATCATAGCGATTGCGACGATACAGGCGGAGGTTTTGCACAGATTCCAGTGCCTTGTCGAAGTCTTGCTGTCCTAGATAATAGTTTACAATGTCTTCGGCTATGGTGTAAGTTAGATAATGATATTCTTTGGAAGGAGCAAACCATTCCAACATTTTGTAATACCCTTCTATGACTTCATCGGTCTTTCCCATTTTTCTTAATATTTCCAATTGGGTCCGATGATCATAAAATAAAGAAAGAGTGTCATTAGAAGGGTTATTCAGGGCCAACACCTTATTAGCCAATTTTAGTGCTTCTGGATACTTTTTTTGATTGAAATAGGTGAATTTTTGTATGTTATAGTAATATCTTTGTTGGGTGGGAGTCATATACTCTGTTTTGTCCTGAAGCTCCCGGGCAGAATGTAAAATAGAATCCGGCTGATCTTTATAAAAGAAACTATTGGCCTGTTCCAGTTGGGCTTGCAACCATTGGGCAGTATCTCCAACATGTAGGAAAAGTGGGATACAGACTTTTAATAGTGAATCTTTGGGCTTTTGGGTTTTCCACAATGTGGCTTTATACAATTGAAAGCAGTATTCTGCCCGTTGTTTGTCACTCAGGTGATTGGGGGACTGTATTTGTTGAAGATAAAATAGCATACTGTCTGTAGAAATACCTTCCATTTCTACAGACTTCTTGAGTAAAGTCTGAGTTGAATCTTTACATCCGGTCACACAAGATAGTAAAGCTAAACAGAGTATAATAAGAAAGCTCTTTTTCATAATGCTTTTATTCTTGACATTACCCGGCCCAATTTTCCCGATCTAAATTCCGATAACTGATTGCCTCTGCCAAATGGCTGGGTTGTATTTGTTCGCTTTCTTCTAAATCAGCTATTGTGCGGGATACTTTTAAGATACGATCATAGGCACGGGCTGAAAGATTCAGGCGTTCCATGGCATTCTTTAGCAGTAATAGCCCTTTCGTGTCAGGTTGTGCAAAAGAAGAAAGTTGCTTGCTGGTCATCTGGGCATTACAATAAGTTCCCGGATAGCCGGAAAATCTTTCTTCCTGTTTCTGGCGGGCTTTGATTACCCTTTGGCGAATGGCAGCGCTGGATTCTCCCTGTTGCCGGTCTGAAATCTTTTCAAATGGTACGGGAACTATTTCAATTTGGATATCTATTCGGTCCAGCAGGGGGCCGGATATTTTATTCAGGTATTTTTGTACTTGTCCCGGATTGCAGACACATGGTTTTGTCGGGTGATTGTAGTAGCCACAAGGACACGGATTCATGGAGGCTACCAACATGAAGCTGGCCGGATAGTCAATAGTGCTTTTCACTCGTGAAATGGTTATACGCCGGTCTTCAAGGGGTTGACGCAATACTTCGAGCACGCTACGATTAAATTCCGGGAGTTCATCCAGGAAGAGTACCCCGTTATGTGCTAGGCTGATCTCTCCCGGTTGTGGGAAACTGCCTCCTCCTACCATCGCTACTTGTGAGATGGTGTGATGCGGGTCCCTGAAAGGCCGCTGAGATATCAGAGAGGAATTGCGTCCTAATTTACCAGCGACCGAATGTATTTTGGTTGTTTCAAGGCTTTCTCCCAAGGATAAGGGGGGAAGTATGGAAGGTAATCTTTTGGCCATCATTGATTTACCACTTCCGGGGGCTCCTACCATAATTAAATTGTGTCCTCCTGCCGCCGCTACCTCAAGTGCCCGTTTAACGTTCTCTTGGCCTTTTACATCTGCAAAATCGTATTCAAAATCACTCTGACACGCATAAAATTCTTCACGGGTATTGACTATGGTTGGTGTCAGTTCACGTTTACCATTGATGAACTCAATTACTTCCTGTATATTATTTACTCCATATACTGACAGATTATTGACTACCGCCGCTTCCCGTGCATTTTGTGAAGGTACGATTAATCCGTCAAATCCCTCTTCGCGTGCTTTGATGGCTATAGGTAAGGCTCCTTTGATGGGTTGGATAGTTCCGTCAAGACTTAATTCACCCATCATTATGTAACGTGATAGCTTCTGGCATGAGATTGTTTCGCCGGCTGCAAGCATGCCAATGGCCAGGGGGAGATCATAGGATGAACCCTCTTTGCGAATATCTGCCGGAGCCATATTAATGACTATATTGCTGGTTGGCATTTTGTAGCCGGTCACTTGTAAGGCGGACAGAATGCGCTGATGGCTTTCTTTAACGGCTGAATCAGGAAGACCTACCATGTAGAACATGCATCCTCGTGAACTGTTGACTTCTATTGTAATGAGGGTTGCTTCAATGCCTTGTACAGCCGCTCCGAATACTTTTATTAGCACGTGTTTTCAATGATTTTAGGTTAGTAACTCGGTTTAGCGGATAGATTTCCCTGGTTTTTTCTCTTCCGTTTTTAGTAATTCTTTCAGCTTATCGGTAAGCGCTTCTCCCTGGATATCTCTTGCTAGAATTTTGCCGGTGGGAGAGAGCAGTATATTAGTAGGAAGCGTCAGTATGGCATATTGTTTGGCTGTTTCCGAACTAAGTCCTGTAAAATCACATACTTGATCCCAGCTCAAAGTATCCTTCTTAATGGCTGTTTCCCATGCTTCTCTATCTATGTCGAGTGATATTCCCAACATTGCGAAATTTTTGTTTTTCTTATATTCCTTATTCAGTCTTTTTAATTCTGCATTGGTTTCAGGTTGCGGATCACACCATGAAGCCCAGAAATTAAGCAGGAGATATCTATTTCTGAATCTCTCGGCAGAACGTGATAATTTCTCGCCTTTTTCATTGGGTAAACTAAAGTAAGGAGCAGATTTCCCGACAGTCACTTTTTCCAATTGATCGATGTAGTCGCTGATATTCTCGATATACGGGCGGTCGAGGAGTGCACCTGTCATAGCCTCAGTTATTTCTTTTATTTTGATATAGTCTGGTTGCGGAGTCTGTACAAAGTATTTATCCAGCAGATAAACACTTGCCAATGAAGAGTTGTGTTGGCGGATAAATGTTTCGGCCTTCTCCTGCATCATTTTGTCTGATGCACTGCCTAAGCCTCTTTGTTCTTTCATAAAAAGGCTCAAACTCGTATTTGGTTCATTGCCATTTATGTCCAGATAGCTGAGATCATCAATATTTCCTTTGATCGTAATTTGATTTCCTTTATCCAAAAAAACAGGATACTCTACATGACCGTTTATCAGGAGTACGGCTGTAGTCAGTGTGTCAATTACTGTAGAATCGATATTGAGGTTGTAGCTGAACTTGCCTTTCTCTGCATAAATCGTATCTATACGATCGTACAAAGCATCTGTCCCATACAGGTAGAGTGTGTCATTAGTCAATCCCTTGATCTCGCCTTCCAGACTGATCCTGGAACTGTTGTTTTTGCATGCAAGTAAGCAAAATATGGTAATAAATAGAAGCCCTATCTTTCTCATTCTTCATTCTTTTTTGCGAAAGTAAGGGTTTTGTGGATAAAAAAAAAGAATTGTCCGTCATTTGTGTGACGGACAACTCTCTTTTTTATGTTTTGCTCAATGAAGTCTCGCTTATTTTACGATGCTCATGAAATCTGCATTCGTATAATATTTAGCGAACTCAAGATCTGTAGCAGCTTTCTTAGCCAGAGCTGGGTTTTTAGCTACAGCACTCTTCAAGCTGCTTGTCAGCATAGAAGTGTTGTTAGTTCTTGCACCCAAAACAGCCATCAGGTAGTCTGTGTAAGCATCCGGAGTTGCGATACCGGCCAATGTGTTTTTAGCTTTGTTGTAGTCCTTAGCAAGGATCTGTGCCAAAGCAGCACTGTTTGTTTTAGTATCACCAAATGCGTTAACTGCTCTTTCGTATTGTCCCTGAGCTACGTACAGGTTACCCAGTGTTTCGTTCAGTTCTTTTGCACCGGCAGCCTTGCCTAAGTAAGATTCAGCAGCAGCTTTGTCACCTTTAGCAAGAGCGATCAGACCTAAGTTCATGTTTACTTCAGGTGCAGATTTAATGCTTTCTGCTTTCTTCACGTATGATTGAGCTTTGTCCAGATCACCTGCCTGATAAGCCAGTTTACCCAAGTTGTTGAATGCACGATAGTCATTCGGGAACTGCTGAGAAGCTTTAGTATAGATGTCAGTTTTCTTAGCCGGGTCGTTAGTCAGTGTAGCAGCGTACAGAATTTCCTCTACGTTCAACTGTTTCGGATCTGTTGCAGCCAGATTAGCGATTTCTTCGTCAGACTTACCGATGATTTCATAGTTCAAAGTCAAACGAGAACGA
>OLCY01000148.1_pt1 | contig 22183 bp, 16 predicted proteins | sample 1607571 | NCBI WGS metagenome assembly OLCY01 (sample SAMN02674605, study PRJEB24791) | human gut metagenome, SKBSTL067 | isolation source: stool | host: Homo sapiens | place: USA
CCAGCAGGGCAACATCCCCAAGGGCGGCACCATGCGTCTGGGCAAGTACCCCTGCGCCGTCCTGCCCGGCACCAAGATGGCCGAGTGCTACGGCCAGAGCGAGATCTGGGAGCGCCACCGCCACCGCTACGAGTTCAACAACAAATACCGTCAGGAGATGCAGGATGCCGGTCTTGTCATCTCGGGCACCAGCCCCGACGGCCGCCTCGTGGAGACCGTTGAGCTGCCGGGCCGCGATTTCCACCTCGGCGCACAGTTCCACCCCGAGTTCAAGAGCCGCCCCAACCGCGCACATCCCCTGTTCAAGGGCTTCATCGCCGCCGCGCTGAAGGCCAAGAAGGAGAAGATGGGGCACTGAAATAGATAGCAAAAACCTCCGATTTTCTGCGAAAATCGGAGGTTTTTGCTTTTAATATGTAACTCTTACTTGCTGGCCTTGGTGCACTTCTTCCGTGCGGCGGTCTTGCGGGCAGGCTTTGCGGCGGGAGCCTTGGCGGCAGGGGCAGCGGCCTTTGCAGCCGGAGCGGCCTCGGCGGGCTTCTCCTCAGCCTTGGCGGGGGCAGTCTCTGCCTTGACCTCGGCAGCCTTTTCAGCGGACTTCTTGGCCGCAGGCTTCTTTGCGGTCTTCGGCTCAGCCTTGGGGGCTGCCTTCTTGGCGGCGGGCTTCTTCGCCGCGGGCGCAGCCTTTTCCTCGGTCTTTGCGGCGGCGGGGACAGCGGCCTCAGCCTTGGCCTCAGCGGGCTTGTCCTCGGCCTTGGGAGCGTGCTTTGCACGGTCCTTTACCTCCGAGATGGTCCACAGCTGGTCCTCACCAGCCGTCTCCTGCCAGATCTGGAGGACAGCGCCATCGGCGGTGCCCATGCCCACGGTGTCGATGCACTTGCCTGCGGCCCACATGGAGCGCAGACGGACGGTGCCCGCCGGGGTCGGCTCCACCTTCCACATCTGGGACGTGCCGCCCACGTCCTCCCACAGGTGCAGCCATGTGCCGTTGGCGGTGCCGGTCATCATCAGGTCGATGAGCTTGCCGGAGGCGCGGTTGCGGATGCGGTAGACGCCATCGCCCTCCCGGACGAAAGCCCACTCCTGCTCGGGCGCGTGCCCGTACTTGCCCAGACGGATGCTGCCGCCATCCTTGGCGTTCTCCACAGCCTGAATGACGCTGCCGGTCTTGGCGGCAATGGTGTAGAAGCGGTCTGCTTCGATAACGGTCTGTGCCACAGATTTCATAAATTTTCCCTCCATGTTCTGAGGGACTGTTCCCTCAAAGCTCTTTTCAGCGCTGTTTTTTCTCGCAGCGTTTTTCTCTCATGTACCAAATTATACCACTTGACGTGATTTCCTACAAGCAATTCGACCTTTCTTTGTCAAATGTGCTAAAAGACAATCCATTTTTTTCTGCTTTTGCGCTCAATGCCCTAACTTTTTGGAGCCGTCAGCCCCAAACTCCCAGACCTCGACATTTTGCAGGATCTGCGTTATACTTATTTTAATTATGAAAGCGAGGTATCCAGCCCATGCATTCCCCGTCCCAAGCCGATGAGGCCGCGCGCAGTGCGCTCCAGTTCGAGAAGATGACCAAGACCCCTGTGCCGAAGCTCATCCTCGGCCTCGCCGCGCCCACCATCCTGAGTATGCTCATCACCAGCATCTACAATCTGGCCGACACCTTCTTTGTGGGCCAGTTGTCCACCAGCGCGTCGGGCGCGGTGGGCGTCGTGTCCAGCCTCATGGCCATCATTCAGGCCCTCGGCTTCATGCTGGGCCATGGCGCAGGCGGAATCATCAGCCGCAGCCTCGGCAATCAGGACACCCACGCCGCCACCAAGTTCGCCTCCACCAGCTTTTTCACGGCGCTGGTCTTCGGCATCGTGCTGGCGGGAGTCGGCCTTTCCACCCTGCCCGGCTTCATGATGCTGCTGGGCAGCACCGACACCATCCTGCCCCACGCCTGCGCCTATGCGCGGCCCATCCTCATCGCTGCGCCCCTCATGATGTCCAGCCTTGTGATGAACAACATCCTGCGCTACGAGGGCAAGGCCAGCTTCGCCATGATCGGCCTTGTCACCGGCGGCGTGCTCAACATCCTGCTGGACCCCATCTTTATCTTCGGCTTCGGCATGGGCACCGGCGGCGCAGGTGTTGCCACCGCTCTGAGCCAGAGCATCGGCTTCTGCATCCTGCTGTCTATGTTCCTGCGGGGCAGGACGGTGAGCCAGTTCCGCATCACGAAAGTCACCCGCAGCGCCCGGGATTTCGGCCTCATCTTCTTCAACGGTGCACCCAGCTTTGGCCGTCAGGGCCTGAACAGCATCGGCAGTATGCTGCTGAACGTCGCGGCCCGCAGCTACGGCGACGCCGCCGTGGCAGGCATGAGCATCGTATCCCGCATCTTCCAGTTCCTGCTGTCGGTGGCCATCGGCGTTGGGCAGGGCCTGCAGCCTGTGGCGGCGTTCAACTACGGCGCACGCCGCTTCGCCCGGGTGCGGCAGGCGGCCATCTTCACCCTCTCGACGGCCTTCTGCTTCGTCACGGTGCTGAACATCCTCTGCTGGTTCAATGCCGAGCCTCTCATCCGCCTCTTCCGCGATGATCCCGAAGTCACCGCCGTGGCCCTGCCTGCCTTCCGTTACCAGTGCTTTGCCATGCTGCTGCAGCCCGTGATCGTGGCGGGCAACATGCTGTTCCAGTCCATCGGCAAATCGGGCCGGGCCACCTTTCTGGCCTGCTGCCGTCAGGGCGTGTTTTTCATCCCACTCATCCTCACCCTGCCCCGGGCCTTTGGGCTGCTGGGCGTTGAGATCTGCCAGCCCATCGCCGATGTGCTGACCTTCTTTGTCACTGTGCCCTTTCTCTTCCCCTTCCTGCGTCAGCTGGTGCGGATGGACGAAGCCGAGGCTGCCAAGGCCTGAAGCGCCCCTGTAACAAAACTGTAACCATAACCGGACGTTCGATTGCAATTGAACGTCCGGTTTATTCGTATTATAATCAGGATAGGAAAGTTAAATTCTGCCAAACCTGTGAGGTACGCTTATGAAACGTTCTGTTCTCCGCATCGGCTGTGCAGTGCTCAGCCTGTCTGCCGCGGCAGGGCTGCTGGCCTCCTGCTCCCTGCTGCCTCCGGCCTCGCCCCTGCCCGATTCCAAGCCCGCGCAGGCTGAGGAAGCGCCCGGCCCCGCTGCAGCTCCACTGGACGACGGCAAGCTGCGCATCCTGTACAGCAACGGCTCCAACGGCGGCAATACCGTGCTCTGCGGCAATACCGTGTTGTATCAGGCCGCCAGCAGCGAGACCGTGTATCTGGTGCCGGATACCCTGACCGGCACCGTGCGGTACTATCTGCGGCAGTGGTCAGCCCCCGGCACCCCCACCGGGCGGGCAACCGCCCTGTGCGACCGCAGCGGCAAGGAGATCCTGACCTTTGACCGTGCCTACGATGCCGTCCTGACCGGCAGCCTGCTGGTCCTGACCGCACCGGAACAGATGGCCTACTCCCCCGCGCTGCACCACGCCGCCGGAGACTGCCGGGTGCTGGACCTTGCCACCGGCGAGGAGCTGACCGTGCCGGAAAATGCCTACGGCTGCAGGATCGCGGGGGAAACGCTGGCGTTCAACCTGTGCAACGCCCCAGCTCAGGCCCTGGACGAGAACACCTGGGGCGATGACCTGACCCGCTATTACGCGCTGCAGATCCAGGACCGGGACGGAAACCGGATCCGGCAGGAGCCGCTGTGCGCCGCCGTGAGCCTGAGCTACTCCTACAACGAGATCTCGTCCCCGGCAGACTGGCTGGAACTGGACTATTACTCCGAAGACGAGGACATGGTGATCGACCATATCAGCCTGTACAGCACCGCCACCGGCGAGGAACTGACCGGATTCCAGCAGTACACCGGCGCGGGTACGGTCAGCCTGTACAACAGCGGCAGATATCAGCTGGTCGATCTGGCCAGCACCGAACAAAGCGCGGTGCTCTGTGAGTTCGATGAGCCGGTGCGGTATTACCTGCCCGGTGCTGCCATCACAGAGCCGGAGGCATCCGGGCGGTACCGCTTCCACGATCTGCTTACCGGCGAGGAAAAGGAACTTTACGATGTGGGCACCGACGATGCCACGCTGGCCATCTACGCCCTGGACGGCACCGTGCGGGTGTTCGACCGGCAGACCGGCGTGCTGCTGACCGACACCGCCATCGACCCGGTGGAGAACCAGGTGCGGGCCCATGTCTATGCTGAAAACGGCTGGGTCTGGGTCGCGCAGGACGACAACGACAACTATGTGAACACGGCCATCCAGATCTGTGGGCCGGACGGCACCCACAAAACGCTGGATCCCCGCACGCTGGAAGAAACCTACACCCATTATTATCCCCTGTTTTCCACAGCAGATGGACTCTATTTCTACGGCTGCTGCAACGGCCCCGGCAGCAGCTGGCTGTATGACATCCTGGACAGCGATGGCAATGTCGTCGTGGGCGGGCTGCGCAGCTGCAGCACCTATTATGCCGACAGCGCCAACGGCCTGCCGGAGGGTGTGTTTGCCGCCAGCAAGGGATTTTCTTATGGCTGGATGGATTTTTCCGGCCGGTGGCTCTATGCCGAAAGCATCTTTGCTTCCACCGCTGACGAGATGGACAACTACTACTTCTAAGGGAGGATTTCCGTATGAAAAACGTTAAGATCACCCGCCGCGCGTTCCTGACCGGTCTGGGTCTGGCATCCACGGCCGCCCTGCTCTCTGCCTGCAATACCGTACCTGCCTCCTCTAATTCGGGGGCGGCACCGTCTCAGCCTGATTCTGAGGCCCCTGCCTCCTCTGCCGCCAGTGAAGTGCCCGCACAACCCATCCTGAGCGTGGATGAATTCCCCATTACGGATGGCAGCACGGCCTGCATCCCGCTGATCGCGCAGATCATGGCCGATACCACCGGGCTGGATCTGGAGACCGCCCGGAGCGCCGTGACCACCAACACCACGGCCCAGGCCTGGCGCAACCTGGGCCTGTACGGCAACAATTACGGCGATTCGGTCAAGCTCATCATCGCCTACGAAGCCCCGGAATCCGTCAAGGAGGAGCTGAAGGCAGACGGTGACCCGCTGGAGCAGAAGGCCATTGGCCGGGACGCGCTGGTGTTCATCGTCAACGAGGACAACCCTGTGCAGAGCCTGACCCGGCAGCAGCTCAAGGACATCTACGCCGGAACGATCACCAACTGGAAAGATGTGGGCGGCAAGGATCAGGAGATCATTGCCTTCCAGCGGCGGGCGGACTCCGGCAGCCAGACCCTGTTCCAGAAACTGCTGATCCAGGGCGGTCCGCTGATGGAGGCCCCCACCGAGCTGGCCCCCACCGCCATGGGTGAGCTGGTGGACAGCATTGCAGAGTATAACAACTCCGCCAATGCCATCGGTTTCTCGGTCTACTACTACATCGACCAGATGTACTCCAAGCCCGGCCTGCGGCTGCTGGCTGTGGATGGCGTGACCCCTTCCAACGAGACGATCGCCGACCAGAGCTACCCACTGTGCAACGAATTCTATGCCGCCATCCTGCAGGATTCCGCTGCCGACAGCCCGGAACGCAGGATCTACGAGTGGCTCTCCACCGATGCAGGCCGTTCCTGCATTGAGCACTCCGGCTATGTAGCCGTCCAGTAATTCCCGTAAAATTCGGCACATTTCATTGACTTTGCTCAAATCCTTTGCTAAACTTAAGAAAAGTTTGTCAGCTTTTCTCGTTTCACGATCTTGAGCAAAGGAGATGCCGCATCATGTCCCATCCTTCCGACACCCCGCACTCCTCCCACGTTGAGAGCCGCAGCCGCAAGGCACTGCGCAGCTACATCATTCAGGCCTCCACCCTGCTGGAGATCGTGCTGTCCGGGCTGGTGCTCATTGGCCTGCTGCTCAGCTTCATTCCCCTGCTCAAGTGGATGCCGGGCCTGCTGTTTGATGGCAACGATGTAGAGATCCGCGGCTTCCTTGAGCGGGCGTTGGACATCGTCATCGGCGTGGAGTTCATCAAGATGCTGGCCAAGCACAGCCCAGGCAGCAGCCTGGAAGTGCTGCTCTACGCCATTGCCCGCCACATGGTGGTCGGCCACGAATCGGCTCTGGACAACCTCATCAGCGTGGGTGCCATTGCGTTGATCTTTGTCGTGCGCAAGTTCTTCTTTGTGCCAGCCTTTGGTGCCCACCTGCCTGACGGCAAGCCCGCCCCGGACCTGACCCCCAACCAGAGCGGCATCCCCGCCGAGGAGTTCCGCACCCGCCTGCGCCAGCGCATCCATGCAGAAGCTCTCGCCGACGAGGAGGACGACGACGAGGACGATGAGACTGAGGAAGTGTAAGATTTCCGAATGCACAAAAACCCGAGGACAGCTGTGATGCTGTCCCCGGGTTTCTTATTTGTCCGCGATTCCGTTTTCAGGCTTAAGCGTTGGTCTCGCCGCCCTCAACGACCAGCTCATCCTCATAGTCAAGGCCGTAGGTATCCACCAGCGTCTCCTCGTAATCCTTGTGGAAGAAGCTTTCCTCGCCCAGGCTCTTGATCTCGTCGTTGATCCAGTCCAGCAGGGTGGTGTTGCCCTTGCTCACAGCGGGGGCGATGGTATCCTGGCTGCCCAGAGAGGGGATGCCCACCGTGTAGCCGGAGTTCTGCTTTGCAAAAGCGATGACCTCGGTGTTGTCGTTGGCCCATGCAGCGCCATTGCCGTTTTCCAGCGCGTTCTTGGCGGTCGCATAGGAATCATACTTCTGCAGGGGAATGTCGGGATATTCCTTGGTCAGGTAGGTCTCGGCGGTGGTGCCGGAAATGACGATCATCTGATCGTCGGCGTTCCAGTTGTCCAGACTGGTGATGACATTGCTGTCGGGAGAGATGACACCCAGTGCAACGTTCATGTAGGGCAATGCAAAGTCCACCTCCTCGGCGCGCTCGGGCGTGACGGTGAAGTTTGCCAGAATGATATCGACCTTGCCGGTCTGCAGGTACTCAATGCGGTTGGCGGCCTCTGTGGAAACGAAATTTGCTTCCACGCCCAGATCCTCGGCCAGGCGGCGGGCGAAGTAGACATCATAGCCCTGATACTCGCCGTTCTCATCCACATAGCCGAACGGGTTCTTGTCGGAGAAAACGCCGATGTTCACGGTGCCGTCCGCCTTGATCTCGTCCAGCGTGCGGAACACGTCACTGCCCGCAGATGCGGCAGAGCCGGATACAGCAGAGCCGGAAGCGGCAGAGGAGGAGGATGCGCTGCCGCCGCAGGCAGAAAGCAGGGCGGCGGTGGAAACTGCGCCCAGACCCAGCAGGAAGGCACGGCGAGAGATCTTGTTAATTTTCATGGTAGTAACTCCTTTCCTTTCTTTCCCATATAAAAATCTATCCATGATCTGTGACATCATTTCACAGCATCAGACAAAAAGGATCAAAGTGGAAATGGGCTGCTGCGCATTTCTCACTGCTTTGCAACCGCATCAAAGGTGAACGTGCGCAGGAAACGCTGTGCACGTTCGGTCTGCGGGTGGTCGAAGAAGTCCGCCGGGGGCGCTTCCTCCACAATACGGCCATCGTCCAGAAACAGCACCCGGCTGGCAATGGCCCGGGCAAACTGCATCTCGTGGGTGACGATCACCATGGTCTTGCCCTCACGGGCCAGGTCGAGCATGACATCCAGCACCTCGCGCACCATTTCAGGGTCAAGGGCGGCAGTCACTTCGTCGAACAGTAGGATTTCGGGGTGCATACAGAGCGCGCGCACAATGGCGACACGCTGCTTCTGACCACCCGAAAGCTCCCGGGGGTAGCTGTTCTTTTTGGCCAGCAGGCCCACGCGGTCCAGCAGGGCCTCGGCTTCCTGCTGCACCTCAGCCCGGGGGTGTTTCTGCACCTTGGTGGGAGCCAGCAGGATATTTTCCAGCACGGTCAGGTGCGGGAAAAGCTCATAGCTCTGGAACACCATGCCGATGCGCTGGCGCAGGGCCGCCAGATTCTTGCCGCCATAGGCGACCGCCTCACTGCCCAGCTTCACCCGGCCCGCCTGCACCGGCTCCAGACCGTTCAGACAGCGCAGCAGGGTGCTTTTGCCGCAGCCGGAAGGGCCCACCACAACGATGACCTCACCGGGCTTGACGGCAAAGCTGACATTATCCAGAACATTGGTCTTGCCATCGTAGCTTTTTACCAGATGGTCTACAGTCAGGATCGGCTCTGCCATAACAGTCACTTCCATTTCTTTTCGAGATAACCGGCCAGCAGGCTGATGGGCCAGCAGGCCAGAAAATACAGGATAAACACGGTGAGGTAGATGCCAAACGCCGCGTTGGGGCTGGCGGTGCGGTTGGCCTCAATGATCTGCTGGGCCACCTTGAGCACCTCCACCACACCGATCATCAACACCAGGCTGGTGGTCTTGATCATGCGGGTGATAAGGTTGATGGACAGCGGGATGAGCCGCCGCACCGTCTGAGGGATGATGATGTACCAATAGGTCTGCGCCCGGCTCATGCCCAGCGCCTCGCTGCTCTCATACTGATGCTTCGGGATGGCGATGAGGGCACCGCGGACGAGGTCGCTCATCTCGGCCGTGCCCCAGAGCACGAACACGATGACCGCCGCCGTCTCGCCGGAAAGATCCCAGCCAAAGGCCCGCGTGGTGCCAAAATACACCAGAAAGAGCAGCACCATCTGGGGCATGATGCGGATGAATTCCAGATACACCCGGAGGATGGCTTTCAGGATGGGATTTTTAAAAGTCATCAGCACACCCAGCAGGATGCCCAGCGGCAGGCTGAGAAGGACAGACACAGCGCTGATCTTAAGCGCCACGCCCAGACCGCCCAGCAGGCGAACCATATTTTTGCCCTTGAGCAGGACTTCAAGACCCAAATCCGGCATAGCGCAGCCTCCTTTCCAGCCAGCTGCCCAGCAGGGACATCGGTAGCAGGATGATGAGGTAGAACACCACCAGCAGGAAAAGGTTCTCGGCCGTCTTATAGTACAGGCCGATGAGGTCTTTTGCCGTGAACATCAGATCCATCAGGCTGATGGCGCTGAACACGCTGGTCTCCTTGAGCAGGAAGATGATATTTGCCATAAAGGCCGGCATACTGATGGAGACCGCCTGCGGCAGCACCACATAGCGCATGGTCTGCAGCCGGCTCATGCCAAGGCTCAGGGCACTTTCTGTCTGGATGGGTTCGATGGCTTCCAGCCCGCTGCGGAAGGCCTCGGCCATGTAGCTGCCGCCCAGAAAGGCAAGGCCTGCAATGCCGCAGAGCTCGGCGTTGGTCTTGATGCCGATCTTGGGCAGACCGTAATAAAGAAAGAACAGCTGGACCAGCAGCGGCGTGTTCCGGCTGAGCTGGATATAAGCGCCCACGATACGGCGCAGCACCGGCACTTTTTCGTACTGGAGCACGGCGCAGACAAGGCCCACAAGGATAGCCCAGAAGATACCGGCCACGCCCAGACGCAGGGTGAGCCAGGCCGCTTTTTCATACTGCGGCAGATATTGCACCATCACATTCCAGTCCATGTCTGTTCCCCTCCTTTTCTCCTGATCTTGCGGATGTGTGTTTCCGTTGGCCGTATGATATACCCATTTTCCCAGAATGTCAATAGGTTTATAGGTTTTTTTGTTGCACAAATTCCGGTCAAATTGATAAACAAGCCATTCATCGCTGATTTTTCACTTCTACTTTTCCACGCAAAAACGCCGTCTCTTGCCTTTTTGCACAAGAGACGGCGTTTGTTTTTGGTGGTTTAACTTTGGGTTGCAGTTAACAAGGCCTCGTTTTGTTCACCAATTGTCAGTGTACTCTTCTTTGCTTCCCAATCACCGTTATAAACGATCGTTTTCAAATTGCAGTAATCAAATGCATATTTCTCTACGTTCGACAATGTTCCCGGCAGAGTGATCTTTTTCAGGCCACTATGTTCAAATGCGCCTTCTTCAATCCGGATCACTCCCTCGCCAAGCTGCACACTTTGCAGAGCTTTACACCGGGCAAATATGCGCTGACCTGTCATTGGTGTATTTTCAATTGTTGCAGTTGTAAGCGAATGACAGTCCGCAAATACATCGTTTTTCAATTCCTTAACACTGGCTGGTATGTAAATCTGTTTTAGTCCGGATTCTTGAAATGCAGACTGCTGAATTTCAACCACATCTTCTGGAATCGTTATCCCGGTTAGTTTCCAATTTTTCATAAAGCAGTTCGCACCGATACTATACGGCTTTCCCGTCGGAAGGAGCACATTTGCCCCATTCGTAAACTCATAGCTGACCAATACCAGCTTGCCTTGCTCTATTTTCCACTCTGCCTTACATCCTTCCGGGACGACCATGCCATCCCACGGTTTGGGCGGTTCCGGTTCCGGAAGTGGCTCCGGTTCACTGGAAGAAGCCGATTCCGAGGGGGCGGGCACTTCCTCCGGCTGAGAGGGAGCCGATACCTCACTGGAAGCGGGCGGTTCCGCAGGCGCGGGCATCTCTCCCCCTCCGCAGGCAGAAAGCAGCACGGTACCGCACAAAAACAGTGCTGTGCACAGAACGGTCCTCCATTTCATAGCGAGCCTCCTATTCTGCCCTGCAGGGGCCATCTTCTTTTTTTCAGAACACCTTGCGGCACTCCACCACAAGGCCGACCACCCGCACCTGCACCCGTTTCAGATCATAGATCTGGGGCTGGTGCACGGGGTTGAAGCTTTTGGGGGTCAGGACCACAAGGCTCCCCTCCTGACGGAAATATTTCACGGTGGCTTCATCGCCGTTGACCATCACCACGGCAAGCTGGCCGTTTTCCACCTCCGGCTGCTCCCGCACCAGGATCTCATCGTTTTCCGAAATGCCTACGGCGTTCATGCTGTCGCCCCGGACACGGAGCCAGAAGTACCGTGCCCCGTCCTTCCGGGTGATGGGGATGTAGCCCTCAATGTTTTCTTCCGCATACATGGGCAGGCCTGCACGCACCGTGCCCAGCAGCGGAGCCGTGAGAGCGGGATCGAACGGGACAGCTCCTTCGGGCAGCTTCCGCTCCTCCTGCACCGATGGGAAGGCTTCGCCCAGCAGCTCCCCCACCGGCACACCGAAATAGGCAGATACTCTGGCCAGCGTCTCGCCCGAGGGGGTCGCCCCGGTGTTTTTCCATTTGGTCACTGTGGAGTTGCTCAGGCCCATCTCCTGCGCTGCCCGGCTGCGGCTGATGCCTCTGGCCTGACACAGGGCCGTGTAGCAGTCATAAAACACAAATTTTGCACTCCTTCTTGTGCAGAACGCCGGTTTTCTAACCGGATTCAGATTTTTACTTGACTTTCTGAATTTAATCAGATATTATAGCCTCACAAGCTGATTTTGGTTAGATTTTATCCACCAAACCCTCTGCTGTCTTTTCACAATCTTACCGGAAACTCTAACCAAAGTCAAGCTTTTTGAACGCAAAAACCACGACAAAAGGAGTGAAACTGTATGATTGAACGTCAGATTCATTTATCCTCGGGTGGCGGGGCTGCTTTGCAGGGGTACGATGTCCTGCTCCGCTTCGGCTACACCAAAAACCGGGGCATCTACGCCCTGCGGGTGGAAGCCGACGGCGAGTGGCAGGGCATGACCCTGCGGGCCTTCTGGCACCTGCCGGATGGGAACGCTGCCCCCTCCACGCTGGTGGTGGACGGCCTTGTGGAGGTGCCCGCCCTCATCACGGCTGTGCCCGGGGAGGGGCGCATCACCTTTGAGGGCACCGATGGCACCCGCACCCTGACCAGCGCGGACGTGTGCTACTGCGTGGCCGAAAACTCCGGCACTGAGGACAGCACCCTGCCCCAGCCCGGCACGCCCGCCTGGCAGGCCCTGCTCGACCGGCTGAAAGCAGCTGTGGAAAGCGGTGCATTCCGGGGCGAAAAGGGTGACCCCGGACCGCAGGGAGAACCCGGTGCCGCAGGACCCACCGGCCCCAAAGGAGAGCCCGGCCCGCAAGGCCCGCAGGGAGAACCCGGCCCCCAGGGCCCAAAGGGTGACTCCAGCGATCCCGGCCAATGGGAGCTGCTGGAAAAGGTGTCCCTGAACGCCGCCGCTGCCAGCTTTGAGCGCACCTTTCCCACCGAACTGCAGGCGCTGAAGGTGCTATTTCAGGCAGGCAGCAGCCAATCCAAGGGCACGCTGCACTGGGTTTGCAGCACCAGCGATGGTACCCAGCTGCTCAGTGCTTCTGCCCCCTGTGCCGCCAGCAGCTCGATGTCCAGCCCGCCCACCCGCACCTTTGCCAGCTTTCAGGCACTTCCCTGCTTCGGCCAGTATCTCTGTTTTGTCGCATCCGGCACCACGGGTGCACCGCCTGCGGTCGTTCTGCCTGCCGGAAGCGGCGGCCAGAATGTGGATGCCAGCCAGAAGCTCGGCAGGCTGACCTTGACCGTGGACACCAACGTCCGGCTTGCCGCCGGTGCCACGATCGAGCTGTGGGGCGTTCCGGCCTGAGCGGGCGCACCGAAACCGTTTCCGACAGAACTTTCGGTAAAATTTCTTTCACTTTCCATGAAATTTTTGTGTTCCGTCTTGATGCATCTTCCATATTTTGTTATACTGGTTAAAAAGCGGAAAGTGGGGAATCGGCCATGGATGTCCCTGTTCGGTTTATCGATTCGATCATCAACAATCCCCTGCTGATGCAGTTTCTTGTGCATCGGTGGTTTTTCCTGCTGGAATATGACCCCCGTCTGGATCAGCTGCGGGTCTACGATACCCGGAGCCGCACGCTGGAGACACTGGATGCTTACCTTGGCTCCGAGAAGCCGGAGCACGCCACGATCTTCGCGGAGGACCGCTGGAAGATGCGCGCCCTGCTCACCGGTGAGCTGTACGGCCCGCTGGAGATGCGCTTTGTCTCGCCGGAGGGGGTGTATTATTCCCGGGAGGTGGATGCCCGCCCGGTCGAAGACCCCGCCCGCGGCACGCTCTATGTGGGCTACGCAAAGGACATCACCGACCAGAAGAATCAGACCCAGGAGCTGTTGGAGCAGGCCCGCCACGATTCCCTGACCCAGCTGTATAACAACCGCACCGGCAAGGAGCTCATTGACCGCTATCTGCAGGCCAAAGATCCCTATGCCTCCTGCGGAATGCTGGTCATCGACCTGGATTTTTTCAAGAACGTCAACGACTGCTACGGCCATCTGTTCGGTGACAAGGTCCTGCAGGAGTTTGCCCGGCTGCTGCGCACCCTGTTCCGCTCCAGCGACATTCTGGTGCGGTTCGGCGGCGATGAGTTCGTGGTGTTTTTGAAGGATATCCCCAACACCACCCTGCTCCAGAAGACCCGCCAGCTTTCGGAATCCGTGCAGCAGGTGAAGTTCTGGGAAAACGATTACCGGATGACCTGCAGCATCGGTGCCTGCTTCCTGCCCGAAAATACAGCGGGCTATTCCTTTGACCAGCTGTTTGAAAACGCGGACTGGGCCCTGTATCAGGCCAAGCAGAACGGCCGCAACCAGTATGTGTTCTGCGACAATCTGCGGCGCTACGCCCAGGCGGTTCCTGCCGCCCCGGAAACGGCCGATATCGATGCACGCTACCTGCACAACGACCTGATCTCCACCGCCTTTGAACTGTTTGAGAAGAACAATAGCTTTGAGACCGCCATTCCCCTCTTCCTGAAGATCGTCGGCATCCGGCTGCAGCTGGACCGCATCACCATTGTGGACACCCGCATCCGGGAACGCAGCATCTCCCGGCAGTTCCAGTGGACCTCTCCCCGCGCGGAGCCGGTGCCCCTGAACGGTGAATCCTATACCAAGGAGGACTTCCTGACCCTGTTCCACAGCTACGATGAATACGGTACCACCGTGCTGCAGGCCGACAACATGGGGATGTACTCGCCGCAGGGGCGCGCACTGCTGATGCAGGGCGGGGCCCAGACAGTGGTCTACGCTGCCATGTACGGCGAGGGCGAGTATCAGGGTGCCATTGCCTATGTGGTGTGCGGCAGCAAGCGGTACTGGACTCCCCAGAACCGCCGGGAGCTGGGCGAGATCACCAAGATCATCAACGCCTACCTGAGCAAGCATCTGGCCGTGAACGCCGTGAGCCGCGGCATGACCTCTGCCCCCGAGTTTGACCGCCTGACCGGCCTGCTGGCCTTTTCCCGTTTCAAGGAGGAGGTCTCCCACAAGATCATCGGCGGCTACGCCGAGGGCTTCCAGATTTTCTACTGTGACTTCGAGAACTTCAAATACTTCAACGAAAAATACAGCTACGCCACCGGTGATCAGCTGCTGAAGGAATTCAGCGATTTCCTCATCGAGGCGGCCCGCCACTGGGGCGAGTGCTTCCTGTGCCGGGTGGTGGGCGACCAGTTCGTTCTCTACCTCTCCTGCCGCGACGAGAAAGGCCCGCTCCACTATGCAGACACGCTCTGCCGCCGGTTTGAGCAGTATCAGGCCCAGCATTACCCGGAGGTGCGCCTGCGGGTGCGGATGGGTGTGTACGCCATTGAGCCCGGCTGCCTGAGCGCATCTGCCGCCATCGACAAGGCAAACTTTGCCCGCAAGCAGGTGCACAGCAATACCCGCGTGTCTGCCATCCAGTTTGACAAAAAGCTGGAGGTCAAGCAGACCCTGACCGGTGAGCTGCTGAGCGGCCTGCCGCAGGCGCTTGAGAACGGTGAGTTCAAGTTGTACCTCCAGCCCAAGTTCTCGCCCAAGGATCTCTCGGTCATCGGAGCCGAGGCGCTGACCCGCTGGATCAAGCCGGACGGCACCGTGGTCTACCCCGACCAGTTCATTCCCATTCTGGAATCCACGGGCCACATCGTGGAGCTGGATCTGTACATCTTCGAGCAGGTGGCCCAGTTCCTGCAGCGCAATGCACAGGCCGGGCACCGGCTGCTGCCCATTGCGGTGAATGCCTCGGCGGTGCTGGCCCGGGAGGATGCCCCCACCCAGGAGTACAGCGAAATTCTGGAAAAGCACAACATCAGCGCCCGGATGCTGGAGATCGAACTGACCGAGACGGCGGTGGTCTCGGAGTACGACCGGGTGAAGCGCCTGCTTTCCTCCTTCCAGAGCGATGGAATGCAGACCTCGCTGGACGATTTCGGCGCGGGCGGTTCCCTGCTGAACAACATAGTGGATATCCCCGTGAACACCATCAAGCTGGACAAGCTCTTTCTGACCCGGTGCAGCTCCAACGCGCGGGGCACCGATTTTCTGCGGGAGGTCGTACATCTGGTCAAACGGCTGGGCTACAACGTCATCTGCGAAGGCATCGAGACCGAGGAGCAGGTGCAGCTCCTCCGCTCGCTGGACTGCGACGGTGCGCAGGGTTTCTGGTTCTCCAAGGCCATCCCGGCTGAGGAATTTGAGTGGCGGTATCTCTGCGACTGAGACAAAAAAACACTCCCCTTCGGGTGGAGCCGTGCGGCACACGGTCCTGCCCGAAGGGGAGTGTTGCTGTTTAGAAAGAATTATACCGTGGTCTCGACCCGGAGAGCACCACCGGCGATCTCTTCTGCCGTCAGGGGGGCAGCCTGCGCCGGGGCGTTCAGGCGCTCCTTGGCGACTGCCAGCATCAGCTTGATGCGGTTTTCCTGGTTGACCCGGGTGGCGCTGGGGTCGTAATCGATGGGGGTGATATTGGCGCTGGGATACAGGGCACGGATCTTGTTCACCATGCCCTTGCCCACGATATGGTTGGGCAGGCAGCCGAAGGGCTGGGCACAGACGATGTTGCCGTAGCCGCCCTGCACCAGCTCGATCATCTCGGCGGTCAGCAGCCAGCCCTCGCCCATCTTCGCGCCCAGAGAGATGACCCCCTCGGGCTTTTCCACCAGCTCCTTGAAGGGGCCGGGGGCGTAGAACCCGGCATCGGCTGTGGCCTTGAGCATGGCACGCTCCACGCTGTCCAGCCAGTTGAGCAATTGATCCGTGCCCATCTTGACGGCCAGCTTGCCGCCGTAAAGAACATGATCCTCGCCCATATTGAAGATGCAGTACTGCACAAAGCCCATCAGGCCCGGGAAGTTCACCTCACAGTCCTGGCTCTCCAGGAACTTCTGCAGGTCGTTGTTGCCCAGGGGGCTGTATTTAACGTAGATCTCGCCGACCACACCCACCTTGACCTTGGGCACCCGGGTCACGGGGATGGCCGCAAAATCCTTTGCAATGAGCGGGAAAGTGTGCTTCATTTCCCGGGCAGTAAAGCCCTTGCCGGCCAGCAGAACGCGGCCCAGACGCTCGACCCACAGATCGACCATCCGGTCAGCGGCTCCCTTTTCGTTCTCGTAGGGGGCCACCTGATTGCGCAGGGCACAGAGCATATCGCCGTAGAAAATGCAGGCCAGCGCGCGGCGGGCCAGCGGCAGGGTCATCTGGAAGCCGCTGTCTTTTTCCAGACCGGAGAAGTTCAGGCTGGCAACGGGGATCTGGGGATAGCCCGCCTTGACCAGAGCCTTGCGAAGCAGGTGGATGTAGTTGGAAGCACGGCAGCCGCCGCCGGTCTGGGTGATGAGCAGGGCCGTATGATCCAGGTCATACTTGCCGCTGTTCAGGGCATCCAGAAACTGGCCGATGACCAGCAGGGCCGGATAGCAGGTGTCGTTGTGGACGTATTTCAGGCCAAGCTGTGCCACGGCGCTGCCGCAGTTGCCCAGGATCTCACACTTGTAGCCGTCGTAGCGCAGGGCGTATTCCAGCAGCCGGAATTGGGTAATGGCCATGTTGGGGATGAGGATGGTGTGGGTCTGCTTCATCTCCGGGGTAAATTTGGGATAATTGTATTCCATAGGTTCCTCCTATGTATCAGGCTTCTGCCTTGGGGGCGGCCTTTTCCTCTGCCGCCTCGTCGCGCTCCTCCAGAGCGGCGAACAGGCTGCGCAGACGGATGTTGACCGCACCCAGATTGGTGATCTCATCGATCTTGAGCTGGGTGTAGAGCTTGCTGCCTGCCTGCAGGATCTCGCGGGTCTCATCGGTGGTAATGGCATCCACGCCGCAGCCAAAGGAGACCAGCTGCACCAGATCCATATCCTTCTGGGTGGTGCAGTACTTGGCGGCGGCATAGAGGCGGCTGTGGTAGGTCCACTGGTTCAGCACGCTGGTGGGGAACTTCTCCACCCGGTTGGAGATGCTGTCCTCGGTGACGACCGCCGCGCCGTGGCGGGTGATGAGGTGGTCGATGCCGTGGTTGACCTCCGGGTCCACATGGTAGGGACGCCCGGCCAGCACGATGATGCGCCTGCCCTGACGGCGGGCTTCGTCGATGATCTCGCTGCCCTTGACCCGGATCTGTGCCATATGGGCCTCGTACTCGGCGTAGGCGGCGTTGGCGGCCTCCTGCACCTCCTTCTCGGAGATGCCGCCGAAATACTTGGGCAGGATCTCCTTCGCCATCTTATGGACGAAGTCCTTCGGACGGTGGATGCCGACGTAGTCGTAGATGAACTTCTGGCCCTCCAGCTCGGGGCAGTTGCCTGCCAAAACTTCAGGGTAATAGGCCACCACAGGGCAGTTATAGTGGTTGTCGCCCAGACCCTCGTCAAAGTTGTAAGTCAGACAGGGGTAGAAGATGGCATCCAGGTGCATCTGGCTCAGGGCCTTGATGTGGCCGTGGCTCAGCTTGGCCGGGAAGCAGGCGGTATCGCTGGGGATGGTGGCCTGACCGGCCAGATACAGCCCCCGGCTGGACACCGGGCTGGTGTGCACGGCAAAGCCCAGTTTGGTCCAGAAGGTGTGCCAGAAAGGCAGCAGCTCGTACATATTCAGGCAGAGCGGGATGCCAATGGAGCCGCGCTTGCCGGGCACAGGCTTGTAACCGGCCAGCAGCTGCTGCTTGTAGGCGTACAGATTCAGGCTGTCGTCCTCGCTCTTGCCGGTCACGGGCTTATCGCAGCGGTTGCCGGAGATGAACTTGCGGCCATCGGCAAAGGTGTTGATGGTGAGCTGGCAGTGGTTGCCGCAGCCGCCGCACTTGACGCTGACTACCTTCTGGTCAAAGGCTTCCAACTCGGCCAGATTCATCATCCTGGAAGTTTCCTGATGGTTCTTATGGCTCTGGCGCAGGCCGAACAGGGCCGCACCGTAGGCACCCATCAGGCCCGCGATGTCGGGGCGGATGACCTCCACGCCCATCTCTTTTTCAAAGGCGCGGAGAACAGCTTCATTGTAGAAAGTACCGCCCTGCACCACGATCCTGCGGCCCAGCTCCTCAGGGCTGGATGCGCGGATGACCTTGTACAGCGCGTTCTTGACCACACTGATGGACAGACCGGCGGAAATGTTCTCGATGGAAGCGCCGTCCTTCTGGGCCTGCTTGACCGAGCTGTTCATAAACACGGTGCAGCGGCTGCCCAGATCCACGGGGCGGTCTGCGAACAGGCCAAGGGCGGCGAACTCCTTGACATCATAGCCCAATGCCTGCGCAAAGGTCTGCAAAAAGCTGCCGCAGCCGGAGGAGCAGGCCTCGTTCAGGAAGATGTTGCTGATGGCACCATCCTCGATCTTGAAGCACTTCATGTCCTGACCGCCGATGTCGATGATGAAATCCACGTCGGGCATAAAGTATTTGGCGGCGATAAAGTGAGCCACCGTTTCCACCAGACCATAATCACAGCGGAAGGCGTTCTTGACCAGTTCCTCGCCGTAGCCGGTGGTGGTCACGCTGGCCACCTGCAGGCCGGGGTGCTCTCGATAGATCTTGATCAGCTGTTCCCGGATCAGGGGCAGCGGGTTGCCAAGGTTGGGCTGGTAATTGGTGTACAGGATCTGGCTCTGCTCGTCCACCACCACCAGCTTGACGGTGGTGGAGCCGGAGTCGATGCCGATATGCACCGGGCCGCACTGGGCGCTGAAAGGCACATGAGGCACGCTGTGGGACATGTGCCGGGCATGGAATTCCTCGTACTCCTGCTTGTTGGCAAAGAGCGGAGGCTCACTGGCATAAGTAGCGGTGGCGGCGTACTGGTCCAGCGCGTCGGCCACTGCGGAGAGTTCGAACTCCTTATCCGCATAGAGGGCGGCACCCAGTGCCACATAGAGCAGGCTGTTCTCGGGGCAGGTTCCGGTGACCCCCAGCGCCTCATCAAAGCTCTTGCGCAGCACGCTGCTGAAGGTCAGCGGCCCGCCCAGATACAGGATATTGCCCCTGATGGGGCGGCCCTGTGCCAGACCGGCAATGGTCTGGTTGACCACCGCCTTGTAGATGCTGGCGGCGATATCCTCCGTGCGCGCGCCCTGATTGATGAGGGGCTGCACGTCGCTTTTGGCAAACACGCCGCAGCGGGACGCGATGGTATAGGTGCGCTCGGCCTTTTCCGCGGCCTTGTTCATCTCGTCGGCACTCATCTTCAGCAGGGTGGCCATCTGGTCAATAAAGGCACCGGTGCCGCCGGCACAGCTGCCGTTCATGCGGACCTCGGTGCCGTTGGTCAGGAACAGGATCTTTGCGTCCTCGCCGCCCAGCTCGATCACGCAGTCGGTGGCGGGCACAAACCGCTTGACTGCCACACGGGTGGAGAACACCTCCTGCACAAAGGGCACGCCGCAGCTGTCGGCCAGGCCCATACCAGCAGAACCGGAGATGCTCAGCAGAGCCTTGTTTCCGTGCAGGTGCTCTGCATCGATGCGGCGCAGCAGCTCCTGCGCCTTTTCCAGAATATGGCTGTAATGACGCTCGTATGTTGAATAAATCAGCGCATCATGTTCGTCCAGCACCGCGCACTTGATGGTGGTGCTTCCGATGTCAAGACCTACTCTCACTTGCTTTTCCTCCTGAGGAACAATATAAAAATACAGTTGTATTATACTCAAAAATCGGGATACAATCAATCCAGTCACCATATTTTACACGCAAAAAATAGTATTTTCCGCTCAAAAAGTTAAACATTTTGTTAAATTCACGAATACAGCCCCCCTGTTTTTCTGCATTCCGGTTAAGATTCTTTACTCGGAGTGATTTTTACACAAAAACGCCCTGCCCCGGAAAAGCCCGGAGCAGGGCGCTGAATATCGTATCATTCCATTTTATCGGACAACAGGGCAAGCTCCCGCAGGATCTGCCAGCGCAGGCCGTCGGCAGTGGTGAGTGCCGGATGGATGGTGTGCAGTTCCACGCTGCCCTCAATGGGAAACATCGTTCCGGCCAGCGGGATGCGCACCTCCGCCCGGGTGCCGCTTCCGGCATCGCGCGGCGTGAGGGAAAGCACCCACCCCATGTGGGCGCAGTAGCGGCGGCAGAGCAGCAGCCCTGCCTGCACACCGCCCAGGAAGCGGCGGCGGTTCTCCATCCAGTTTTCACCGGTGGGCAGGCCGCAGCCGTCGTCCTCCACGATCAGGTACAGATCCTCGTCGTCCCGGGTGAGCCGGATCTTGATCTGCCCGCCGGGGCTTACGGCCCGCAGGGCGTTGGAAAGCAGATGGAACAGCAGCTGCTCGGCCTCCTGGGCATCCGCCTTGACATAGCAGCGCCGGAACGGGCTGTGATCCACGGTCAGTCGGATGCCCAGCTGCTTCTCAATCTCCGGGGCTATCTGGGCGGCCTCCATCAGGATCCAGCACAGGTCTACCGGCTTCATGGACGGCTTATCGTTCATCTCCACTTCCAGCAGACCCATCATTTCCCGCAGGGTGCGCTCCAGGCGGATGCTCTCCTGCCCCATATCCTCCAGCGCCTGCCGGGTCCTTTCGTCTCCGGTCCGGGCCAGATGCATCTGCAGGTATTCCCGGTTCTGGTCCATAATGCGCAGGGAGTGCAGCAGCACGCTCTCAAATTGTTTGCGGGGGAAATCCCCCATCCCGCTCTCTTTTGCCATTCCGTTCTCTCTCTTTTTTCTCATCGTCCGGCCTTCCGTCCCTGCGTTCCGCTGTCGATCAATTTCTGGCGGCCCGCATAGATCAGCTTGCCCAGGGTAACGCTATGCCCCATCAGGCCGTAATCCTGCTTGAATTTCTGCCAGGCTTCGGTGTTGTATTTTTCCACCCCGTCGATCAGGCGGCGCATCCCGCAGTCCACAGCGGCCACTGTGGTGTGGTGTTCCTCGGCCACAGTCTGCAGGATCTCCTTGCGCACGGCCAGCTTCCGCTCTGTGCCGCATACGACCTGCAGCGCGGTGGTCAGATATTCACAGTTCACATCCGGCTGCTGGATGCCCCACTCCGCATAAAGCTGCTTGCAGAACGGCAGCACCCAGAAGATGCCGATGTCCGTGGAGCTGCGCAGATCCAGCAGCAGATCCAGCAGGCTGCTGCGCTCCGGCAGGTACTGCCTGCCGTCCGGCCGCAGGAACGATGCCGTGGCATCGCTGTACCAGTCATCCCCCTGCAACAGCAGCAGCGGGCGGTTATGCAGGCTGTTGAGCCGCTTGAGGAACTCATACCCATCCATATCCTCCAGCTGGCTCGAAAGCACCACGATATCCACACTGCGCTGCTGGCGCAGCTCCCGCAGCAGCTCCTCGCCGCTGTGGAAGCAGACACAGCAGATCGCAGGATTCTGCTCCTCCAGATAATTTTTCCGGACGCGGATCTCCCGCTCGTCGTAGCTCAAAAGCGCGACATGCAGCTTTGAAACGAGTCGTTCCGTCAATCCAACCTTCCCCTTTGCCTTAAATTTGCCGCACTTTTCTTCCGTGCGTACTGTACGATACTATTTTATAAGGCCCTGCGGAAAGATTCAATCCCCGAAAAAACGTCACTATGCGTCGAACCGTGCAGGAATGGCGGCTATTTGCGTCTTGATTTCTGGTAATTTACGTCATAAAGTGTCGATTTTTGTTTCTTTTACCTTCTCCAGCATAACACCATCTTTCCAGAAAAGCAACGGTTTGTTCACATTCATCTGATACCATATCTACGTTATTTTGTTTTTTGTCCGGCATTTTCCACACGCCGCCGGGCACGCACAAGAAAGGCCTGCCTATGCTTCAACTGAAAAAGATCCGCAAGGAATACAAAACCGGTGACCTTGTACAGACCGCACTGAATGATGTCAGCCTGAACCTGCGCGACAGCGAATTCGTCGCCATCCTGGGCCCCTCCGGCTCCGGTAAGACCACCCTGCTGAACATCATCGGCGGCCTGGATCGGTACGACAGCGGTGACCTTGTCATCAACGGGATCTCCACCAAAAAGTACACCGACCGCGATTGGGACTCCTACCGCAACCACACCGTCGGCTTCGTGTTCCAGAGCTACAACCTCA
>OLCY01000171.1_pt1 | contig 18475 bp, 16 predicted proteins | sample 1607571 | NCBI WGS metagenome assembly OLCY01 (sample SAMN02674605, study PRJEB24791) | human gut metagenome, SKBSTL067 | isolation source: stool | host: Homo sapiens | place: USA
CCATCTTTGACCTGCTGCTGCCCCGCCTGCTGGCCGATGACCCCATCACCGCCGAGGATATCGCCCGTCTGGGCGAGGGCGGCCTCTGCCTGGGCTGCGCCGAGTGCCACTGGCCCAACTGCGGCTTCGGACACTGCTGAAACCCTCTCAGTCAAAGCCTTTCGGCTTTGCCAGCTCCCCCGAAGGGGGAGCTTAACTAAGGTGAAAAAGTATGAGTGAAAATAATCTGACACATTTTGATGCCGCCGGAAACGCCGTGATGGTGGACGTGAGCGAAAAGCCCGTCACGGCCCGGGAGGCCACGGCCCACGGCATCATTACCATGAATGCGGATGCCTTTGCCGCTGTGGAAAGCGGTACCGTGAAAAAGGGCGATGTGCTGGGCGTGGCCCGGGTGGCCGGCATCATGGCCACCAAGCGCACCAGCGAGCTGATCCCCCTGTGCCACCCGCTGCCGCTGACCAAGGTGCAGATCGAGTTTGACCTGCTGCCCGAGCGCCGGGCTGTGGAAGCACGCTGCACGGTCAAGACCAGCGGCGTGACCGGCGTGGAGATGGAGGCCCTGACCGGCGTTTCCACCGCCCTGCTCACCATCTATGACATGTGCAAGGCCGTGGATAAGGGCATGGAGCTGGGCGAGATCCATCTGGTGGAAAAGACCGGCGGCAAGAGCGGACATTACATCCGGGCGGAGGGCGGTTATGTTTGATTCCAAGGGCCGCAATATCCATTATCTCCGCCTTTCCGTGACCGACCTGTGCAACCTGCGCTGCCGCTACTGTATGCCGGACGGCGTGGAGAAGCTGGAACGGGAGGCCGTGCTGACCTACGAAGAGTTCCTCCGCCTCGCGGCTCTCTTTGCCCAGTGCGGCATCGATACCGTCCGGGTCACTGGCGGCGAGCCGCTGGTGCGCAAAGACGTGGACCAGCTGGTGGCGGGGTTGAAAGCCATCCCAGGCATCCACAAAGTCACCCTGACCACCAACGGCATCCTGCTGGCCCGGCAGCTGCCCGCCCTTCTGAGCGCCGGGCTGGACAGCGTGAACATCAGCCTCGACACCCTCCGCCCTGAGGTGTTCCAGCGCATCACGGCCCGGGACGGGTTCTCCCATGTGATGGAGGGCCTCCGCGCCGCGCTGGACAGCGGCATCCCCGTCAAGCTGAACTGCGTGCCGCAGGCAGGCGTCAACGAGGGCGAGCTGGAAGACCTTGCCGCCCTCGCCGAGGCGCACCCATTGCAGGTGCGCTTTATCGAGATGATGCCCATCGGCTACGGGGCGGCCATGCCCTGTATCTCCGGCCCGGAGCTGCTGGCCCGCTTCCGCAGGCGCTGGCCGGAGCTGGCCCCGCTGCCCGGGGCAGCATGTGCCGCGCTGGGCGACGGCCCGGCGGTCTATTACACCGTGCCGGGCTGGAAAGGGGACATCGGCTTCATTGCCGCTGTCCACGGCAAGTTCTGCGCCTCCTGCAACCGGGTGCGGCTGACCAGTCAGGGCTTTCTGCGCCCCTGCCTTGCCAGTGAGGCCGGATGTGACCTGAAAGCCCTGCTGCGTAGTGGCGCGTCTGACGAGGAGCTGCTGACTGCTATCCGTACCACCATCTGGGAAAAGCCCCAGGAACATCATTTTGAATTGAAACAGGACATCCCCGCGACCCGGGGTATGTACCGAATTGGAGGATAAATTTATGGGAAAACTTCTGGCGATCTGCACCAGCCCCCAGCGGGGCACGGTCAAGACCGAAGTGGAAAGCGCACGCCTGACCCCGGAATGGGGTATTGAGACCGATGCCCACGGCGGGAACTGGCACCGTCAGGTCAGCCTGCTGAGTGCCGAAAAGATCGAGAACTTCCGCAAGAAGATCTGGGTGGACTACGGTGCCTTTGGCGAGAATCTGGTGGTGGAGGGCTACGATTTCCGCAATCTGCCCGTGACCAGCCGCTTTGCCATCGGGGACGTGGTGCTGGAAATGACCCAGATCGGCAAAGAGTGCCACAACGACTGCGTCATCAAGCAGAAGACCGGCGAGTGCATCATGCCCCGGGAGGGTGTGTTTGCCCGGGTGCTGCAGGGCGGCGAGATCCACGTGGGGGACGAGGTGACCCTGCTGCCCCCGCCGGAAAACCCGCCCCTGCGCGCTGCCGTCATCACCCTTTCCGACAAGGGCAGCCGTGGTGAGCGGGAGGACAAGAGCGGCCCCCTGATCGTGGAGATGCTCACCGCTGCAGGCTATCAGGTGGAGGAGACCATGATCCTGCCCGATGAGGCAAAGGCCCTGAAAGCACAGCTCATCCGGCTGGCCGATGGCCGTCAGGTCAACCTGATCCTGACTACCGGCGGCACCGGCTTTGCTCCCCGGGATATCACCCCGGAAGCCACCTATGCCGTAGCGGACCGCAACGCCCCCGGCATTGCTGAGGCCATGCGTTACCACAGCCTGAGCATCACCCCGCGCGGGATGCTCAGCCGTGCCGCCAGCGTGCTGCGGGGCAAGACCCTCATCGTCAACCTGCCCGGCAGCCCCAAGGCCGTGAAGGAGAATCTGGAGTACATCCTGCCCAGCCTGGAGCACGGGGTGCGCATTGCCGCCGGGCTGGACGGCGAGTGCGCCCGCAAATAAGCCTGTTTCACCGCCGCGGCATTGCTTTTGGTGCCGGGCGTAAAAATAAAAGTACAGCAAAAGCATACCCACTGTAAGGAGCAAGACTATGAAAACTATGATCTCCCGCCGCAGCTTCCTGTGCGCTGCCGGCATCGCATCCGCATCTGCTGTTCTGACCGCCTGCGGCGGCTCCCCCAGCAGCACTGCATCTTCCACCGCATCCTCCGCTGCCGCCTCCTCTGAGGCTGCCTCCGGCGAGAGCGTGGAGCTGATCGTTTTTGCTGCCGCCTCCCTGACCGAGACCCTGAACGCCATTGCCGAGACCTACTCCGCAGAGAATCCCGGCGTGACCTTCAGCTTCAACTTTGACTCTTCCGGAACCCTCAAGACCCAGATCCAGGAGGGTGCGGACTGCGATCTGTTCATCTCCGCCGGTCAGAAGCAGATGAACCAGCTGGACAGCACCGCTTCCGCTGAGGTGAACACCGAGGGCCTGGACTTTGTGGATGCTGAAAGCCGTGTGGATCTGCTGGAGAACAAGGTCGTGCTCTGTGTGCCCGAGGGCAGCGACAAGGGCATTGACAGCTTCGACAGCCTGGCCGAGCACCTGAAGGCAGAGGATATCCTGTTCTGCATGGGCAACAGTGATGTGCCCGTGGGTCAGTACACCCAGAAGATTCTGGCTTACTATGATCTGGATGAGGCAGCTCTGACTGCTGCCGGTGTCATCACCTACGGTTCCAACGTCAAGGAAGTCACCACCCAGGTCAGCGAGGCCAGCGTGGATGCCGGTGTCGTTTACTGCACCGATGCGTACAGCGCCGGTCTGACCCCCGTGGACGAGGCCACCAAGGAAATGTGCGGTCAGGTCATCTACCCCGCCGCTGTGATGAAGAACGCCCTCCATGCCGAGGCTGCCAAGGAGTTCCTGGCTTACCTGCGCACCGACAAGGCTGCGACCGTGTTCGAGAGCGTCGGCTTCACCGCACTGTAAGCATCCGCTGGGGGGATGGTATGGACTGGTATCCCTTATGGAACAGCCTGCGCATTGCGCTGATCAGCTGCGCGGCAGTGTTCTTTTTAGGCATCTTTGCGGCCTACTACATTGCAAAGCTCCCGCGCGTGCTCAAGGGCGTGCTGGATGTGGTGCTCACCCTGCCCATGGTGCTGCCGCCCACAGTCGTGGGATATTTCCTGCTGCTGCTGTTCGGCGCAAAAAGGCCGCTGGGCATCTTTTTCATGGAACATTTCGGCGTGAAGCTGGTGATGAACTGGTACAGCGCCATCTTTGCTTCCATCGTGGTGGCCTTTCCGCTGATGTACCGCACGGCCCGCGGTGCCTTTGAGAGTTTTGACGAAACGCTGGCCTGGTCGGCACAGACGCTGGGACTTTCCAACACCTGGATCTTCTGGCGGGTGCGGATGCCTTGCTGCCGTCAGGGCATTCTGGCCGGTACGGTGCTGGCCTTTGCCCGTGCGCTGGGCGAATATGGTGCCACCAGCATGATCGCAGGCTACACGCCGGGTAAGACGGCCACCATTGCAACCACGGTCTACCAGCTGTGGCGCACCAACGATGAAGCCGGGGCCATGCAGTGGGTGCTGGTGGATATCGTTATCTCGGCGGTGGTGCTGCTGGCAGTCAACCTGCTGGAACGCAGGCAGAAGCAGGGAGGAAAGCGCGCATGAGCCTGGAAGTAAATGTGACCAAGCGGTTTGATGGTTTTACCCTCCACGCTGCGTTCACGGCGGGGGACACTGCCACCGCCCTTCTGGGCGCGTCCGGCTGCGGCAAAAGCATGACCCTGCGCTGCATTGCAGGCATCGTCCGGCCGGACGAGGGACGCATCGTGCTGGATGGCCGGGTGCTGTTCGACAGCGCTCAGGGCATCGACCTGCCGCCCCAGCAGCGCAATGTGGGTCTGCTGTTCCAGAACTACGCCCTATTCCCCAACATGACCGTGGAACAGAATATTCTCAGCGCACTGAAAAAGGAAAAGAACCCTGCCGCCCGCAGGGCCGCCTGTGCCGAGGCATTGCGGGCCATGCGGCTGGAGGAACTGGCCACGCGCCTGCCCGGCGCGCTTTCGGGCGGGCAGCAGCAGCGTGCCGCCCTGGCCCGCATCCTGGCGGCCAAACCCCGCATCCTGATGCTGGACGAGCCATTCAGTGCGCTGGACAGCTATCTGCGCGAGGAGGTAGAGGGGGAAGTGGGCAGCCTGCTGGCCGGGTTTGCGGGCACAGCCCTGCTGGTGACCCACAACCGGGACGAGGCCTACCGCCTGTGCAGGGAGATGATCGTGATGGACGGCGGCGAGGTGCTCCGGGCGGGCACGACCAAGGAGGTCTTTGCCGACCCCCGCACCCGTGCCGCCGCCCGCCTGACCGGCTGCAAGAACATTCTGCCCTGCACCCGAGTGGGGGAGCATACCGTTCATCTGGCGGGCTGGGAACAGCCGCTGACCGTGGCTCTGCCGGTGCCAGAGGGCTGCCGCGCCGTGGGCATCCGCGCCCATGATTTTGCGCCCTGCGCTCCCGGCACCCCCAACAGCCTGCCGGTGCAGGCCGTCTCCACCAGTGAGAACCCCTTTGACTGGAATATGATCTTCACCCTGCCCGGCGGTGAGGCCCGCCTGTGGTGGAAGGTGTCCAAGGAGACACTGGCGGCCCCGCCGCCAAAAGCACCCGCCTGCCTGGCTGCCGCCCCGGAAAATATCATGCCGCTGGTCTGAGGCAAAAAATCGTTTTCTCCCTGCTCCTGAAACAGAAATACGGAGCAGGGAGAAATTTTTTGAAAAAAGTACTTGACTTTATCAAGTAATGCAATTATACTAGACCTTGTCAAGTAAAGGAGATGCAAAGAGTGATCCAATCGACCATATCCTTCTACGTGATGGAGTTTTACAAGCAGTTCGCAGCCTACACCACCCAGCAGCTGCAGGAGTTTGGCCTGAGCTTTGGCATGATGTATTTTGTGATCTACGTGGGCAAACATCCCGGCTGCACCCCGGCTGAGATGACCAAAAACCTGCACCTGGACTGGGGCCACTGCCAGCGCAGCGTGATCAAGCTGGTGGAAGATGGCTTTATGACCCGGGAAAAGCAGGGCCGCAGTTATCATTTGGGGCTGACCCCGGCGGGTGAGAGAGCATTCCGGACCTGCCACCAGGTATTTTTCGATTGGGATGCACAAAATTTGAGCGGGTTGACCGAAGAGGAACAGCGCCAGCTCCTGAGCCTGCTGCAAAAGGCAGCACGGATGAGAAAAGAGAGTGTGTAACATGTACGACACCATCCTGAGCCCCATTGATTACGGTGGATTGCAGCTGAAGAACCGCATCATCTTTGCCCCCACCACCTTCGGCCTTTCGGACGAGGAATATCTGGCAGAGATGGAGCGGCTGGCCAAGGGCGGCTGCGCCATGATCATCATCGGCGACGTGCCGGTGGCCAAGAGCCGGTTCGAAAAGTCCCTGTTTGACAAAAAGGGCTTTGCCTTCTATCAGCAGATCTGCGAGACTGCCCACAAGTACGGCTGCAAGGTCTGCGCCCAGCTCCACCAGACCGATACCGACATGATGTCCATCATCAAGTGCATCCCGGGGATGCTGATGAAAAAGATCACCCCCGACCAGCTGCGGGAGCGGATGAACGATGCCGTGGGCCCCTACATCACCAAGATGTCCCAGAAAAAGATCCATCAGATCATCGCGGGCTTTGGCAAGGCCGCTGTGCTGGCAAAGCAGGCGGGCTTTGACATGGTGCAGGTGCACGGCGACCGGATGTGCGGCAGCTTCTCTTCCGCCATCTTCAACCACCGCACCGATGAATACGGCGGCAGTGCCGAGCGCCGCGCCCGCTTTGCCGTGGAAGCTGTCAAGGCAGTGCACGCCGCTGTGCCTGGCATGGCCATTGACTACAAGCTGGCTGTCCGGCAGGAGAACCCCCATTACGGCAACGCCGGTGTGGTGGAGGAGGAACTGGCCGTGTTCGTGCCTCTGCTGGTGCAGGCAGGCGTGACCAGCTTCCATGTGACACTGGCCAACCACTCTGCGCTGGAAAACACCATCCCGCCGGCCAGCCACCCCGAGTTCAAGGAGACCGGCTGCTTCCTCAAGTTCTGCGATGAGGTGCGCCGGTATACCAGCGTGCCGCTCTGCGGTGTGGGCGGCCTGAACGACCCCGATTTTGTGGAGCAGCAGCTTGCCAGCGGCCGCATCCAGTGTGCGGCAATGTGCCGCCAGCTGCTGGCCGACCCCAACTGGGTCAACAAACTGCAGGGCGGCAATGCGGCAAAGATCCACCGCTGTGTCCGCTGCAACAAAAAGTGCCTGGGCGGCCTGATCGCCCATCAGGGCACCCGCTGTATCTATGATGCCCTGAACGCAAAAGAACAGGGAAGCATCTGATCTCAAAGAGAATAAAGGAGAATGACCATGAGCTACGCCATCGTTTTCAGCAGCAAGACCGGCAACACCAGCCTGCTGGCCGACACCCTTCGCGCAAGCTTGCCCCAGAATGAGTGCACCTACTTCGGAGCACCGGCCCCGGAGGCACTGGAGGCTGAGACCCTTTACATCGGCTTCTGGACGGACAAGGGCCATGCCGATGACACCCTCACCGCCTTTTTGCAGACCCTGAAGGGGAAGCGGGTCTTTTTGTTCGGCACCGCAGGCTTTGGCGGCAGTGCGGAATATTTCGAGCAGATCCTGGCGGCGGTGCAGAAATCGCTGGATGAGAGCAACACGGTCATTGGAACCTATATGTGCCAGGGCAAGATGCCCATGACTGTGCGCCAGCAGTACGAAAAGATGCTGCAGCAGCCCAACCATGCACCCAACCTCGAGATGCTGATCGAGAACTTTGATAAGGCACTGGCTCACCCGGATGCCGCAGACCTCGACCAGCTGCGCAAAAAGGCAGCAGAGGTGCAGGCATAACGGAAGAACTCTTCAAAAAAGAAGATTTTTTGAGAAAGCTGCTCCAAAACAGTTGACAGGTTCTGTCCGATGTGGTAGGATAGCGTCGAGGAAATGGAAACGGCTCCTCAAGGTGAATTGAATATTCTCGGCAAAACAGTCGAAAGGCTGTGACGCAAAGCTACAGGGCCTGTAAAATGGCAGCCAGCTGCTTCTCAAAGAAATCTTTCTTTGGGCGACCTGCTTAGATTTTCTAGGTGTTGTTTTGCTGAGTGTATTGCAGAACAACACCTTTTTTCGTTCTCAAATTTCTTCCCAAAAGAAGAAAGGCACGCAAAACTGAATATCCTCGGCAAAGCAGTCGAAAGGCTGTGACGCAAAGCTATAGGGCCTGTAAAATGGCAGCCAGTTGCTTCTCATCACCTGAGGGTCTCCACAGCGGAGATTGGGTGTTGAGTGACCTTCATCTGAAGCATCAGGTGTCGATTGCCGAGTATACCAGCAATCGACACCTTTTTTCATGGGGTAACACAAAAGAGGTTCAACACCATGCGTAACGCTTCGATGAAAGTCCTGAAGAATCTGGTCTGCTGCGCCGCATTCATCTGCCTGATGTTTGTTCTGGCAATGCCCGCACACGCAGCTTCCAAGGCCGATGAGCTGCTGCAGCTCGTCAACGCAGAGCGTGCACAGGCTGGTGTGGCTCCTCTGAGCATGGGCAGCAGCGCACTGAATGCCGCTGCACAGGCTCGTGCAAAAGAACTTACCGTCAATTACTCCTACAACCGCCCCAATGGCAGTCGCGAGTTCACCATCCTGCCGGAGTACGGTGTGGACGATGTTTCTGTGGGCGAGAACTACTGGGCAGCTGCTGAGAATGCTTCGGACGTGGTCGCCGCCTGGAATCGCTACGATTTCTTCAAGGAGCGGATGCTGGACAAGGATGCCACCTCCGTTGGCATTGGCTACTACGAGGGCGGCGAGTATGGCAATTACTGGGTGATGATCTTTACCTACGCCCGCGGCACCAGTGAGAACGGTTTCGCACAGGAAGTGCTGGCACTGGTCAACGCTGAGCGCGCAAAGGAAAATCTGGCACCTCTGGCCATGGGCGATGCCAAGCTGCAGGCCGCCGCCGATGAGCGCGCAAAGGAAGTGGCAAAGGTCGCTTCCCACACCCGCCCCGATGGCACCAACTGCTTCACCGTGCTGAAGGAGTACGGCGTGTCTGATACCGCCACCGGCGAGAATGCCGCCTGGGGCGAGACCACGCCCGAAAAGGTCGTTGCAGACTGGATGGCTTCGGAAGGCCACCGTGTCAATATCATGGACCCCGCCGCCAAGTATATGTGCCTTGGCTACAACTACGATGCCAATTCTCAGTGGGGCCACAACTGGATCCAGATCTTCGCAAAGTAAGCGGATGACTTCTATCGAGCGTTGTACGATGAAATAAAACAGAGCAAAAAGAGATGCACCCCGCTCCCTGAACCGGTTTCAGGAAGGCGGGGTGCATCTCTTTTGTTTTTTTATTCTGCTGCCATCTCAGCCACATCCTCGGGGCTGAAATCGCCCAAGGGCAGGATGAGCCGGCCCAGCGTTTCCTGCGGCAGGGCGGCAAGCCGGGCACTCTCGTCCGCAATTTCGGCAGGGCAGAGGACGTGCACGCCGTCCGCACCGGTCTCTACCCGGGCGCGGTGGCCAGTGGCAATGTACTGGATGCCCAGCCGGTCAGCCGCCGCCAGCAGGGCGGGGAAGCGCAGGTCGGCCGGGGCAGCGGTCTCCTCGGCCAGCTGGCTGGCCAGTTCGCTGGCATTCAGGGTGATGCACTCGATGCCCAGAGCCTTGGCGGCTTCCTTGGCGGCATCCACAACGGGGTCATCGGTGCACAGACGCACCACAGCGCCCATCACCGCAAAGCCCTGCTGCTGTAAAATGCGGACAGCTGCTTTGCAGCCCGTGCCGCCGCACAGGCCCACCAGCACCTTGTCCTGCTGTTCATAGGTATCGAACCCGCTGCCGGGCAGAAATGTATCGCTCATCGTCCCTGTCTCCCTCCGTGTGCCTGACTTTGTGCCACGGCCAGCTGGTCGCAGCGCTCATTTTCCGGGTGGCCTGCATGGCCCTTGACCCAGACATAAGTGATCTTGTGCCGGGCTTCCTGCTCCAATGCCTGTTCCCACAGGTCGGGGTTCAGGGCAGGGGAGCCGTCGGACTTTTTCCAGCCCCGGCGCTTCCAGCCCCTGGCCCAGCCCTTTTCCAGCCCGTTGATGACGTACTGGCTGTCAGAGCACAGCCGCACCTCACAGGGCTCCTTGAGCTGGCGCAGGGCCTCGATAAATGCGGTCAGCTCCATCCGGTTGTTGGTGGTGGAAGCATCGCCGCCGCTGAGCTCTTTTTCGTAGACCTTGCCGTTGAAGCGGTAGCGCAGCACTGCACCCCAGCCGCCCGGGCCGGGGTTGCCGCTGCACGCGCCATCGGTGTAAACTTCGACTTGTTTCATCTGTTTCTCCCGGAACTTGAATTTTTGGATACTTCTATTTAGAGCTATTTTTCCGGTTCTGTCAAGAGGAAAACGTATCATCCCCGGCTTTTCCGGCAAAGCTTTGAATTGACAAAGTGGACAAGAAATACTATACTGTTTGTAACAAAATGCGTATAGGGGCGCACCGGTGCGGTGTGTCCGGCCGGAACAGGGCAGTGCCGCGGTCGCATCGAACAGATGGACTGACAGGGCAGAAATTACTCCGTTCCGGCCATCCCAGTGCCGAAAACAGGCATGGAAGCGAAAAATTCTATACGATGGTTTCGATGGGAGCGGCGGTGCGTTTGCTGCTCCTTCACAGCAGACAGGCCGCTCGCAAAGGGGTGTGCCTGCGTTTTGTAATTGATTTTGGAGGTACCGCATGGCACAGGTAAAAGAACAGAACCCGGCTCAGGCTCAGAACAATCCGAACAGAAACAGTGAATCCGGCGGGGAAAAGCGTACCCGCACCCGCCGCCCTTATTATAACCGGCGGCCCCGCCGCGCACAGCAGCCCAAGGAGGCCGCTGTGCCCATCCACATCTATCCGCTGGGCGGTCTGGGCGAAGTGGGCAAGAACATGACCGTGTATGAGTGCAACGGGGATATGATCATTGTGGACTGCGGCCTTGTGTTCCCGGACAGTGAGATGTACGGCGTGGACATGGTCATCCCCGACTTTACCTTTGTGGTGCAGAATAAGGACAAGATCAAGGGCCTGCTCATCACCCACGGCCACGAGGACCACATCGGCAGCATTCCCTACCTGCTGCAGAAGTTTGATCTGCCCATCTACGGCACCCGGCTGACCTGCGGCCTCATCCGGAACAAGCTGGAGGAGTTTGGCCTGGCAGGCAAGACCAAGTTCGTGGAGATCACCCCCAAACAGAAGATCAAGCTGGGCTGCTTTACCGTGGAGCCCATCCATGTCAACCACTCCATCCCCGATTCCGTGGCCTTTGCCATTGACAGCCCCGCCGGAACGATCATCCAGACCGGCGACTTCAAGATCGATTATACCCCGCTGGCCTGCGGCGTGACCGACCTGACCACCCTTTCGGAGTATGGTCAGAAGGGTGTGCTGGCCCTGCTGAGCGATTCCACCAACGCCGAGCGCCCGGGCTTTACCGCCACGGAGCAGAAGGTGGCCGCCGGTGTCCGCAACCTGTTTGCACGCGCCCGGAACAAGCGCATCATCATTGCGACCTTTGCGTCCAACATCTACCGCGTCCAGCAGATCATTGATCTGGCCGTGGAGGATGGCCGCAAGGTGGCGTTCAGCGGCCGCAGCATGGTCAATAACACTGCCATGGCGCAGGAGCTGGGCTATATGCACATCCCCGAGGGCACCCTTATCAGTGTGGATGAGCTGAACCAGTACCCGCCGGAACAGGTGGTGCTGATCACCACCGGCAGCCAGGGCGAGCCCCTGAGCGCTCTTTCCCGCATGGCCTCCTGCAGCCACCGCCAGGTGCGGGTGGGCCCCGGCGACTTCATCATCATCTCCGCCAACCCCATTCCCGGCAACGAGAAGAGCGTGACCAAGATCGTCAACGGTCTGCTCCTGCTGGGCGCGGAGGTCATCTACGAGAGCATGTATGATGTCCATGTTTCCGGCCACGCCTGCCAGGAGGAGCAGAAGCTGATGCTCACCCTGACCAGACCCAAGTATTTCCTGCCCGTGCACGGCGAGTACAAGCAGCTGAAAAAGCATGCCCTGACCGCCGCGTCTCTGGGCATTCCCACCAGCAACATCCTCATTGCCGAGAACGGCTCCAACGTCATCCTGAGCCGGGACGAGATCAAGCTGGGCGAGCCTGTCACCGCTGGTGCCGTGATGGTGGACGGCCTGGGCGTGGGTGATGTGGGCAATGTGGTCCTGCGTGACCGCAAGCATCTCTCTGAGGATGGTCTGGTCATCATTGTGGCCACCGTGGACAGCAAGACCGGCAAGGTGCTGGCGGGGCCTGACCTTGTGAGCCGCGGCTTTGTCTATGTGCGCGAGAACGAGAGCCTGATGGACGGGGCCCAGAGCATTGTGGAAAACGCGCTGGATCGCTGCGTGGAAGAGCATGTGCGCGACTGGAACAGCGTCAAGACCCGGGTGCGTGAGGCGCTGAGCAGCTATATCTACCGCCGCACCAAGCGCAGCCCGATGATCCTCCCCATTCTGATGGAGGTATAAGCCGGAAGCCGCCCCGCCGGGGCAGGCAGACCAGGAGGCAGAAGATTCCATGAAACAAAAACCGAGATGGACGTTAGAAATGCTGATCGCCGCGCTGGCAGTGCTGTGTGCACTGCTGACACTGGCGCTTCTGGTGCAGCGGCCCGCGGGCTGGCCTGCGCTGGCAGTGCTGGTGGTGCTGTGGGGCATCGGCATCTGCGTTTTCCGGTATCAGCTGCGGCGCTGGACCGCCAAGTGGGTGGCTGGCGGCAGCTTTGAAAATTCCAGGACCCAATACAGCCTGGAATCCCTCTCTCAGCCGGCGGCTCTGCTTTCTGGCGAGACGGTGCTGTGGTATAACAGCCGCTTCCGCACGGCGCTGCTGGGCGGCGAGGACCGGCTTGCAGGCAGGGCACAGAAGCTGCTGCCCGGCCTGGATACCGCACAGGCCCGCACCCCGGAGGGGCAGCAGCTCAATCTGGCCGACGGTGTGTGGAATGTGCACAGCAGTACCGTGCCGGGCGGCAGCGAGAGCATGACGCTGCTCGTGTTCAATGAGGAGACCGCCCTGCGCAGGATCGAAACGGAGTACAAGGCCAGCCGCCCGGGTTACATGGTGTTCCTGGTGGACGGCTACGATGATGTGTTCAGCGATATGCTGGACAGTGAGCGTGCCCGCCTGCTGGAGGGCATCAACCGGGTGCTGGAGGATATGATCGGCCGGGGCACCGGCTTTTTGCGCCGGGTGGCCAGCGGCCGCTATATCGCCGTGGTGGAAGAGCGCCATCTGGAGCAGTACGCCCAGCGCGGCTACGATGTGCTGGATAAGATCCGTGCCCTGGACCCCAGCGTGAACCTGTCCATCTCCATTGGCATCGGGCGCGGGGCCAAGACCCTGCGGGAAGCCCAGGATATGGCCGTGCAGGCGCTGGATATGGCGCAGGGCCGCGGCGGCGATCAGGCCGCTGAGATGACCCCGGACGGCTTCACCTTTTACGGCGGCGTGAGCCACGGCGTAGAAAAGCGCAGCAAGGTGCGCAGCCGCATCGTTGCCGACCAGCTGGTCAGGCTTGTCAAGGAGGCGGACCATGTGGTCATCATGGGCCACCGGATGAGCGATCTGGATGCCATCGGCGCTGCCGAGGGCGTGCTGCGCATCTGCAAGATCTGCGATGTCCCGGCGGTGATCGCCGTCAGGCGGGATGCCACACTGGCGGGCAGCCTGATCGATGCCCTGTGCCGGGCCGGCCAGGCGGATGATTTCATCGACCCCAAGGGGGCTTTGCCCATTATCTCCAAGAAAACGCTCTGCGTGGTGGTGGATACATACCAGCTGGGCCTTGTGGAAAGTAAGGAGATCCTGGAAAGGTGCGGCAAGGTGGCCGTTATCGACCACCACCGCAAGGGCGTGGGCTTCATCGAGCACGCAGACCTTGTCTGCCACGAGCCCTATTCCTCCTCGGCCAGTGAACTGGTCACGGAGCTTTTGCAGTATGTGGGTGACCGGGACGACAAGCCCAGTCGGGTGGAGGCCGAGGGCCTGCTCTCGGGCATTATGCTGGATACCCGGGACTTCACCCTGCACACCGGTGTGCGCACGTTTGAAGCTGCCGCCGCTCTGCGCCGCTATGGCGCGGAGACGGAGCGGGTGCGCCAGCTCTTTGATGTGACCATGGTGGAGTACAACGCCAAGGCAGACCTTGTGGAGGCTGCCCAGATGTACCGCAACTGTGCCATCTCGGTGAGCGGCGAGGTGCCCCCCGAGGCCCGTGTTGCCATTGCGCAGGCAGCCAACGACCTGCTGACAATCCAGAATGTGGAGGCCAGCTTTGTGGCCGTGCAGGTGGGGAGCGGCGTGAATATTTCCGCCCGCAGTCTGGGGGCGGTCAATGTTCAGGTCATCATGGAAAGTCTGGGCGGCGGCGGCCACCAGACCATGGCGGCGGCCCAGCTCAAGCATATCACCCCCGAGGCAGCCCGGGCACGCATCCAGACTGCCATCGACCAGTACCGTGAGAGCCAGAAGAAGCCGCTCTCCAAAAATGAACCTGAATCCAGAAAAAAGGAGAAGCAGGGATGAACCATTACGATTATCTCATCGTAGGCGCAGGCCTTTACGGTGCGGTGTTCGCCCAGGAAGCAAAAAAGGCGGGCAAAACGTGCCTTGTGATTGATAAGCGCGGCCACATTGCCGGGAATATCTACACCGAGGAAGTGGAGGGCATTCAGGTCCACCGCTATGGTGCCCACATCTTCCACACCAACAACAAGGCCGTGTGGCAGTATGTGAACCAGTTCGCGGAGTTCAACCGCTACACCAACAGCCCTGTGGCCAACTACCACGGCGAGATCTACAACCTGCCCTTCAATATGAACACCTTCAATAAGATGTGGGGCGTGGTGACCCCCGCCGAGGCCAAGGCAAAGATCGAGGAGCAGAAGCGGGAAGCAGGCATCACCGACCCGAAAAATCTTGAGGAGCAGGCCATCAGTCTGGTGGGCACGGACATTTACGAAAAGCTTATCAAGGGCTACACCGGCAAGCAGTGGGGCCGCCCCTGCACCGAACTGCCGGCTTTCATCATCAAACGCCTGCCGGTCCGCTTTACCTACGACAACAACTATTTCAACGCGCTGTATCAGGGCATCCCCGATGGCGGCTATACCGCCATGGTGGAAAAGATGCTGGAGGGCATCGAGGTGCGGCTGAATGTGGATTATCTGGCCGACCGGGAGAACCTGAACGCACTGGCCGACAAGGTGGTCTATACCGGCCCGGTGGATGCCTACTTCGGCTACCGTCTGGGCGCGCTGCAGTACCGCAGCGTCCGCTTTGAGACTGAGGTGCTGGATACCGACAACTATCAGGGCAACGCGGTGGTGAACTATACCGATGCGGAAACGCCCTATACCCGGATCATCGAGCACAAGCATTTTGCGTTCGGCACCCAGCCCAAAACGGTGATCAGCCGGGAGTACAGCACCGAGTGGCATCAGGGCGATGAGCCCTATTACCCTGTCAACGATGAAAAGAATGGCGCGCTTTACGCAAAATACAAAGCGCTTGCCGATGCCGAGACAAAGGTCATTTTTGGCGGCCGGTTGGGCGAGTACAAGTATTATGATATGGATAAGGTGATCGAAGCGGCATTGGATGCGGCGGCACGGGAGCTGGGGTAACCCCACTGTCATCGAAGGCGTTGACGCAACGGTCTGAATGCTGTATACTAACCATAGAAATCCACCGGTTCCCCGGTGAGAAGTGAGGGATAACACCATGAAAGTGATTCTGAAGCAGGACGTAAAGGGCATTGGCAAGAAGGACGAGATCCACGAGGTCTCCGACGGCTACGCCCGCAACTTTCTGTTCCCGCGCAAGCTGGCCGCTGTGGCCGATGCTTCTGCGGTGAATATCGCACGCGGCAAGGAGGCCGCTGCGGATTTCCACGAGGCTGAAACTGTGGCCGCCGCACAGGCTGTGGCTGCAAAGATCGAGGGCAAGACCGTGACCATCAAGGCCAAGGGCGGCGCATCCGGCCGCCTGCACGGCAAGGTCACCGGCAAGGAAGTTGCCGAGGCTCTGGCCCAGCTGGCCGGTTCTCCCATTGATAAAAAGAAGATCGAGCTGGAGACCAAGGACATCAAGGATGCCGGTGTGTTCAACGCAAAGGTGCGCCTGCATGTCGGTGTCGTGGCTTCCTTCAAGATCATGGTGGAAGTAGAACAGGCCTGATTGAAATGCCATCTGCGCCCCCTGCCTTCAGGGGGCGTTTTTGGCGTTTTGGGAAGCTGGCCCAGTATGGAGGGGGATGAACCATGCCCAACGAACAACGACATTATTCCAATGAACTGAATCTGGAGAGTGTGGGCATCAATCTGCCCTATAATATGCAGGCCGAGCAGAGCGTGCTGGGCGCGGTGCTGCTCAAGCCCGAGACATTGACCGATCTGGTGGAGATCATCCGGCCGGAAATGTTCTACACCCGGCAGAACGCCCAGATCTATTCTGAGATGCTGCGCCTGTTTACGGCGGATCAGACCATCGACTTTGTCACCCTGCTGGATGCCGTCATCTCCGATGGCGTGTTCCCCAGTGCGGACGAGGCAAAGGTCTACCTGACCGGTCTGGCCGAGACGGTGCCAAGCATCTCCAATGTGAAGGCTTACGCCCAGATCGTGCAGGAAAAGTATCTGGTGCGCCAGCTGGTGGGCGTTGCCAAGGACATTCTGCAGGACGCGGGCGATGAGCCGGACGCTGACCTGCTGCTGGAAAATGCGGAGCAGCGCATCTACGAGATCCGCTCCGGGCGGGATTCCAGCGCGTTGACCCCGCTTTCCTCCAGCATGGTGGAGACGCTGACCAACCTGCAGAAGATCAGCGGCCCGGATGCCGACAAGTACAAGGGCATCCCCACCGGCTTCCGTCTGCTGGATACTGTTCTGACCGGCCTGGGCCGCGGCGACCTCATCATTCTGGCCGCCCGCCCCGGTATGGGCAAGACCAGCTTTGCGCTGAACATTGCCACCCGAGTTGCCATGCAGCAAAAGGTGCCGGTGGCCATTTTCAGCCTGGAAATGACCAAGGAGCAGCTGACCAACCGCATCCTTTCGGCGGAAGCTGGCATCGACAGCCAGGCTTTCCGCACCGGTGCCCTTCGCAGTGAGGACTGGGAGTATCTGGCACTGGCAACGGAAAAGCTCCACGATGCCCCCATCTATATGGACGACACCTCAGGCATCACCATCACCGAGATGAAGGCGAAGATCCGCCGGGTCAATCAGGACCCCACCCGCCCTAATGTGGGCCTGATCGTCATCGACTACCTGCAGCTGATGACCACCGGCCAGCGCAGCGAGAACCGTGTGCAAGAGATCAGCTCCATCACCCGAAACCTGAAGATCATGGCAAAGGAAATGAATGTGCCCATCATCGCGCTTTCTCAGCTGTCCCGTGCGGTGGAGAAGCAGGGCAACAACTCCAGCCACCGCCCCCAACTGTCCGACCTGCGTGACTCTGGCTCCATCGAGCAGGACGCCGACTGCGTCCTCTTCCTCTACCGTGACTCCTACTACGCCAGCCAGAACCCCGACGGCGCGGAGGTGGATGCCGACACCGCCGAGTGCATCGTGGCAAAGAACCGTCATGGTGAGACCAGCACGGTGCCGCTGGGCTGGGATGGCGCCCACACCCGGTTCATGGACGTGGACTTCAAGCGCTGATGACGTGCGAAGAAATTTTGCAGACGGTGCGCGGCTTCTGCGCCCGGGAGGGTCTGCTGGAGGGCAGGCGGAAGATCGCGCTGGCCGTTTCGGGCGGGGCGGACAGCATGGCGCTGCTCTGCCTCATGCGCCCACTGGCCGAGGAAAACGGCATCACACTCACGGTCTGCCACGTCAACCACGGCCTGCGGGGGGAGACAGCCGACCGGGACGAGGCCTTCGTCCGGGAGGCCTGCGCCCGGCTGGGTCTGCCGCTGCGGGTCTTCCATGCCGCTGAACTGGAAGCAGAGGTGGGCAGGCCGCAGGCCGGGGAGGACTGGGCGCGCCGTCTGCGGTATGCCTGCTTCGGGCGGCTGCTGGCAGAGGGGATAGACGCCGTCGCAACGGCCCATACTGGAAGTGATCAGGCCGAGACGCTGCTGTTCCGGCTGGCCCGGGGAACGGGCCTCCACGGCGCGGCAGGCATCCGGCCCAGCCGGCCGGGCTACCTGCGGCCCCTGCTCTGCCTGACCCGGGCCGACACCGAGGCCGTTTGCCGCGCCTGCGGGGAGACGTGGGTGACAGACGAGACCAACGAGGCCGACGACTACGCCCGCAACCGCCTGCGCCACGGCGCGCTGCCTGCCCTTTGCGCAGCCAACCGCGCCGCCGAGCGCAATCTGGCCCGCTTCTGCGAGAAGGCCGCCCGGGCGGACGAATACTTCGCCCGGCAGGCGGAAAGCCTGCTGGCCTCGGCCCGGGTGACAGACCCGAAGCGCCTGCCCGGCGGGGCAAGGCGCGCCCTGCGCACCGGACAGCCGGTGTGGCGGCTGACAGCTTTGCGACAGGCCGACCCTCTCATCCTCGACACGGCCCTCCACCGCCTCGTGGAGCCGGTGCGGGACGCGGAGGAAAAGTATATCCGGCTGCTGGCGGCTCTCGTGGAGAGGGACAGCGGCGCGGTGCAGCTCACCGACAACGTCCGCTTCTGTGGACGGGAAGGGCTGCTCTGGCGGGAGGAAAGCGACAACAACATCCGCCCGCAGAGGGAAAAAGCAGATGTTAGAT
>OLCY01000206.1_pt1 | contig 15484 bp, 7 predicted proteins | sample 1607571 | NCBI WGS metagenome assembly OLCY01 (sample SAMN02674605, study PRJEB24791) | human gut metagenome, SKBSTL067 | isolation source: stool | host: Homo sapiens | place: USA
GAGATGAGTACAATACACTTAGCACTCAGGGAAATGGAGTGCTAAACGCCCGGAGGGAGAAGCCCCGGGCCATGAAAAAGTTTCACTTTTATTTTTATAATAGGAGGGCAAGAACGATGAAGATCATTCCTCTTGCAGACCGTGTTGTTATCAAGGCCGTTGAAGTCGAGGAGACCACCAAGGGCGGCCTCATCCTGACCGGCAGCGCCAAGGAGAAGCCCCAGGTGGCTGAGGTCGTGGCTGTTGGCCCCGGCGGCATCGTGGACGGCAACGAAATCAAGATGACTGTGAAGGTTGGCGATAAGGTCCTGACCAGCAAGTACTCCGGTACTGAGGTCAAGGTGGACGGCGAGGAGTGCACCATCGTGCGTCAGGGTGATATCCTGGCCATCGTGGAGTAAGTTTCCCCTCTGAAATTGAAATTTGAGCTTTGAAGGAGCGATTTGATTATGGCAAAACAGATCAAGCAGGGCGAGGATGCCCGCAAGGCACTGTGTGCCGGTATTGATACCCTGGCAAATACCGTGAAGATCACCCTGGGCCCCAAGGGCCGCAATGTGGTGCTGGGCAAGAAGTTCGGCGCACCTGTCATCACCAATGACGGCGTGACCATTGCCAAGGAGATCGAGCTGAAGGACGAGTTCGAGAACATGGGCGCACAGCTGGTGCGTGAGGTCGCCACCAAGACCAACGACGCCGCAGGCGACGGCACCACCACCGCTACCGTTCTGGCACAGGCAATGGTCACCGAGGGCATGAAGAATGTCACCGCCGGTGCAAACCCGATGGACATCCGCCGCGGCATGAGCAAGGCTGTCACCAAGGCTGTCGAGACCATCAAGGCCCACAGCCAGAAGGTCAAGGACTCCAACGACATCGCCCGCGTCGGCACCATTTCTGCCGGTGATCCCGAGATCGGCCGCCTCATCGCAGAGGCCATGGAGAAGGTCACCTCCGACGGTGTCATCACCATCGAGGAGAACAAGACCACCGCCGAGACCTACAACGAGATCGTGGAAGGTATGCAGTTTGACCGCGGCTACCTGACCCCCTATATGGTCACCGATACCGACAAGATGGAGGCTGTTCTGGACAACGCCGCCATCCTGATCACCGATAAGAAGATCAGCGTCATCCAGGATCTGGTCCCCCTGCTGGAGCAGGTCATGCAGAACGGCATGAAGCTGCTGATCGTGGCTGAGGACATCGAGGGCGAGGCTCTGTCCACCCTGATCGTCAACCGCCTGCGCGGCACCCTGAACGTCTGCGCTGTCAAGGCTCCCGGCTTTGGCGACCGCCGCAAGGAGATGCTGCAGGATATCGCTACCCTGACCGGCGGCACCGTTGTGTCCGCTGATCTGGGCTATGAGCTGAAGGACGCTACCGTCCAGATGCTGGGCCATGCCCGCCAGGTCAAGGTCACCAAGGAGAACACCACCATCGTGGGCGGCGCAGGCGATAAGGATGCCATTGCAGCCCGCATTGCACAGATCCGCAACCAGATCGAGGCTTCCACCAGCGATTTCGACCGTGAGAAGCTGCAGGAGCGCCTGGCAAAGCTGGCCGGCGGCGTTGCAGTCATCAAGGTCGGTGCTGCTACCGAGGTCGAGATGAAGGATAAGAAGCTGCGCATCGAGGACGCTCTGAACGCAACCAAGGCTGCTGTTCAGGAAGGCGTTGTCGCTGGCGGCGGCACCGCTCCCATCAACGCCATCCCCGCTGTGCGCGCCCTGTGCGACACGCTGGAAGGCGACGAGCGCACCGGTGCCAAGATCGTCCTGAAGGCTCTGGAGGCACCTCTGCGCCAGATCGCCAAGAACGCCGGTCTGGAAGGCAGCGTCATCATCGACAAGATCGTCTCTGCCAACAAGCCCAACTACGGCTTCGACGCTCAGAACGAGGTCTTTGTTGAGGATATGATCGCCGCCGGTATCGTTGATCCCACCAAGGTCACCCGTTCCGCTCTGGAGAACGCAGCATCCGTCGCTGAGATGGTGCTGACCACCGAGAGCCTGGTTGCTGACCTGCCCGAACCCCCCGCTGCTCCCGCAGCCGGTGGTGACATGGGCGGCATGGGCGGCATGTACTAATCACTGCCAAAAAGCCGCATGAATCCTTGATTTTTGGAGCGCGCAAAAGCGGATTTACGCCAAACTTACGCCACTTACGCCAAAAAATCAAGCGCATTATAAGGTAACAAATCGGCGCCTGCCGCAAAAAGCAGGTGCCGATTTTTGTGTCACGAAAAGCTGATGGATGCTGCACGCTACACACCGTCAGCTTTTTCGTTTACAGGGGAAAAAGTGGGTGGTATAATAGAAATAGAGTTTTGTAAGAGTGCTTTCATAGTCAAGGCTATAAAAAATACGGATAAGCATAAAGCCGGTGGATGATATGAAAATTCTGGATAACATTACCAATACCGTTCGAGATGATTTACGGGTCGAGATCAAAAAAGGCAGCAGGGTGTCTATTGCGGCAGCCTGCTTTTCAATGTATGCCTACAAAGAGCTAAAGAAGCAGCTGGAAACCATAGACGAGTTTGAATTTATCTTTACATCCCCCACGTTTGTGAAAGAAAAGGCTGAAAAGCAGAAGCGGGAGTTCTACATTCCCCGCATTTCTCGTGAAACGAGCCTTTATGGTACAGAGTTTGAAATCAAACTGCGCAATGAGATGACCCAGAGAGCCATCGCAAAGGAGTGTGCAGACTGGATCAGAAGGAAGGCTACGTTCAAATCGAACACCACCGGTGAAAATATGGCTGGCTTTATGACTGTGGATTCCGGCGCAGCACAGACCGCCTATATGCCGATTGGCGGATTTACGACAGTTGATATTGGCTGTGAGCGCGGAAATAACAGCTACAACATGGTCAACTGCATGGAGGCTCCGTTCGCACAGCAGTACATGAAGTTGTTCGATACCCTGTGGAACGACCGGGACAAAATGCAGGATGTCACAGATGTAGTACTGGAGAATATCAGCACGGCTTATGCTGAAAATTCCCCGGAGTTCATCTACTTTATGACGCTGTATCATGTGTTCAGCGAGTTTTTGGACGACATCTCAGAAGACGAACTGCCGAATGAGGCAACCGGATTCAAGCAGAGCAAAATCTGGAGTCTGCTGTACGACTTCCAGAAGGATGCGGTGCTTGCTATCATCAATAAGCTGGAAAAGTACAACGGCTGCATCCTTGCGGACAGTGTTGGCCTTGGCAAGACCTTTACCGCACTGGCAGTCGTAAAGTATTATGAGAATCGAAACAAGTCGGTTCTGGTGCTGTGTCCCAAAAAGCTGGCGGAAAACTGGAATACCTATAAGGACAACTATGTGAACAACCCGATTGCATCGGATCGGCTGAATTATGATGTCCTGTTCCATACAGACCTGTCCAGAAGCGGCGGAAAGTCGAATGGCCTCGACCTGGATCGCCTGAACTGGGGCAACTATGATCTGGTCGTCATTGATGAATCGCACAATTTCCGTAATGGAATCGGAACTCATAGCAAGACGCAGGACAATCGTTACCAGCGGCTGATGGATAAGGTGATTCGTGCCGGAGTCAAGACCAAGGTGCTGATGCTTTCGGCAACGCCTGTCAACAACCGCTTTGTTGACTTGAAAAATCAGTTGGCCCTTGCCTATGAGGGAAACTCCGAATATCTGGATGAAAGGCTGAACGCCTCAAAGAGCATTGAAGACATCTTTAAGCAGGCGCAGAAAGCCTTTAACGCATGGAGCAAACTGAAACCAGAAGAGAGAACCACGGATGCGCTGCTGCGGACATTGGATTTCGACTTCTTCGAGCTGCTGGACAGTGTTACCATCGCACGTTCTCGGAAGCATATCGAGAAGTACTACAACACCAACGCTATCGGAAAGTTCCCAGAGCGGTTGAAGCCGATCTCCGTTCGGCCATGTCTGACAGACCTGAATAATGCCATCAACTACAACGAAATTTATGAGCAGCTGATTCAGCTGAGCTTGTGCGTCTATATGCCCTCCAACTACATCTTCGCAAGTAAGATCCAGAAATATCAGGAGCTGACGCACAATAAGGGAGAAAATCTGACCCAGAGAGGCCGTGAGCAGGGTATTTGTCGGTTGATGAGTATCAACCTGCTGAAACGGCTGGAAAGCTCTGTACATTCGTTCCAGCTGACCCTGATGCGCATCAAGAAACTGATTGATGGTACGATTCAGTCCATTGACCAGTTTGAACGCTCCGGCCACGCTGATCTGGATATATACGACATGGCCGGAGACGATTTTGACATGGACGATGAAAACACTGACTTTTTCACCGTCGGCAAAAAAGTCAAAATCGACCTTGCGGATATGGACTGGAAGAGCTGGCGTACGGAGCTTCGGAAAGATGCAGAAATTCTGGAGCTGTTGACCTTTATGGTGGCAGATATCACGCCGCAGCATGACACAAAGCTGCAAGAACTGTTCCAGCTGCTGTCTGAAAAAATTGAGCACCCGATCAATGCCGGCAACAGAAAAGTGCTGATTTTCTCTGCATTTTCGGATACGGCAGAGTACCTCTTTGACAATGTGAGTGCGTTTGTAAAGCAGAAATATGGGCTGAATACCGCTGTAATTACCGGCTCGATTGATGGACGTACCACGATCAAAGGCTTCAAGGCAACACTCAACAACGTGCTGACCTGCTTCTCTCCCATTTCCAAAGACCGGGATGTTCTGATGCCCGGTAGTGCCACGGAAATTGATGTGCTGATTGCGACAGACTGCATTTCTGAAGGTCAAAACTTGCAGGACTGCGATTATCTGATCAACTATGACATTCACTGGAACCCGGTACGCATTATCCAGCGTTTTGGACGAATCGACCGTATCGGCAGCAGAAACCAGTACATCCAGCTTGTGAATTTCTGGCCTGATCTGACGCTGGACGATTACATCAACCTGAAATCCCGTGTGGAGACCCGCATGAAAATCACCGTTATGACCTCCACCGGCGATGATGACCTTATCAACCCCGAAGAAAAGGGCGATTTGGAGTACCGCAAAGCACAGCTGAAACGCTTGCAGGAAGAGGTCGTTGACATCGAAGATATGTCGGACGGTATCTCTATTATGGATCTGGGACTGAACGAGTTCCGGCTCGACCTACTGGATTACATCAAGCACAACGGTGATTTGGACAAGAAGCCTCGTGGACTTCATGCAGTGGTTCCGGCTACGGATGAACTGCCGGAGGGTGTGATTTTCGTGCTGAAAAACATCAATAACAGCGTCAATGTGGACAATCGAAATCGAATCCATCCGTTCTACATGGTTTACATCGGCATGGATGGGCAGATCATCTGCGACTATCTGAACCCCAAAAAGATGCTGGACGATATCCGGCTGTTGTGCCGTGGAAAGTCTGAGCCAATTAAGGAGGTGTACGAACGCTTCAATCGGGAAACAGATGATGGAAAGGACATGGCAGAAATGTCCGAATTGCTGAGTGAAGCCATTGACTCGATCATTGATGTCAAAGAAGAAAGCGACATCGACAGCCTGTTCTCTGCGGGCGGAACAACGGCATTGCTCAGTCAGGTGTCCGGACTGGATGATTTTGAATTGATTTGCTTTCTTGTTGTAAAATGAACGCACAGAGGTGAAAAACGTGCTGGACTTGCCTGTGTCTACCGAGTTTAATAAACGCATCCCTAAGCAGAAGTTCTATGAGAATATCGCTGTCACCCCGACTATGAAGAAAGCCTTTGTCGAGCAGATCAGGATCATCTACTGGCGCAATAAGATTGCGACCACTACCCTGAATCTGGCTGCTGGCGAGCAGGTGATGGAGATCGAGGTGTTCGAGGTACGGCTGTCTGCCCCGAAGCTGGATGAGAGTGTCCTGCGCCAAATCGACCGGGAAATTCCGTATCACATCCTATTTTTGCTGGAATACGAGGGCAAGTATCGTGCTGTCATCGGCTACAAGGAGGCTGCGGCGGGCAAGACAGCCTTTAAGGTAGACCGCTATTATTCTACGGACTGGCTGGACGAGGAGGACCTGCCGGTGCATCTGGAAGGGCTTACACTGGATGCTGTGTACGAGAACTTTGTCCGTCAAATCGCAGGCGATGCGCTTGGCACAGGGGAAAGTACATCCCTGAAAGACAGCGTTGAGCAGCAGAAGCAACGTGAGCAGCTGGAAAAGCAGATTGCAGCACTGGAAGCTAAAATCCGTAAGGAAAAGCAACCGAAAAAGAAATTTGAGATGGTTCAAAAAATTAAAATGTTAAAGGAAAGGCTGAAAGATGTCTAATTCAATGATTTCAAAGCATAGTAAATCAGCTTTTGACGAGTCTGAATCAATCAGAATTCTAGAGGAACTTTTGGAATCAACACGTGAAATTAAAACTTTTTTTAGCGAAAATGATCGAACTCCAAATTATGATGGAACATTTGAGCTTGTAAACAATGAATGTGAACCTGTCAAACAATTTATCGTCCAAATAAAAAAAGTTGACAAATTGATACAGAATACAAAAGGAAAAAACATTGGAAAATATGATTATTCACTCAAAACAAATTTCTTGCAGTATGTTAAAGACAAGGTGACGGAATGTCCGGCAATTTACTTTGTCGTAGATCTTTCGACCAAAAAGGTATTCTGGATATATCTTTCAGATGAAACGCTTATGCGATTGAATTTTGAAGGAAAAAAGACAGTGACATATCATTTTCAGGAGACAGAGTTTATTTCTGATATAAATTCTTTCATTTTGGAAATGAGGCATATCGCTCAAGAACGTAATCGACTTTTTGTATATAAAACACCTCAGCAGATTTCAGAACTTCAAGATGCCGTGGATTACCTTAACCAGCACTTGAATGGTGACTTGAAGAAGATAAAGGAATGTGTTTTTCCGGATTTGTGGAGGATTGGCATTAAGTATAGCTCGAACCGTGATATTCAAGTTAATGATAGAACGATTCAAGTTGCTGGGTGTGTTGCGTTGTATCCTCAAATGCGTGGAAATCTTGACACAGGAGTGCACGAATATGACTGGAATATAAAAGAAAATATGTTTACACATTTTTCTTTTATATCTGAAACCGATTTGAAGAAATATAGTAAAAACACACTACATGAAATTATTCAAAACTATTTTAGAATCGGAATACAACACGACTGCTTACCAACACTTGTGCTGTTAGAACGGGTGGAGGACTTCATTGAAAAAAGCAACTGTTTCTTTGAAAAATCAAAATCGAATATATACTTGCCGTCTGATATTCATCGTAGATTCGTATTGTTGCACAATTACATGTGCTTTGTTCTCTCAGGATATGCGTCTTCAGATAAGGAAATTGCATATGTAAAACGGACAAATGAAATTCTCTCTCGTGGAAGAAAAAATTTCTACGATATCTTTGAGTGCGCACGTTCATGTCCGGAAGATTTCAAAAAATATTGTGCTTATGGAAGAGATGATGAAAATCGTTTTCGAGGAAGTGTGCTTGGGCTTTTGACAGATGAAAGTGTACGGTGGCTTTTGGCAATTCTTGAACTTGAAAAACGGAAGGTGCAAGAGATTACTCCGGTTTGGGGATATCATTGGTACGATTTGGTTCAATTCAATAATCCAGAGTATATTTCCAGATGCAATGATATATGCGGAAAACTGTTTTCTAATTTGCCTGAATTATACGAAGAAACATATTATAATATTTTTGATACTAGCAAATATCTTATTCGAAATAAATATGACTATAAACTTATCTGCAATAATATTGGTGATATGAGATTTCTGTGTATAGATTCACAGTGCTATTCATCGAAAAAACTTGGCATACAAATGAATCCATCCTGTACAGCGGACTTTCCAGACGGCAATGTGCCGGATGGTCTTATATCGACTACGGGGAGTGCAACGATTCAGAGATTTATTCAACACAGAAATCTGTACTATGATTCGATTTGTTGTCTTCTTTATCGTGGCGTCTGCAAAGGATTAGAATTTGAAGAAAAAGATTTGCCACTATATGAACATGAAGACGTTGAATTCTATTTATAAAAAGTGAGAGGTTATATGATGGACACCCTAAAAATGCACAGCCTTGACGGTGTACAGCGCAACATTGAGCTGATTGGCAAGCTATTCCCCAATGCAATTACCGAGGTGAAACGCAATGGCAAAGTAGAACACGCCATTGACTTTGACGTTCTGCGGCAGGAGCTTTCCGACTCCATTGTAGAGGGCAGGGAGGAGCGCTATCAGTTCACATGGCCGGACAAGAAAAAGGCGATGCTGGCGGCAAACGCACCCATCACGGCAACGTTGCGTCCGGTGGTGACTGATAGTGTTGGCAAGGACGGTACACCCGGTGGCTTTGACAGCGAGAACCTCTACATCGAGGGCGACAATCTGGAAGTGCTGAAGCTCTTGCAGGAAACCTATCTGGGCAAGGTCAAGATGATCTACATTGATCCTCCCTATAATACGGGCAATGATTTTGTCTACAATGACGATTTCAGTGTGGAGTGTGGAGAGTGGAGAGTGAAGTCTGGCGATTACGATGAAAGCGGAAATCGCATGGTGACAAATACGGAGAGCAATGGTCGTTTTCATACCGATTGGCTCAATATGATTTATCCTCGGCTGAAACTGGCAAAAGATTTGCTTGCAGATGACGGCGCTGTTTTTATTTCTATTGATGACAATGAAGTGAAAAACTTAATGGCCATGTGCGATGAGGTCTTTGGAACATCGAATTTTCTTGCTACATTTGTTTGGCAGAAGAAGTATGGACCGGCCAACGATGCCAAAGGTGTATCTGCAACACATGAATATATTCTTTTATATGGAAAAAACTCTGACGTGTGGATGCCAGGTCTGTTGCCGCGAAGTGATGAACAGCTAAAAGCTTATAAGAATCCGGACAATGATCCACGTGGTGTATGGCGTGCAAGTGATTTGTCGGCACGAACTTATAGCGCATCCTGTGATTACATAATTACAGGTCCAACAGGGTTGAAATTTTCACCTCCGCCGAGTAGATCGTGGATTGTAAACAAGGAGAGCTATCAAAAGCTATTAGCTGACAACCGAATTACATTTGGTTCTGACGGAACTGGAAGACCTATGCAAAAAAAGTTTATTACGGAAGTCAAGGGAGGGATAACGCCAGAAACATGGCTGCCACGTGAAAGAGGTGGTGATAATAAAATTGCTAGATATGAGTTAAAAGATATTTTTCCAGAAAATTTGTTTGATACACCTAAGCCGTCAAAATTGATTAGCTATTTGATTACCATTTCTGGAGTTGAAAAAGATGCTATCATTCTCGACTTCTTCTCTGGTTCCGCAACGACTGCCCATGCTGTGATGAAACTGAACGCCGAGGACGGCGGACACCGAAAGTTTATCATGGTGCAGTTGCCGGAAAAGACGGACGAGAAGAGCGAAGCGTACAAGGCTGGCTATAAGAACATCTGCGAAATTGGCAAAGAGCGTATCCGCCGTGCGGGCCGGAAAATCAAAGAGGATGCCGGTTTGACGGCTCCGGCTGATTTGGACATCGGCTTCCGCTGCCTGCGTCTGGACGAAAGCAACATGAAGCCTGTGTACTACACACCGGATGAAATCGGTCAGCAGGATCTGTTCTCGTTGGTGGACAACGTGAAGGAAGACCGTACCCCGGAGGACTTGCTGTTCCAGGTGATGCTGGATCTGGGTGTGCTGCTGTCCAGCCCCATTGAGGTGAAAGAGATTGCGGGCAAAAAGGTGTTCAACGTGGCAGACGGTTTCTTGCTGGCCTGCTTCGACCATGATGTGACGGAGGAGACTGTCAAGGCCATTGCCCAGATGAAGCCCTACTATGCCGTGTTCCGTGACAGCTCCATGGCAAACGACAGCGTTGCGACAAATTTCGACCAGATTTTTGAAACGTATAGCCCGGAAACGGTAAGGAAGGTGCTGTAATGGATTTTAATGGTATTAATTTACCTGATTTAACCCCAAGAATAGATACCTCGTTTATTGATGAAATGAATAGGCGAAATCAGGAAATGATTGATAGCATTACGCCACTGAACGAGATTCTTGCAGAGGAAATAAAACCAATACTTGAAGGAAATCAGAAAGTGGTAGAGGGACTTAATGATAACTATTCAAAACTTAACGATTTGTACCTGCTGAAGGAGAAAGAGCTGGAAGAAAGCAAACAGGAAGCTGAAAAAGCAAAAAAGTATAATACAAAGATGCTGATTATTGCCCTTGTTTCTGCGGGTATTGCGCTAGCTTCGCTTGTTGCTACTATCCTTATTGCTGTTCTTTAATGGTGAAAATGTGATATGGATGATAAAAAGAAAAAAGAACTTGCTATTCGCAGTTCAGCGGCAGAATATTTGACCTTTGTGGCTTCTACGGGTGAGAGCGATGCAAGCTATGAAATGCGCTATGAGGATGAAAACATCTGGCTGACGCAGAAGATGATGGCGGCACTGTATGATGTGGATGTGCGCACGGTCAACGAGCATATCAAAAAAATCTATGCGGACGGCGAACTGACCGAGCAGGCAACTATCCGGAAATTTCGGATAGTTCAGACCGAGGGCACTCGTCAGGTCAATCGGGAACTGACGCATTATAATTTGCAGATGATTATTGCCGTGGGCTTCAAGGTGAACAATCAGCGTGCTGTGCAGTTCCGCAAGTGGGCGGGGCAGATCGTCAAGGACCACACCATTCAGGGCTGGACAATGGATGTGGAGCGGCTGAAAAAAGGTCATATGTTCACGGATGAATATTTTGAGCGTCAGTTGCAGCAGATTCGGGAAATTCGTCTGTCGGAGCGCAAGTTCTACCAGAAAGTGACGGATTTGTACGCAACAGCGTTTGATTATGACAAGGACGCCAAGACGACCCGCCTGTTCTTCCAGACGGTTCAGAATAAGATGCACTATGCTGTGCATCGCCACACGGCGGCAGAACTGATCGTGGAGCGTGCCGATGCCAACAAGGAGCACATGGGGCTTACCACATGGGAAAATGCGCCGGATGGGAAAATCCTGAAAGCGGATGTGACAGTAGCCAAAAACTACCTGAGCAAAGAGGAAATGAACTATCTGGAGCGAATCGTGTCGCTCTATCTGGATTATGCCGAGCTGCAGGCCGAGCGCAAGATCCCCATGAGCATGGAGGACTGGGCAAAGCGGCTGGACGGTTTTCTGGAGTTCAACGGCAATGAACTGCTGACAGGCCCCGGTAAAATCAGCGCAGAACAGGCCAAACTCCATGCAGAAACCGAATACGAAAAGTATCGTGTCATTCAGGATCGCCTGTATGAAAGCGATTTTGACCGGTTCCTGATGCTGGAGCAGGAGGTAAACCACAAAGATGAAGTTTAGTTTTAAGATTCAGCAGTACCAAACGGATGCTGTGGATGCGGTGGCACGGGTTTTTCAGGGTCAGCCCTATAATGCAGGTGTGTCTTACCTGCGGGATATGGGAAGTCTGTCCGCACAGCCGCAGCAGTTGAGCCTTGTTTCCAGTGGGGACGATGCAACACAGGTGGAATTGCAGGATTTGATCAACGATTCTGGTTTTAAGAACGAAGCACTCCAATTGACTGATCAGGAGTTGCTTCAGAACATCCGCGCGTTGCAAGCAGAAGCAAACATCCATCAGTCGGACAAGTTGGTGGCACCGCTGGGCAGGTGTTCTCTGGATATTGAGATGGAAACCGGCACAGGCAAGACCTATGTTTACATTAAGACCATGTTCGAGCTGAACAAGCGGTATGGTTGGAGCAAATTTATCGTTGTTGTGCCGAGTATCGCCATCCGTGAAGGCGTAAAGAAGTCCTTTGAGATCACTGCCGATCACTTTATGGAGTGCTACGGCAAAAAGGCACGGTTCTTTATCTACAACAGCAGCAACCTGAATCAGTTGGATTCCTTTTCCAGCAATTCCGGCATCAATGTCATGATCATCAACACGCAGGCGTTTGCCGCCTCCATGAACGAGGACAAGAACGTGGAAGGCCGCAAGGGAGATGCTGCGGCGCGTATTATCTACACCAAGCGGGATGAGTTCGGTTCCCGCCGCCCGATTGATGTGATTGCCGCCAACCGCCCGATCCTGATTCTGGACGAACCGCAGAAGATGGGCAAAGAGGACTCTGCCACTCAGAAAGCCCTGAAAAAGTTCAATCCACTTTTCACACTGAATTACTCTGCTACCCACGCCAAGCAGCATAATCTGATTTACGTTCTGGATGCGCTGGACGCTTACAATAAGCGACTGGTCAAGAAAATCGAAGTCAAAGGCTTTGAGGTCAAAAATCTGCGTGGTACGGACAAGTATCTGTATCTGGAAAGCATCATCATCTCCCCGAAGAATCCGCCACGGGCAAAAGTGGAGATGGAGGTCAGCCACCAGAACGGCACGAAGCGAGAGTTCCATACGTTGGATGTGGGCGATAATCTTTATTATATCTCCGAGAAAATGGAGCAGTACAAGGGCTTCGTGGTGTCGGAAATCGACCCGATCACGGGCGTTGTGACCTTTACGAACGGAGACACCATCCGCAAAGGTGATGTTACCGGCGACGTTTCCGAAAACGATATGCGCCGGGTACAGATTCATGAAACGATCCTTTCGCACTTTGAAAAAGAGCAGGAACTTTTCAAACTGGGCATCAAGACGCTTTCCCTGTTTTTCATTGACGAAGTGGCAAAATACCGCCAGTACGATGAAGAAGGAAACGAGCTGCTGGGCGAGTACGGCAAAATTTTTGAGCAGGAGTATCTTTCGGTTCTGAATGAGCATCGCACCCTGTTCGACCCTGCTTATACAGCCTATCTGGATTCAACCGATGTGCATGATGTCCACAAGGGCTATTTCAGCATCGACAAGAAAGGTCACAGCGTCAACAGTTCGGTCAAGCGTGGCTCAGATATGTCGGATGACATTTCTGCCTATGACCTGATCCTGAAAAATAAGGAACGTCTGCTGTCCTTTGAAGAGCCGACCCGGTTCATCTTCTCCCACTCTGCCCTGCGGGAAGGCTGGGATAACCCAAATGTGTTCCAAATCTGCACCCTGAAGCACAGCGACAGCACCACGCAGAAGCGGCAGGAAGTAGGCCGTGGTCTGCGTCTGTGCGTGAATAAGGACGGAAACCGCATGGATGCGGAAGTGCTGGGAGATAAGGTGCAGGATATCAACGTCCTGACCGTTATTGCCAGCGAGAGCTATGCAGGATTTGTGGACGGACTGCAAAAGCAGACCGAAGCAGTGCTGTATGACCGCCCACGCAAGGCAGACATTGCATATTTTACCGGCAAGACTATCAGGCTGGATGGCAAAATTGTCAAGGTGGATGACCGTCAGGCACGGGCGATTTATCAGTACCTTGTCCGCAATAACTATGTGGATGAGCAGGATAACGTCACGCAGGACTACCGGGACGATGTGCAGACCGGAACACTTGCACCGGTGCCGGAAACGCTGAAGCCCATTGAAGAGGGCGTGCACACGCTTGTGCAGGCAATTTATGATGACAGTATGCTCAAGTCTATGTTTGAGGATGGCAACAAGCCGAAAGTGCTGGAAAATCCGCTGAACGACCGGTTTGAAAAGGCAGAGTTCCAGAAGCTCTGGCAGACGATCAACCACAAATACGCCTATACGGTGAAATTTGATTCTGAGGAATTGATTCAGAAAGCAATCGTACACATCGACAGGGAACTGTACGTCAGTCGCCTGCAATATACCGTTACCTATGCCGGGCAGAAAGATGTCCTGAGTGCCGATATGGTGCGAGAAGGCAGCAGCTTCAGCGATGCCAAGAGCAGAACAAAAAAATTAGAACATGACTACGCAGGTCAGGTTGCGTATGACCTGATCGGCAAAATTGCAGAGGGCACAACGCTGACCCGGCATACCGTTGCACGGATTTTGCAGGGCATCAAGCCGACAACCTTTGCGATGTACCAGAACAACCCGGAAGAATTTATCGCAAAGGTGATCCGGCTGGTCAAGGAGCAGAAAGCTACCATGATCGTGGAGCATATCACCTATGATACCATTGAGGGTAGCTACGACAGCAGCATCTTTACGGCAGAGAAACACGCTCTGACGATGGATAAGGCTTACAAGGCACAAAAGGCGATTCAGGATTACGTTTTCACCGATGGCACAGCGGAAAAGAGCGTGGAACGGAAGTTTGCGGAAAATCTGGACCGTGCAGAGGAAGTCTTTATCTATGCAAAACTGCCGAAAGGCTTCTATATTCCGACCCCGGTTGGACACTACTCCCCGGACTGGGCAATCGTGTTCCATGAGGGCAAGGTGAAGCACATCTATTTTGTAGCAGAAACCAAAGGCACGATGGAAAGCCTGAACCTGCGCCCGATCGAGAAGTCCAAGATCGACTGCGCCAAGAAGCTCTTCGCAAAATTGTCAGATGGTCTTGTGACATACGACCATGTGGACAGCTATCAAGAGCTGATGAATAAGGTACTGCAGTGACCAGTACAAAATGAATCATGAAGCGGCTGTTTGCGTAGATGCAGATGGCCGCTTCTGCATTTGACATCCCGATCGGGAGTGTGAGCGATAATATAGGGCTGCGATGAGTTTGAACGAATCAGCGATGCAATCGCACAGTCTGCATCCACCGGATGCAGTTCAAGGGTTTGGGTGTTCCCAACAAGTATTTTTGCAACGCAAAAATGGTCTTTGTATATACGAAGACACTGCTTGCAACAACTATGAAGCCTCTCAATGCGCTTCCCAAATTTGAAAATTATTTTCTAATCAGGACCGTCCGTTTTCAAGTTCAACTTGAAGCGGACGGTTATTTTTTCTTAGGAAGTTTTCGCATTTGCAATCGCAGCAAGCAGGTATTCAGCACAAGAATGCGCTAGTTCCGCACCTTAACGGTCGCTGAATAAGCAAATTTTCTTGAAAAAATTCGTTTCTGAAAAATCGTCGTTGATTCATTCAATATCACACAAAACCGGAACTATTACTTCCGGTTTTGAAGGCAAAAAGCGGAAGTATCACTTCTTAAAAAATCGAGCGATTTTATTGTATGCTCTATCCAGAGCCGTTCACAAGAACCGGACCTCCCAAGTCCGGTTTTCTCCCTCAAAACCGGACCTGATACGTCCTAAAAACACTTGGTTGATTGTGATATGCTTTCTACAAGCCTTCATCGAACCTTGAGAACCGAATGACCGTCTGCATGGGATACCCGGCGATGACCCCCAAGTGGGAGAGCCGGAAAACGCCGCTGGAAGGGGGTAGGAAGTCCGTGCAGAGAGAACGGCACTCCAAATTTGAAATTACGTTGATACGCAAAACCGGAACCAACAGTTCCGATTTAGCCTTGAAATTCACTTCGTATTTTTTAAAAACTGGAACTACCAGTTCCTAAAAACAAAATTTACGATGTGATACAATTTTCTCAATGGTTTGCAGCAGAAAACCGGAAGCACTAC
>OLCY01000216.1_pt1 | contig 14474 bp, 9 predicted proteins | sample 1607571 | NCBI WGS metagenome assembly OLCY01 (sample SAMN02674605, study PRJEB24791) | human gut metagenome, SKBSTL067 | isolation source: stool | host: Homo sapiens | place: USA
CTATGGTGCCCGCATCTCCTTTACGGTCGGTATCGTGGCCGTGGTCATTTCCAGCGTCATCGGCATGGCACTGGGCCTGATCGCCGGCATGGCAGGCGGCGTGGTGGATGCCTTCATCATGCGTGTCATGGATGCCATGATGGCCGTGCCCATGCTGATCCTGGCTATGTTTCTGGGCGCGATCCTGGGTCAGGGCCTGGGCAATGTCTGCCTGGCCATCGGCATCTCGATGGTGCCCGGCTACGCCCGTGTCACCCGCGGTCAGGTGCTGAGCGTCCGCAATGCCGATTATGTCACCGCCGGTACCCTGTGCGGTGCATCCCGGATCCGCAACACGCTGGTGCATGTGTTCCCCAACTGCCTGTCCGTCAACATCGTCAGCATGACCGCCAGCCTGGGCGGTGCCATTCTGGCCGAAGCGAACCTGAGCTTCCTGGGCATGGGCATCACGCCCCCGACTCCCAGCTGGGGCGCAATGGTCAGCGGCGGCTATAAGTACCTGTCCACCCAGCCCATCATTGCCATTGCTCCCGGCATTGCGATCATCATCGTGGTGCTCTGCTTCAATATGTGTGGCGACGCTCTGCGCGATGCCCTCGACCCGAAGCTGCGCGGCACATTGGGCAGCGGCAAAAAGACCAAGCGCGCAAAGCGCACCAAGAATGTGAAAGAGGTGGCCTGAAATGAGCGACAAGCTGCTGGAAGTCAAAAACCTGAGCGTTGAATATGATACCGAAATTTCCACCGTCTACGCCGTCAATGGTCTGGACTTGGATCTGAACTACGGCGAGACGCTGGGTCTGGTGGGTGAGACCGGTGCCGGTAAGACCACCACAGCCCTGAGCGTCATCCAGCTTCTGCCGGAAGGCATCGGTTTTGTGACCGACGGCTCCATCAAGCTGGACGGTGTGGATATGCTGAATGCTCCCGAGGAAAAGATCCGTGCCATGCGCGGCAGTGTAGTATCCATGATCTTCCAGGATCCCATGTCTGCCCTGAACCCGGTGATGACCGTGGGAGCCCAGATCATGGAGGTGCTGAAGATCCATCATCCGGAGCAGAGCACTGCTCAACTGGAAGCCCGTGTGGACGAGATGATGGAGTTGGTGGGCATCCCTGCAAAGCGCAAGGTGGAGTACCCCCATCAGTTTTCCGGCGGCATGAAGCAGCGCATCGTCATTGCCATTGCGCTGGCCTGTGAGCCGAAGCTGATCCTTGCCGACGAACCCACCACTGCACTGGATGTGACCATTCAGGCCCAGATGCTGGGCCTGATCAACGAACTGCAGAAGCGGCTGAACACCGCCATGATCCTCATCACCCACGATCTGGGTGTTGTGGCCCAGACCTGCGAAAAGGTCATGGTTATGTACGCCGGTGAGGCCATCGAGTACGGCACAGCGGAGGATATCTTTGAGACCACGCAGCGCCACCCTTACACCCAGGGACTGTTCAACGCCATTCCCAAGCTGGATGAGAACACCAAGCGTCTGGAGGCCATTGAGGGGATGATGGCTGACCCCACCCAGAAGATCGAGGGCTGCCGCTTTGCTGACCGCTGCAAATATGCCACTGCAGCCTGCAAAAAGGCCCAGAAGATGCGGGAGGTCACACCGGGCCACTTCATCCGCTGCTGCCGGTTTGATCCGCCGCAGTCCAACACCTGAGCCGGGAGGAAATGACAATGGAAGAAAAGGTTTTGATCGAGGCAAAGAACCTCAAAAAATACTTCAAAGTCGGCGCAAACAGCCAGCTCCATGCGGTGGACGGCGTGAACTTCAAAATCAAGCGCGGCACCACGCTGGGCGTGGTGGGCGAGTCCGGCTGCGGCAAGTCCACGCTGGGCCGCCTGCTGCTGCGGCTCTATGATGTTACCGATGGTCAGATCATCTACGACGGCACCGACATCACCAAACTGAATGCCAAGGAACTCAAGCCCATCCGTGCCCGGATGCAGATGATCTTCCAGGATCCGTCCGGTTCGCTGGATCCCCGCAAGAGCGTGAAGGAGCTGATCGGAGAACCACTGAAGATCTATAAAGCCTGCAAAAACCGTGACGAATACGATGCCCGCATCGCCGAGATCATGGAGACCGTTGGTCTGGATGAGCGTTATGCAGAGAGTTTCAGCCACGAGCTGGACGGCGGCCGCCGCCAGCGCATCGGCATCGGCCGCGCATTGGCCATGGACCCGGAGTTCATCATCTGCGACGAGCCGGTCTCTGCACTGGACGTTTCCATTCAGGCACAGATCCTGAATCTGCTGATGGATCTGCAGGATGAGAAAAAGCTGACCTATGTCTTTATCACCCACGATCTGAGCGTGGTCAAGCACATCAGCCACGAGATCATGGTCATGTATCTGGGCCAGTGTGTGGAATATGCCAAGACCGAGAATCTGTTCAAGAATCCGCTCCACCCCTATACCAAGGGTCTGCTGGATGCTGTGCCCATCCCCAGCCTGAAGGCCAAAAAGCTTTCCACCGAGGTCATGCGCGGCGAACTGACAAGCCCTGTGGACCCGGCTCCCGGCTGCCGTTTTGCGGCCCGCTGCCCCTATGCAACAGATGCCTGCCGCGGCAGGGATATCCCCTTGAAGGAAGTGGAACCCGGCCACTTTGTCAGCTGCACACGCTTTTGAGAACACGGAAAGGCGGGAAAATCGATGACAGAGGAAGAAAAAAAGGCCGCTGCCGAGCAGAAGCAGCGTGAGATGGAAGAGATGATGCGGCAGGCGCAGGAGAGCTACCGGCAGGAATATGCCAGTATGCCCTACGACGGCCCGGTCTATGGCTGCCGCCGGGAGGAGCTGATGCTGCCCATGCAGGACGGAGTGAGGCTCTATACCGAGATCTTCAAGCCGGAGGGGCTTGCACAGTTCCCTGTGCTGATCCAGCGCAGCTGCTATCCCAATCAGCAGCCGCTGTATGAGATCAACGGAGCAGAACTGACCCGCCGGGGCTACGGCTATGTGATCCAGACCTGCCGCGGTACGGGCAAGAGCGAGGGACATTGGGAACCCAACGTCAATGAGCGCCCGGATGGCCGCGATACCCTGCAGTGGCTCAACGACCAGCCCTGGGCAGAGAGCATCGGCTATTTCGGAGCCAGCTATCTGGCCCTGACCGGCTGGGCCATTGCAGATATCGTTCCACCCAAGGTCAAGGGAATGATGCTGACGGTCTATGGCACCGACCGTTTCAAATCGGCTTATGAAAAGGGGCTGTTCCGCCACGATGTGCTGACTGGCTGGGCAATGCAGAATGCAGGCCATCCGGTCACAGCGGACTATCTGGAAAGCTGCCGCTTCCGTCCCCACGACAAGGTGGATGAAGCGCTGTGGGGTGGAAAGTTGGACTGGTATCAGGACTGGATCCACGCCACCCGCCGCACAGATGCCTACTGGCAGCAGGGCTGGTGGAAGCTGTTAGCCGATGTGCCCGGAAATACCAAGGTTCCGGTGTATATCATCGATGCATGGTACGATCACCATTTTGGCAGTGCCATCAACACTTATGCCTCTCTGGCCCCTGAGACCAAAGAGCACAGCTGGCTGGATATCGGCTGCTGGAATCATATGTCCCAGCCCTGCATTGCGTGGGGCGAACAGCACAATCTGGAAAACGGCGACATCCACCGGATGCTGGAATGGTTCGATCTGTTGCTGAAGCAGAAAAAACAGCCGGAAAAGCGGGTGCGCACCTATGTGATGCGGGAGGACCGCTGGAAAACGCTGGAGGCATGGCCTGCCCCTGTGAGCCGGATTGAAAAGCTTTATCTGGGTGAAACAACTCTGAATGCCGAGCCGGCAGAAGGGGAGCGCACCTTTGTGTATGACCCGGAGAACCCCGTGCCCAGCCATGGTGCAGAAAGCGTTCTGACCACCATTGCAGAGGCGGGCAGCCTGCTGCAGCCGGAGCCGGACTATCGGCCCGATGTGGTCAGCTTCGTCAGCGCTCCGCTGGAAAAAGCACTGCCCATTTGTGGACAAATCAAGGTGCACCTGAATGTCTCGACCGATGTGGATGATACTGCCTTCACTGCCAAGCTGATGGAAGTGTTCCCGGATGGCAGGGCCTATAACATCCGGGGCGGCATCACCACCATTGCAGCAGATTTGCCGGAGGGGCAGACCTATACTCCCGGCCAGACAGCAAAGGTCTGTGTGGAGATGTGGGATATGAACTGGACGGTACAGCCGGGCAGCTGCCTGCGGCTGGATGTCTCTTCTTCCGACTTCCCGCAGTACGCCGTTCACAGCAATTACGCAGGAGTCTGGTCTGAACAGGAAAAGACCCGCATCGCCCACCAGAAGATCTTGCTGGGGGAGGGCAGCTTTGTAGAACTGCCCCTGCACGAGAACTGAGAGAAAGGAACCAAGACCATGACGGAACAGGAACGAAATGTCCTTCTGAACGAACTGCGGCAGCAGGAGAGCCAACGGGAAAAGCAGATCAAGCGGGAGCGGTTCCGCCGCCTGAATCCTTATGCAAAGAAAGGAGCGGTGGTGTTTGCCGGTTCCAGCCTGATGGAACAGTTTCCGCTGTATGAGTTTTTGCAGGACGATGATCTGCACTGCACCTTGTACAACCGGGGCATCGGCGGCTTTACCACCACCGAGCTGCTGGAGGCCATGGACGAGTGCATCCTTGAGCTGCAGCCTGCGCACCTGTTTCTGAACATCGGCACCAATGACCTGAACGGCCCGGACTACGACCGCGCCGCCATGCTGGGCCGGTATGAGGAGATCGTGCAGCAGATCCGGAAAAAACTGCCTGAAACAAAGCTCTACCTGCTGGCCTATTATCCGGTAAACCCCACCGTGGCCGAAGACCCGGGCCTAATCGAATGCTTCCGCTGGCGCACCAATGAGCGTATCCGGGAGGCAAGCGAGGGCGTGCAGGCATTGGCCCGGAAATACGGGGCGGAATTCCTCGACCTGAACAAGGACCTGTGCGATGCTGCCGGAAATCTGAAAGCGGAGTACACCATTGAGGGAATGCACCTGTATGCCAATGGCTACCGCCCTGTGATGGATGCTCTGCTGCCGCTGCTGCGCAAAATCGGAGAAGAACAGGGAGGAAAGCAATGACCGGAGTCTTTGGTGTTGTTCTGGGGCAGATCCTTCTGATGTTCCTCTATCTCATCATAGGTTATGTGCTTTATCGTACCGGACTAATCACCCAGGAGGGCAGCAAGGCACTGGCTCACCTGCTGTTATATTGCGTGCTGCCCTGTGTTGTGCTAAAATCATTTTGTATTGAGTATTCGGCAAAGGGAGCTGTGGAATTGGCTGTCAGCATTGCGGCAGGTGCCGGGGTGCTGCTGCTTTCCATGGCGGTGTCGTGGCTCTTTTTCCGCAAAGACCCCATGGCGCAGATCGGTGTGGCTTTTTCCAACGCCGGGTTCATGGGATTTCCGCTGGTCACAGCAGTGCTGGGTGGAGAAGCCGTGTTCTACGCAGCAGGCTTTGTAGCCCTGCTGAATGCTTTGCAGTGGACCTACGGCCAGGCAAAGCTTTCCGGGGACAAAAAGTACATCCAACTGGGGGCAGTGCTCAAAAATCCGCTGGTGCTCTCCCTGTTGGGCGGTGTAGTGATCTACTTCTGCCGTATTCCGGTGCCGCAGTTCCTCCGCACCCCCATGGGGGCCATTGCAGGCATGAACGCTCCGCTTGCCATGATCGTGCTGGGTGTCTATCTGGCCAGGACCGACCTCAAAGCCATCTTTACCCGCCCCCGGCTCTACGCCCTTTCGGCGGTACGGCTGGTGGTGATCCCACTGCTGACGATCGTCTGTCTGATGCTTCTTCCAGCCGGATGGCGGCAGATCGGCACGGTGCTCATCATTGTGAATGCGGCCCCCATCGGCAGCAACATCGCGGTATATGCCCAGCGTCTGGGGCTGGATTCTTCCTACGCTGTGCAGATGGTTTGTCTGAGCACTCTGCTGTCACTGATCACGCTGCCGGTGATGCTCGGCCTGGCTGCCGCGTTGGGCTTTGCATGAGTCTGAAAACAACCAACAGAAAGCAGGAGATAAGATGAAACAGTATCTTTTGATCGACATCGGCGGAACCTTCATCAAGTACAGCCTGGCCGATGAACAGGCCCGGAAAATCTCTGGTGGAAAGGTTCCGACACCGCTGACGAATATGGATGACCTTCTGGCGGCCATCGAGGGCTTTGCCGCTCCCCTTCAGGGACAGTTCGTGGGCTGCGCCATCTCTATGCCGGGCCGCATCGATACCAGAAACGGCATCGCCCATACCGGTGGAATGCTCAGTGCCTTTATGTGGGAGCAACCCTTTGCTGCGCAGGTGGAGGCACGGCTGGGCGTGCCGGTGACCATCGCCAACGATGGCAAGTGTGCCGCAGCAGCGGAGGGGTGGACCGGTGCGCTGGCCGGTGTGGAGAATGGCCTCGTGCTGGTGCTGGGCACCGGCATCGGCGGCGGCATCATCCTGAACGGGAAGGTGCTGATGGGCGCTCACGCCGCTGCAGGCGAGGTTAGCGGCCTTGTCTCGGATATTTCAAAGATGGCCGACGATGATTTCAAACTGACCTCGGTAGAGCGGTATTCCGAAGCACCCCTCTGGGCGGGAATGGCCTCGGCAAGTGGCCTGATCTTCGAGTATGCCCGGCAGAAGCATCTGCCGACGGGTAGCCCCATGCCCACCGGCGAGGAGATCTTTGCGGCTTACAATGCCGGGGAGCCGGAAGCGCAGAAGGCTCTCAAGATCTTTGCCCGGCGGGTGGCCGTTGGCATCCTGAGCCTGCAGAATGTGCTGGATGTGGAAAAGGTGGCCATCGGCGGCGGTATCAGCGCAGCGGAGGCTCTGCTGCCTGCGATTCAGGCCGAGTTGGATTGGCTGTTTGAGCGCTGCACAGTCATGCCGACGGTCAAGCCGGAGCTGGTACGCTGCCGCTATGGCAACGATGCCAACCTGATCGGTGCTCTGAAGCTGTTCTTTGAACAGAACCCCGCCTGAACCGGAACAAAATAGGATAGGAGTAGAAACTTATGAGCGTTTTCCGTGATGATTTCCTGTGGGGCGGTGCCTGTGCAGCCAACCAGTTCGAGGGCGCATGGGACGTGGATGGCAAAGGCCCCAGTGTCCCTGACCTGTGCACCAATGGCTCTCATACCAGCCCGAAATGGGTGACAACTGCTATCCGCTCCGACCGGCTGTATCCCAGCCATGAGGCCATCGACTTCTACCACCACTACGAGGAGGACATTGCTCTCTTCGCCGAGATGGGCTTCAAGACCTTCCGCACCTCCATCAACTGGACCCGCATTTTCCCCACCGGCATGGAGACCGAGCCAAACGAGAAGGGCCTTGAATTCTATGACAAGGTCTTTGACTGCTGCAAGAAGCACGGCATCGAGCCGTTGGTCACCATCAGCCACTACGAGCTGCCCTATGCGCTGGTGGAAAAGTACAACGGCTGGGCCAGCCGGGAACTCATTGAGTTCTATATGAACTACTGCAAGGCTATTTTTGAGCGGTACAAGGATAAGGTCAAGTACTGGCTGACCTTCAACGAGATCAACTGCGGTACCATGCCCATGGGCGCGATCCTGGAAACAGGCACCATCCGGGGCTTTGAAGGCCCTACCGATAAGGTGCCGGACAACAAGCAGGAGCGTTTTCAGGCGCTGCATCACCAGTTTGTGGCCAGTGCAGAGGCTGTCCGGTATGCCCACGACAACTACCCTCAGTTCAAGATGGGCTGCATGATCTGCTTTATCACCAGCTACGCACTGACCTGCGACCCGGCCGACGAGATCGCCAACCAGAAAGCCATGCAGATCAGCAACTGGTTCTGCTCTGATATGCATGTCCGCGGCGAGTATCCTTCTTACATGAAGCGTTATTTTGCCGAGAATAACATCACCATCCGGCAGGAGCCGGAGGATGCTGCCATCCTGAAGGCCGGTACTGTCGATTTCTACACCTTCAGCTACTATATGTCCAACTGCATCACCACCCACAAGGATGCCGATGATGTGGGCGGCAACATCATTGCTGGTAAGAAGAATCCTTACCTAAAAGCCTCCGACTGGGGCTGGCAGATCGATCCCATTGGTCTGCGCTACACTCTCAACGAGATCTACGACCGCTACCGCATTCCCCTGATGGTGGTGGAAAATGGCCTGGGCGCTTACGACAAGAAAGATGCTGACGGAAAGATCCACGACAGCTACCGCATCGACTATCTGCGCGCACACATCGAGCAGATGGCTGAGGCTGTAAAGGACGGCGTGGATCTGATGGGCTACACCCCCTGGGGTTGCATCGATCTGGTGAGTGCCTCCACCGGTGAGATGGCAAAGCGCTACGGCTTCATCTACGTCAACAAGTTTGACGACGGCACCGGCGACCTGAGCCGCGAAAAGAAGGACAGCTTCTACTGGTATCAGAAGGTCATTGCCACCAACGGCGAAGATTTAGGATAACAAAAACAGACCTCCGGGTGCCATGTTTGCAGTACCGGGGGTCTGTCTTTTTGAAAGAAGGAGGTCATTTATGGAAAAGAAATTTTGCTGTGCGCCGGATTTCCCGGTGGTTCAGACAAATTACGGTCCGGTGCGGGGATATCGCTTCCGGGAGATCAGCAGCTTCAAGGGCATCCCGTATGGACGGGCAGTGCGCTTCCATGCACCCCAGCCGCCCCAGCCTTGGGCAGAGCCGCTGGACGCTTCCAGTTACGGCTGCGTCTGCCCTCTGCTGAGCATCGATAAGCCCGGCGGCGAACTGCGTGTGCCCCACCGCTACTGGGTGCAGGATGAGGACTGCCTGAACCTGAACATCTGGACCCCGGCCTGCGATGCCCAAAAGCGGCCAGTGATGGTCTGGCTCCATGGCGGCGGATTTTTTGCCGGCTCGTCCATTGAGCAGGTGGCCTACGAGGGCGGAAACATGGCGCGGGAAGGGGACTGCGTGGTGGTGTCACTGAACCACCGGCTGAACATCCTGGGCTACTTGGATCTCTCCGATTTTGGGGAGGAGTACGCAAACTCCGGCAATGCGGGTGGGGATGATATCATCCTGGCACTGCAGTGGGTGCGGGACAATATTGCAGCGTTTGGCGGCGATCCCGGCTGCGTGACGGTATTCGGCCAGTCCGGCGGCGGTGCCAAAGTGACAACGCTGCTGCAGACCCCGGCAGCAGATGGCCTGTACCACAGGGCGATGATAATGAGTGGTGTGCTGGAAGGTTTGCTGAATGACAGTGTCGGCAGCGGCAGGGACTGTGTGCAGGCGCTGATGCAGGAGCTTGGCGTGCAGACAGCACAGCAGCTGGAAATTGTGCCCTACCACCAACTGGCGCAGGCTTACCGGAACGTCAGCCCGGCTCTGAAAGCAAAAGGCGCGAACGTGGGTCAAAGCCCCCACCCGAACCGCTTCTATCTTGGAGATCCGCTCCAAAACGGCAGTGGGTTTCGGCCCGAGACTGCAGACGTTCCGGTGCTGATCGGTACGGTTTATTCGGAGTTCTACGGTTTCTTTGATGGACTGAAAGGAGTCGGCCCGGAGGAAGCAGTGGGTCTGTCTGCCGCAGAGACCCTGCGGGAGCAGTTCCGCACTGCCTACCCGCACCGCCCGGAGGAAGACCTGCTGCTGGCAGATACCAGCTTCCGCGCCCCCACGATCAAATATGTCCGGGAGCGTGCCAAGGCGGGCGGAAAGGTGTACAGTTATCTGTTTGATCAGGACTTCCCTCTGATGGGAAAAAGCACCCCGTGGCACTGTGCGGATATCCCATTTGTGTTCCACAACACAGAGCTTGTGCCAGTGTGTGCCTTTGAGGGAGCAAAGCAGCTGGAAGCGGAAATTTTTGGCGCTGTGATGCAGTTTGCCCGTACCGGTGCGCCGGGCTGGGCTGCCAGTACGGAGGATGTGGAACAGACCATGCTTTTCGGCCCCCAAAGCCGTCTGGTGCAGAACCACGATCACGCACTGATCGAAGCATTGGCACCCTTCACAGATTTACGGATGAAAAAAGCGACCCGGGCAGGCGGACAGATCCAGCATTAAAAAGCGCTGTTCAATACGCGGGAATTCCGGGAAACATAAAGCAGAACAGGCATCCTGCGATACCGTTTGGCGGTATCGGGCAGGATGCCTGTTCTGCTATGATGATCTTCATTGCATTTTCTATATCCGCAACAGCCTGACGAGATTTCTGGCAGAGTTCATAGCAGATAAAAACAGCGTGCAGCTTTTCTGCATTTTTGCTTGCTGCCTTATCTGTGCGGAATGGATGCTGCACGCGGCATTCAAGGGTCAAACCGGTCTGCATTCTGTAATTGCCACTTGACCCAACCCGTGGTATAATGAAAGAATCGAATACTATGGGAACAAAGGACAGGGGTCAGAACAGAAAATGGCAAAACGAAAGCGAAAAACAACTGCAAAGCGCGCGTCTGCACGCAGAAAAAGCCGGGCCGAGGAGCGGATGCCGGCGGGGCTGGGCACCCTGTTTGTGGGGCTGCTGCTCATCGTGCTGGCGTTCGTGGAGGGGGACTCCGTCTGGAAGAGCGCCCATCAGATTTTATTCGGGCTGTTCGGCTGCGGCAGCTTTGTGCTGGGCGCGGCGGTGTGCTATCTGGCCATCCTCTACACCCGGGGGCAGGACCTGCTGATGCAGGTGTTCAAGCTGCTGCTGGGGCTGATCTTTGCCAGCGGCACGGTCATCGTGTTTTCGGATATCCCCGCCGACCTGACCGCTGCCCAGATGATCGCTGCCTGCTACCAGAACGGCGCAAACGCCTGGCTGGGCGGCGGCGTGCTGGGTACTCTGCTGGGCGGCAACCTGCTCCTGCTCTGCGGGCGGCCTGCGGCCAATCTGGTCATGGCGGTGCTGGCCCTGTGCGCCAGCCTGTATATTTTTGATATCACCCCTGCCGAGTGCTGGCAGTGGCTCTGCAATGTGGGCGGCGGTGTGCACGAAAAAGGCGTGGCGGTCTATGAACAGAACGCCGCCCGCCGTGCCGAACGCCTTGCAGCCCGGCAGGCGGAAGAGGATGACCGCGCCGAGGAGCCTGCGGACGACTACGATGACAATTACGATGAGGAAGATGCACCCGGCGGCATTCCGGTGCCCGGGTGGCTGTCCGGCGTGTTCAGCTGGGGCCACAAGGTGACCAAGGAAATGGAAGGCGAAGCGGAACCTGCTCCCGTGGACGATTCTCTGGGCTACGAGCCGCCTGCGCCGGTGGAGCCGGAACCGGCTCCTGCCCAGCCTGCCCCAGCCTTTGAGCCGGTCAAGGTGACCTCCAACCATCCCCGCGCGGCGTTTGATATTGATCTTGGGCCGGATACCTCTGTTTCCGAGGGCGGCAGCGAGCCCATTGAGCCCATCATCATCGGGCCGGGCGGCACCTTTGGGCAGGACCCGCTCCAAAAGGCCCCGCCCCGGGCCATCGTCAAACCGGTGGTGCCGGATGCCGTGGAGACTGCCGCCGAGGATTTCTTTGCGCCCGCCGGATCGCCTGCTCCGGCCCCGGTGGTGAACCCCACCGTGCCGCCTGCGGCCCCGGAAGCCCCTGCGGCTGCACCGGCAGAGCCCGTGCAGCCTGAGATGCCGGTGTTCCAGACCCCCACCCTGCCCACTACGGACGAGCCGGTGGTGCCGGTGCGGGTCAGCGCGGAAAACGCGGTGGCCATGCGCAGTGAACCGGACGAGGACGGCTGGATCAGCATTACCAGCGAACCGGTGGAGGAAAAAGACCTGAACACGCTGGTGGCGGCCGCCATGGAAAAACCCGCCGCAGGCGAGCAGGCTGCCGCCACCGCCCCGGCCGAGGAGCCGGAGGTGGTGGAGACCTTCCAGTATCAGTACCCCAGCATCGAGCTGTTTGAAAAGTCTGCCGAGGAGAGTGACCCCGGTGCCCAGGACGAGCTGAAGGCCAACGCCCAGAAGCTGGTGGACACGCTGGAAAGCTTCGGCGTGCGCACCCGGGTGCTGGATATCTCGCGGGGACCCTCCGTTACCCGGTACGAGGTCCAGCCCATGGCGGGCGTGAAGATCAGCCGCATCACCTCGCTGGCCGATGATATCGCCCTGAACCTTGCTGTGGCCGATGTCCGCATGGAAGCACCCATCCCCGGCAAGCCTGCCGTGGGCATTGAGGTGCCCAACCACAAAAAGACCCCCGTTTTTATCCGCAGTGTCTTTGAAAGCCAGGCCTTCCTGCGGATGACTTCGCCCTTGGGCGTGGCGCTGGGCAAGGACATTGCCGGTGTGGCCCAGGTGGCCGACCTGTGCAAGATGCCCCATCTGCTCATCGCGGGCAGCACCGGCAGCGGTAAATCTGTCTGTGTGAACAGCATCATCATCAGCATCCTGTTCCGCTCCAGCCCCGAGGACGTGAAGCTCATGCTCATTGACCCCAAGGTGGTGGAGCTGGCAGAGTATAACGGCATCCCCCACCTGCTGATGCCTGTCATCACCGAGCCGAAAAAGGCAGCGGGTGCTCTGAGCAGCGCCGTGCAGGAGATGGAGCGCCGCTACCACCTGTTTGCGGAAAACAATGTCCGTGACATCAAATCCTTCAACAAGCTGGCGGCCACCGACCCCATGCTGGAAAAGATGCCCTATATCGCCATCATCATCGACGAGCTGGCCGATCTGATGATGGTCGTGGGCAAAGACGTGGAGGATTCCATCTGCCGGATTGCCCAGAAGGCTCGCGCCGCCGGAATGCACCTCATCGTTGCCACCCAGCGCCCCAGCGTGGATGTCATCACTGGCCTGATCAAGGCCAACATCCCCAGCCGCATTGCTTTTGCCGTGTCCAGCCAGGTGGACAGCCGCACCATTCTGGATGGTGCCGGTGCCGAGAAGCTGCTGGGCCAGGGCGATATGCTCTTTATGCCTGTGGGCGCGCCCAAGCCGGTGCGTATCCAGGGCACCTTTGTGCGGGATGAGGAGATCAGCCGCGTGCTGGACTTCATCAAGCAGAGCGCCACCGTCCAGTACGACGAGGCCATGATCGAAGCCATGGAAAAGCACGCCATTCAGGATGGCAAGAAGGGCGCATCCTCTGCAGATGCGGATGAGGAGACCGGCAGCGACCCGATGCTCAAGCAGGCCGTTGAGGTTGTCATCGATGCCGGGCAGGCATCCACCAGCCTGCTGCAGCGCCGCTGTAAGCTGGGTTATGCCCGCGCCGCCCGCATCATGGATGAGATGGAGCAGAAGGGCATCATCGGCCCCTATGAGGGTGCCAAACCCCGTGCTGTCCTCATCAGCCGCCAGCAGTGGCTGGAGATGCAGATGAATCAGCCGGAGGAATAAGAACACAAGCAACACTTCTCTTGGCTCCCTGTCAGGGGAGCAGACAGAGAGGTTTAACCAGTGAGGAACACTATGGACAACTCTTCCCCAATCTACACCGAATTTCTTCCCATCAGCCGGGCGGACATGGAAGCCCGGGGGTGGGATCAGCTGGACTTTGTGGTGGTGGGCGGCGATGCCTACGTTGACCACCCCAGCTTTGGCACCGCCATCATCAGCCGCCTGCTGGAGGCCGAGGGCTATAAGGTGGGCGTGCTGGCCCAGCCCCGTTATTCCGACTGCGAGGACTTCAAGCGGTTCGGCAGGCCGAAGTACGGCTTTTTCATCGGCGGCGGCAACGTGGACAGCATGGTGAGCCACTACTCCGTGGCAAAAATTCCGCGTGCCGAGGACGAATACTCTCCCGGCGGCATCGGCGGCGCGCGGCCTGACCGCAGCGCCACCGTTTACACCAGGCTGGCCAAGGAGGCCTACCCCGACCTGCCTGTGATCCTGGGCGGTCTGGAGGCTTCTCTGCGCCGGTTTGCCCACTACGATTACTGGCTGGACACCGTTCTGCCCAGCATTGCGGAGGACTCCGGAGCCGATCTCATCAGCTTTGGCATGGGCGAGCACCAGACCGTGGAGATCGCCCGGCGGCTGGCCGAGCTGCCGCCCTACCAGCCCAAGGTTACTGAGGGCTATCTGGCCCGCTACGCCCGCAATGTGGAGCCGGCGGCCAGAGGCGCTATTTTGGACTGACAAAGCGTCAGTCAGGAAAGGAGAGGGACTCCATGTCCAAAATATGCAGTCTGCGCGGTATTTCCGCCCCCCAATTGACCCCCTTTCGGGAGGACGGGAGCATCAACTACGGGGAATACACGCGGCTGACCCAATTTATTACGGATGCAGGAGTACACGGCGTCTTCGTCTGCGGCACCACCGGAGAGTTTGTCAATCTGACGTTGGAGGAGCGGAAAAGGCTCCTGACGGCGGCGGTGGAGGGAGCGGGGCCGGAGAGCTGTATTCTGTTCAACACCACGGCCATGAATCTGGCGGACATGAAGGAGCTGTTTGACTGGGCCAGGCATGAGGGCGCCCACGCGGCGTCGGTCACCGCGCCCTATTACCACAGCTATGACGCCGAGACTCTGACCGCTTACTTCCGCAAGGCCGCGGAGCTGG
>OLCY01000243.1_pt1 | contig 12805 bp, 8 predicted proteins | sample 1607571 | NCBI WGS metagenome assembly OLCY01 (sample SAMN02674605, study PRJEB24791) | human gut metagenome, SKBSTL067 | isolation source: stool | host: Homo sapiens | place: USA
ATCGGTTTTCCGCGATATATTTCTCCGCCATGTGGACTGCCACCGCGCCGTCCGCCACGGCGGTGACCACCTGACGGAGGGGCTTCGTCCGCACGTCGCCCACGGCGTAAACGCCGGGAATACTGGTTTCCGTGGTCTCTCCGGCCACGATATAGCCGCCGCCGTCCAGCGCCAGTTGACCCACCGCCAGCGCCGTGGCGGGCTGTCGGCCCACGCTGACAAATACGCCGTCGCAGTCCACCACGCTTTCCTCACCGGTGACGGTGTCCCGCAGGCGGACGCCGGTCAGCCTGTCCCCGGAAAGCAGCGCGGAAACGACGCTGTTCCAACGGAATTCCACGTTTTCGGCCTGTGACAGCGGCTCGTGATAGATCTTGGTGGCCCGCAGGGTGTCTCTGCGGTGGACGAGGATCACTTTTTTCGCCACGCGGCTGAGAAGGAGGGCATCTGCCGCGGCGGAATTGCCGCCGCCCACCACGACCACCGTTTTGCCCTTGTAAAACATCCCGTCGCAGGCGGCGCAGTAGGCCACGCCCCGGCCCAACAGCTCCGTCTCTCCGGCAACGCCCAGCGTTCTGGGGTCTGCGCCGGTGGCCAGCACCACGGTTTTCCCCCGGAAGATCCCCTCACTGGTTTCCAAGAGCTTGGGAACCGCCGTCAGATCCATGCGGAGGACTTCTGCGTATTCGCTGCGTACCCCGAAGCGCTCCGCCTGCTTTTGCATCTTCTCCGCCAGAGAGAAGCCGTCGATCCCGTTCTCAAAGCCGGGGTAGTTGTCGATCTGCTCGGTCAGGGCCATCTGCCCACCGGCGGACAGTTTTTCCAGCACGATGGTGTCCAGCCCCGCCCGTGCCGCGTACAGGGCGGCGGTGTAGCCGCCCGGGCCGCCGCCCACCACGAGCATATCATAAACATGATTGTTGTTCATATCTGATCCCTCCGTTATTTCGCCAAGGCTTCCTGAATGAAACGGTCGATTTCTGCCTTTGAGCCGGGCGCGATGATGGAATCCACGGCCTTTCCGTTCCGGTACAGCACCAGAGTTGGGATGTCCTCGATCCCCTCGGCCCCCGCCAGCTGCGGCTCCTCGTCAATATTGATCTTGCCGACAGCAAGGCTGTCCGCGTATTCCTCTCCGATCTTCTCATACGCAGGACCGATCCTCCGGCAATAGCCGCACCAGGGCGCCCAGAAATCCACCAAAACAGGCTTTTCCTCCCGGATCAACTGCTTAAACTGCTCCTGATTCATATTCATAGCTGCCATATCTGTCAGCTCCTTTCCTTTGTTTGGGTATTCTCAAGACTCCGGTCTCTCCCCACACCACATCGTGACCTCAACCTGAGATGACGGTACTCTGCCCTTGGGACATAAAGCAGATGAGTAAGACCATCATCTGTACGAAAATAGCTGCGGTTTGTTGCAGCTTATTCTGCGCAGAGCTCAGCCACCAGAGCGTCCATCTGCGCTTCGCTGGTTTGGTTCAATGCACCACGCAGAGACACTACCGTTTCGTAAAGGTGGATATCCTTCATCTCCTCCAATTTGGTGCGCATCAGCCGCGCGGCAGCAGGTGCCCAAGAGCCGTCTTCAATAAGGCCAACCCGGCGGTTTCGGAATCCCTTTGTCCGTAAATGTTCCAAAAACTCCCTCATGGGCGGAAACAGTCCTCCGTCATAGGTGGCGCTGGCTAAAACCAACTTCCCGCAGTAGAACGCACTGGCAACAGCGTAGGAAAGATCTGTCACAGTGAGATCACATATGTTGACCTGTACGCCTTTTTTCTCTAATTTACCCTTGAGGGTCTTCGCCGCATGGGCAGTATTTCCATGGATGGATGCGTGGGCAATCAGTATGCTCTCCGGTTCTTCTGGTTCCCATTGTGACCAGAGATCATAGAGCCGCAGACACTCCTCCAGCCCTTCTGTAAGCACGGGACCGTGGAGCGGGCAGATTGTTTTGATCTCCAGCGCGGAGATTTTTTTCAGCAGAGCCTGCACCTGTGCGCCATATTTCCCGATAATATTGTAATAATACCGTCGGGCCTGCGGCACCCAGGGGGCACGGGCAGTCCGTTCCAGTGAGCCAAAGCGTCCGAAGGCATCCGCCGAGAACAGGATTTTTTCCGTTTCCTCATACGCCGTCATCACCTCCGGCCAGTGTACCATCGGCGCCAGCAGAAAGCGCAGCCGGTGCAAACCCAAGGAAAGCGTATCTCTTTCGCCAACCTCCAGCATACGGTCTTCCGACAATGCACCTGTGCCGAAGAACTGCTTGATCAGGGTAAATGTTTTCGCGTTTCCCACGATCTTCATCTCCGGGTACTTTTGTGCCAGCCGCATGAGACTGCCGGAATGATCCGGCTCCATGTGTGTGACCACAAGATAGTCGGGGCTGCGCCCCTCCAACACCCGCGCCACATTGGAAAGCCATTCTTCCGTTGCCCGTGCGTCCACGCTGTCCATCACGGCAATCTTCTCATCCAGAATGACATAGGAGTTGTAGCTCACTCCCATAGGCTGGACGGGGTACTGGTTTTCAAAGAGTGCCAATGTGTTATCATCCACCCCTACATAGCGGATGGCATCTGTTACCGTTTGGATAGCCATATAAAATATACCTCCTATTTTCCTTACTCAGACTCTGACTGATAGGTTCTTCTTTTCTAACGAAACATACGCTCAACCGCGGATCGACGGTCGCGCATTTTACCGTTGCCTTGCTTCCCCCAGAGTCGTTACATGTGGTACACCGCAGCGGAGCGAAGTCCTTCCGGCAGGCCGTCGGGCGCAGCAGGTGAAAGTTCCCAGCGTACCTGCCCCGCCCACTGGGAGGCGACGGCGGAGAAGTGGAGCATGACAATACCGAGATCCAATGCGGCATCCAAATTATCGGTGTAGGCATCCTCCTGCTGCACCAAATAGATGCTGTGATCCTGCACAAGGAAGCCATAGGGCTGACGGTTGAGATAGCTGGGGGAGAGCGAAGCGGCGTAGAAGGACTGCCAGAGCATATCGTCGTAGAAGTCCATCATCTCGTCAAGCCCAGACTTGTTGCTCCAGCTCCCCATGTGAACCAAATCATGCACGCCCTTTTTGGGCGCGTAGTACTGCTGCTCGGCCCGCACATCGATCTGAGACATACTTAGGATATTCAGCCGCAGCTTTTTTGCGGTCTTTTCCCCGTAGCCAAAGGCAACGATTGCCGCCACCTCTAACGGGGTGGCGAGAGACAGTGCCTTTTTGATTTTGTCGCTGTCGGTGAAGGTCATCCAGCAGGTGTCAATGTCCAACTCAGTCAGCTTGAGGACGAGATCTTCCATCATGTAGCCGGCGTTGATGGCCGCATAGGAATGCGGGGCAGACATAAGGAGCAGGTAGTGCGGTGCTCCGATGAGAAATTGATTATAGCCCGCTGAGCTCTCCAGCGCCGGCTGTGCATCCTTGTCCAAGACGATCAACTCCGTTGCAATCTCCGGGACAAGACGGGGGCAGGTCTTTTCATAGTAGGATCGGAGCTGGCCGATAGCCTCGCTCGGAACTTCCTTTTCGCGGAATGCGTGAACGGATCTGCGATTTTGAATCATAGCTCTGTAATTCATAGTAATATCTCCTATTCTGATGTCTTTGGTTTTCTTATAAATCGTCTATCAGTGCGGTGCTCTTGGCGTAGGCGGTACTGCGTGCCTCAAAGAAATCGGTCTTGACCATGTTGGCGTCGGCGTACTGGCTGACCCATTCCATGCTCTCCGGTTCGCTCTCAAAGCCTGAATACAATGCGGGATAGCCAAGGCTCGTCCAGCGGAGGTTGCCGAGATAGCGGATGTAATCGCTGATCATCTGCCGGTTCAGCCCCGGGATGTCGTCGCCGATCACATAATGCCCCCATGCGATCTCCTGTTCCACGCCCTCACGCATCATCTCGCGCAGCGCTTGTACGCTCTCGGCGGTGAACAACTCCGGCTGCTCCTTTTGCAGCTCCGTGATGATATTGCGGAACAGCCACAAGTGCGTGTTCTCATCGCGGTTTATGTAGCGAATCTCCTGCGCCGAGCCGGGCATCTTCCCGTTTCGGGAGAGATTGTAGAAGAACATAAAGCCGCTGTAAAAATAGATGCCCTCCAAAATATAGTTTGCCATCATCACGCGCAGCAGCGTGGGAGCGTCCTTCCTCTCCTGAAACTCGTTGTAGCAGTCCCCAATGAAGGTGTTGCGGCGCAGCAGATGCTCGTCCGTTTTCCATTGGTAGAGGATGTCATTGCGCTCCACGGGGGAACAGATGGTGTCGAGCATATAGCTGTAGCTCTGTGAGTGGACACACTCCTGAAACGCCTGAATGGACAGGCAGAGATTGACCTCGTTGGCGGTAATGTAGGCGCCGATATTAGGCAGGTTCGCTGTCTGAATGGAATCCAAAAAGACAAGAAAACTCAGAATTTTATCGTAGGCGCTGCGCTCGGCTGACAGCAGGCGTGGATAGTCCTTCACATCCTGCGAGAGATTGATCTCCTCAGGAATCCAAAAGTTGTTCATGGCCTGCCGGTACCAGTCGCTGACCCAAGCGTACTTCATATTGTTGAAGTCGTTGAGGTTGGTGGTATTGCCGCCGATCATGCGCCGCAGGCGCACATCAGGGTCGCCCTCCGGGTTAAAGAGGGGCTTTTTCTTCAGTTCCGTCATGCTATCCTCCTTATGACGAGCAGCTTTCGCAGGCCTCGACCTCAAGGGCCTTGCTGCGGACATAGTAAATGGTCTTGACGCCGGCCCTCCACGCCTCCAAATACAGTCTGAGCACCTGACGCATGGAATAGTCGTTGGTGATATAGAGATTCATGCTCTGCGCCTGGTCAATATGTCTCTGGCGAAGGCCCGCGGCGCGTACCGACCAGCTTTGGTCGATCAGATGCGCCGCCTTATAGTACCACCATGTGTCCATAGAAAGCTCCGGAGCAACGCGGGGCAGCATGCTGCCCTTTTTTTCCTCTAAAAAGAATTTCTTCATAATTGGATCTATGCCCGCCGACGTGCCGGAGAGGATAGATGTGCTGGAGGTCGGTGCGACCGCCAGCAGATAGGCGTTGCGCATTCCCTGCACCGCCACCGTTTTCGCAAGCGCCCGCCACTTTTCGGAGGTATAACCCCGCTTTTCAAAATACGCGCCCGTCTGCCAGTCGCTGCCCTCAAAGAGCGCGTAACGACCCTTTTCCCGTGCCAGAGCTGTGTCCGCCTTGACAGCGGCGTAGTTGATGAGCTCGAACACTGCGTCGGTGAAGGCAAGGTGCTCATCGCTCTCCCAGTGGATGCCGCGCTTTGCCAGCATGTGGTGGTAGCCGCTGACGCCCAGGCCGATGCTGCGGTACTTCTGATTGGTAAGCCGCGCGTATTCCAACGGGTAGAAGTTGAGGTCGATCACATTATCCAGTGCGCGGATGGCCGTTTCCACCGTGCGTTCCATATAGGCCTCGTCCTCCACCGGCAGATTACCGAGAGACAGACTCGCCAGATTGCAGACCACAAACTCACCTGGGCGTGTGGCCGTCACCACAATTGTGTCGCCGTTCTCCGTGTGCACCTCAGTGCTGATGTGCTCGATGGGTGCCATGTTCTGCGCGATCTCCGTACAGAGATTGGAGCAATAGATCATTCCCGTGTGGCCGTTTGGGTTCATATGATTTACACTGTCGCGATTGAAAGCGAAGGGTGTGCCGGTCTCCACTGCCGAGCGAAGCACCAGCCGCACGATGTCCTTGACGGTGACGCTGCGCTTTTCGATGCGCGGGTCATTGACGCAGTCCAGATACCGCTTCTCCCATTCTGTACCCCAGTAATCCTCCAGTGCGTAGCCCTTGACCGTGAGGATCTCATGCGGACACATGAGATGCCACGGCGCGTCTATGTTCTCCTCCGCCAGTCGCCAGAAGAGATCCGGATAGCACACGGCGGGAAACACATCATGTGCCTTCATGCGGTCGTCGCCGTTGTTGGTGCGCAGTTGAAGGAATTCCGGCAGATCCCGGTGCCATGCGTCTAAGTAAACCGCCACAGCGCCCTGCCGCATCCCCAACTGATCCACCGCCACGGCGGTATCGTTGACCAGCCGGATCCAGCGGATAACACCGCCCGCCGCCCCTTGAAAGCCGCGGATGGTGCTGCCTGCAGCGCGCACCTTACCGAAGTACATCCCCATTCCACCGCCGAATTTAGAGACCTTTGCGAAGTTGTCCAGCGAGCGGTAGATGCCGTCCAGACTGTCCGGCACAGTGTCCACAAAGCAGCTTGAAAGCTGATGGTAGGGCTTTCGTGCGTTGGACATGGTAGGTGTCGCCATCGTGACCTCCATACGGCTGAGCATATCGTAAAAGCGTTTTACCCACCCCATGCGGTCAGAGCCTTCGTTCATAGCAAGATGCAGCGCGATACCCAAAAACATCTCCTGCGGTGTTTCCAGCGGCACGCGGCTGCGTGACTGGATCACATAGCGTTTGAGCAGCAGGTCAAGGCCGGAGTAGGTGAACAACTCGTCCCGTTCCGGGCAGAGAAAGTCCTCCGCCATGGCAATCTCCTCGTGGGTATAGTGGGCAAGGATATAGTCACCGTAGAGTCCCTTATCCGTCAGATAGCGAAGCCTGCCATAGAGGTCGCTGATGCCGCGCCCCTCCCATTCCTGTGCGTTGCGACAGCGAAAGGAGTGGTTCAGAAGCCGCGCCGCGATGAACTCCCACTTGGGTGCCTCTGCCGTAGTCAGCTCTACCGCCGCCTTGGTCAGTGCCTCAGCCCGCTCATCCTCCGTCATGCCCGGGCGACAGAAGCTCTCAAACTTCATTTGAAGCGCCGCGAGGGAGTAGACTTCCTCGGTAAAATCCATCTGGATGCGGCGCAGCACCTCGTCAAGCGAGTCATCCCCCACCGTCCGCGCGATGGTATGCCGGACACGGCGCAGCGCAGACCGCTTTTCGCGGTAAAGGATGTACGCCTTGGCCACCTCATAGTGTCCGCGCTCCATGAGCGTTCGCTCCACCTCGTCCTGCACACGTTCTACGGTGAGCGGCACTGTGACGGAGAGATTGTTGAGAACGGTGGCGAGGATCTCATCCATCTCTCTGCTCCCGATCTCCTTGCCCTGTCCGTCAAACGCCTTTTTCATGGCGTTGAAAATTTTCTCCTGTTGAAAGGGAACAGACTCCCCGTTTCGTTTTCTGATCTCCATTTCGATCCTCTCATCTTCTCCGGTCACTTCTCATGTCCTTTTGGGCAAAGAGCGGGCAAGCGCAGTATCACGCTTGCCCGCTCTGTTTTTGAAAGCCGGTTTTTCTGCAGCCGACGCGGCGTGGCTGTTTGTTGTCTGTTGTCTTGGTTTTGGCTTTCCTTGCCAATTACTTCATAGATTCCAGAATGGCGTCCGCCAGTGCTTCCAGCTCAGTGCGCTTGTCCGTGCCCATGGACGAGGCGAGGCTGAGCCGCTCGTTGAGCACCGTCATGTTCTTAAGCTCATTGTTGACGAATTTCTGCATGAGGTCACCGGACTTCACCGCCCATGAGCCGTTTTCAATGATGGCAAAGGTGCGGTTTTGCAGATTCAGTGCCTTCATATCCATGAGGAAGTCATGCATGGCAGGGTAGATGCCGAGGTTGTAGGTCACAGAGGCCAGGACAATGTGACTGTACTTAAACGCCTCGGAGATCAGCTGGGAGACATGAGTGGAGGACACATCGTACATCGCCACCTTGCTCATGCCCTTATCGCAGAGCGACGTCGCCAGCGCCTGCGCCGCGTTCTCCGTGTTGCCGTACATAGAGGCGTAGACGATGAGCACGCCCTGGGTCTCAGGGGCATAGCGGCTCCATGTGTCGTACTTTTCGATGAACCAGCCCAGATCCTTGCGCCACACGGGGCCGTGGAGCGGGCAGATGTACTTGATCTGATCCAAAACGCCGCCGGCCTTTTTCAGCAGGAGTTGGATGTGGGGGCCGTACTTGCCCACGATGTTGGTGAGGTAGCGGCGGGCGTCGTCCAGCCAGTCCCGCTCGAAGTCCACCTCGTCGGCGAACAGCTTGCCGTCCAGCGCGCCGAAGGTGCCGAAGGCGTCGGCGGAAAAGAGGACGCCGTCGGTGACGTCGAGGGTCACCATGGCCTCCGGCCAGTGAACCATAGGCGCGCCCACAAAGGTGACGGTGTGCTTGCCGAAGGAGAAGGTGTCGCCCTCCTTCACCTCGATGCACTCATGTCCGTCCACATGGAAGCCGAACTGCCGCATGAGCATGAATGCCTTCTCGTTGGAGATCAATTTCACCTTGGGATGGCGCAGCAGGATCTCCTCGATGCAGGCGGCGTGATCCGGCTCCAGATGGTTGACCAGCAGGTAGTCCAGCTCGCGGCCATCCAGCACATACGCCAGATTTTCCAAAAGCTGGCGGCAGGCAGACCAGTCCACCGTGTTAAAGAGCACCGTCTTTTCATCCAGCAGGCAGTAGGCGTTGTAGCTTACGCCCCGGGGAATGGGAAAGCAGTTTTCAAACAGGGCCAGGCGATGGTCGTTGGCGCCCACCCAGTAGAGGTCGTTCGTTACTTTACGTACGCAATACATCTTATCTTGCCTCCTTCACGGCCTCAAGCCTTTACAAATTGATCCTTCGTCTCCGCGCACTCGGGACACACCCACTCGGCGGGAAGCTGCTCAAAGAGCGTACCGGGCGCGATCTCGCCGTCCTCGTCGCCCAACTCCGGCACATACTCGTAGCCGCAGCCGCTGCAGACGTAGCGGTCGCCGATGGGGGCGGGCTTCGGCGGCGTGGGCCGCTTCATCTTTACCATGGGCGGCGCGGGCAGCTTTTCGCCGCTATCCAGCGCGGCAGTGAGCAGGGGCAGGATCTCCTCCACATCGCCCACGATGCCGTAGTCGCAGTTCTTGAAGATAGGCGCGTTACCGTTCTTATTGATGGCCACGATGGTGGAGGCGTCCTTGATGCCCTTAAGGTGCTGGGATGCGCCGGAGATGCCGCAGGCGATGTACAGATTGCCGGTGAACTTCTGACCGGACATACCCACATAGCGGTTCAGCGGCAGATATTTGAGAGTCTCCGCCACAGGGCGGGAAGAACCGATGGCCGCGCCGGCGGCCTTGGCCAGCGACTCTACCAGTTTCATGTTCTTTTTTTCCCCGATGCCCTTGCCCGCGGAGACCACCCGCTCCGCCTGCGGGATGGGCGTATCCATAGGGATGCCCACGGAGAAGTCGTGACCATCCTTCTTCAGCGCCGCCACAAGGTCGGCCACCTGCTGGGCGGCGTCCCCCTCCCGGAAGATGGTCTTTTTGCGGATGCCGGTGATGGGCGCAGGCTTTTTGGCCGCCGAACGGCTCTCGCCGCCGGAGCTCTTGCCCAGCCTGCCCAACAGATGAGAGGCGATGACCACCCGCTGGATCTCGTTAGTGCCCTCGTAGAGGGTGGTGATCTTGGCGTCGCGGTAGGCCCGTTCCACCTCCATGCCCTTGAGGTAGCCGCTGCCGCCGTGGATCTGCAAGGCATCGTTGGTGACCTCCAGCGCGATGTCCGAGGCGTACATCTTCGCCATGGCGGACTCCATGCCGTAAGGCGCGTGCTGCTCCTTCAGCTCCGCCGCGGAGTAGATGAGGAACCGGGCGCAGCGCAGCTTGGTTGCCATATCCGCCAGCTTGAAGGCGATGCTCTGCTGGGCCGCGATGGGCTTGCCGAACTGGACGCGCTCCTTGGAATAGCTCAACGCGTGCTCAAACGCGCCCTGGGCGATGCCCAGCGCCTGCGCGGCGATGCCGATGCGTCCGCCGTCCAGCGTGGACATAGCAATCTTGAAGCCCTCGCCCTCCTTGCCCAATAGGTTTTCCTTGGGAACCTTCACGTTGTTGAAGATCAGCTCCGCTGTGGAGGAGGAGCGAATACCCATCTTGTCATAGTGGTCGCCGAACTCAAAGCCCTTCCAGCCCTTCTCCACGATGAAAGCGGAGATGCCCCGGGTGCCGATGTCCGGCGTGGTGACGGCGAAAACCACATAGGTGTCCGCCTTAGGGGCGTTGGTAATGAAGATCTTGCCGCCGTTGAGGAGGTAGTAGTCCCCCTTATCCAGCGCCGTGGTCTCCGTGCCGCCGGCGTCGGATCCGGCGTTGGTCTCCGTAAGGCCGAAGGCTCCGATCTTCTCGCCCTTGGCCAGCGGAACCAGATATTTCTTCTTCTGCTCCTCGGTGCCATAGGCGAAAATGGGCCATGAGCCGAGGGAGACGTGGGCGGAGAGGATTACGCCCGTGCCGCCGTCCACACGGGCCAGCTCCTCCACCGCGATGGCGTAGCTCAAAGCATCAAGACCGGCACCGCCGTACTCCTTGGGGTAGGGAATGCCCATCCAGCCCAGCTTACCCAGCTTCTTGACAGCCTCCTCGGGAAACTCATTGTTCTGATCCATTAAAAATGCGAGGGGCTTGATCTCCTCCTCCGCAAAACTCCGGATCTTCGCGCGCAGCTCTTCGTGCGCCGCCGTGGTTTGAAACAGCATACGGGTACCTCCTCTTAAAATTTTACAGCTCGCTTGTATCTTGGGGATCGGATCCGCCGGTCAGCAGCCTGCGCAGGCTCACGGCACGGAACGCCTCGTCCTGCTTTTGCTGCAAGGCCGCCAGCTGACAGTGGATGGTGCACCGCCCATGCTTGTCCTGCCAGTGGCATTCATATCCCGGCTCCATGCAGGCGCACAGGATGCCCCGCTCCCCCATGACCCCCATGAGATCGTAGAGGGAGGTCGCGTCCAGATCGCAGGACAGCTCGCAGCCGCCGAGAGCGCCGCGGCTCACCCGCACCAAATTGCCGGCGGAGAGCTTGCGCAGAATCTGGTAGGCAAACTGATTGGGGATCAATTCCGTTTCCGACATCTCGGCCACCGAATGCTTCTCCCCGTCCATCAGCACCCGCAAAATGCGCAGCGCGTAGTCCGTCTCTTTGGTGATGATCATGCTCCACATCCTCTTTTCGCTTGCTTGTTAATACTATCATATCAATCTTGATAAATTTTGTCAAGATTATTTCAAAAAAAATATTGCTTTCATACAGACCGCCCCAGCCCGGGTCAGCTTCGCTTTCCATTCAGCGAAAAGCCATGTTCCTTACAATTATAGAAGCCGAAAAAGCTGTGCCGTGGCAGTCCGCCGAAAGCAGAAAAGACTATGCCTGAAAACCAGAAAGCGGAGAAATTGGTTGGGGCTCGCAGGGGTCGCCCACCCAAGGCGGATAAGGCGGTCCCTGGCAAGTCCAAGGCAAGCACCAAAGTGCGTGCTTTTCATTTTATATCCGACGCACTATGTTAAGATGTGCAGTAGATGTTCCATTTTTCTGTCCCATTCTCTGCTGGAATCGGCGCACTCTTTCAATTCAGTTTCGACTTCAGCATTTATCGGCAAGTTTTTCTTGTAGCGGATGGTATGCTCAAGGCTTGCCCAGAAGTCCATGGCGATTGTACGGAGTTGTATCTCCACCGGCACATGGATCTCTTTTTCCGCAAAGAATACCGGCAGCCGGATCGTCAGGTGCAGACTGCGATAGCCATTTGGCTTAGGGTGTGAAATATAATCTTTCTCCGTGATGATTTCAATGTCAGACTGATCTTTTAAGCACTTTGCCAAAAAGAACACATCCTCCTCGAAAGAGCAGATCACCCGCACACCGGCAATATCCATGATATTTGCCTGCATGGTCGGAAAATCCAGAGAAAGTCCGCGCTTCTGCATCTTATTCATAATGCTGGACGGCGACTTCAAGCGACTTTTCATACTTTCTATCGGATTGCGGTCATGCTGCAATGAAAACTCTTCGTTCAGAATTTCCAACCTGCTTTCAAGTGCTTTCAGCGCACATCGGTATTGCAGCATGACTTCCTGATACCTGCGATTTTCGCTTAAAAGGCGCTGGCACTGCAGATCATCTAAGCCTTTATCTGCCGCAACCGTCAAGCCAAATAAATTTTCACTCATAGTTTCTCCATTCCGCAGGGATAGGCGCTCCGCGCTGTCTGCTGCTCTTGTGTTACGACCTGATAAAAACTGTATCCGCCGGAGAGATGGGAACAGCTGAAACCATACTGCGTCAAAAGCCGACAGGCCAGATAACTGCGAAGCCCTGTCTGGCAATTCACATAGACAGGCTTGTCCCGGTCTAACTCGTCCAAGTGCTCCCGCAGATCGTCCAAGGGAATATTCCGAAAGCCATCCAGATGGCCCCGCTGATACTCCCACGCCGTGCGGACGTCCAGCAGCGTCGCACTGCCATCGCAGGGCAAGTCCTCAACATCATTCCAATGGAACTGCTGCACTTTCCCGCTCTCCAAATCCTCGATCATAAAACCGGCCATATTGACCGGATCTTTGGCAGAGGAATAGGGCGGCGCATAGGAAAGGTCAAGTTCCGTCAGTTCCAAAGCTGTCATTTTTGCGCGAATGGCCGTTGCCAGTACATCAATACGCTTGTCCACGCCCTCGCCGCCAACAATCTGCGCACCGAGCAGCCGCAGGCTTTCTTTTTCATACAGCACCTTCATTGCCATAGACTGTGCGCCGGGGTAATAGGCAGCGTGGGATGCCGGGAAAAGCACGACTTTGTCGTAAGCGATTTCTGCTGCCTGCGCCGCTTTTTCATTGATCCCCGTGGAGGCCGCTGTCAAGCCGAACAGTTTCAGAACAGACGAGCCCTGAGAGCCGTGAAAGTGGCTATTGCCGCCACAGATATTGTCAGCGGCAATGCGTCCCTGTTTGTTCGCAGGGCAGATCGGAAGAGCACACGTCTGAACTCCA
>OLCY01000264.1_pt1 | contig 12021 bp, 5 predicted proteins | sample 1607571 | NCBI WGS metagenome assembly OLCY01 (sample SAMN02674605, study PRJEB24791) | human gut metagenome, SKBSTL067 | isolation source: stool | host: Homo sapiens | place: USA
CCGCTGGTGCTGGTCTGGCCTGCCCTCTGCTTTGGTCTGGCCTCCTGCTTTGAGGGCAGCCGCCCCCTCCGCACCACTCTTGCGGCCCTGAGCGCGGCGGCGCTGCTCTTCCTGCCTACAGGGGCGGACAAGCTCTGCTACTTCCCGGCGGCAGTCTACCCGGTGCTGCTGGCCTACACCGGCGATTTTGCCCTTTCGCCGGTGCGGCAGGCCGAGCGTCTGCGCTGGCTCTGCCGGGTATGGCCCTTCTTTGCAGTGGCAATGCTACTGTGGAACGCCAACGCGGTGCTTTCGGCGGCCCTGCCCTTTGCGACGGCGGCAGCGGTGCTTCTGGTGGGGTTCAACCGCACCACCCGGCAGGACCCGGAAATCTCCACCCGGCCGGGCTATCTGCTGCTTTCCGGCGGCGTGCTGGCGGCGGTCTGTGCAGGGCCGTTCCTGCTCAGCCGCAGTGTTGTGGTTGCCGGTGCAAAGGCGGCTGCGTCTGCCGCTTACTTTGGCGGGATCGTGCCGGTGCTGCAGCTGTTTTTGAACAACATTGTGGTGCAGGGTGTGACTTGGCTGTTCCACGGCATCCTGCAGTTCATCCGCTGGCTCTTCACCCTCTTTCCGCCCAAACCGTTGGAGCGCACCGAGATCGTTTCTACCGATGAGGTCATCGCCAACGCCCAAAGGGCCGCCAAGGACGCAGAACCGCTCATCAACGGGATGTCGATGCTGACCGTGCTCGGTATCCTGCTGGCGGTCCTCTGTGCGGTGCTGGTGGTGCGGCATTTCCTGCGCAAGAAGTTCCGGCACACGGACACTGCCTGCACGGACACCACTGTGCGGCGTAGCACCCACAAGCGTGTCCGCCGCTGGCCCGGGCTTTTTCTCAGCCCGGTGGACAAGGTGCGGCGGGAGTATGCCATCTATCTGGACCACTGCCAGCGCCACGGCGTGACCATCCTGCGGGGCGATACCAGCCTTGACCTGACCGGCCGCGCTTTCGGTATGGACTTTGCCGCCGAGGCCGAGCTGCGCCAGATCTACCTCAAAGCCCGCTACAACGGCACCGCCACGGCCGAGGATGCCGCCCGTGCCGCTGAGCTCGTCCGAAAAATCTGCTCCTGAACGCATCAACGCCCCCTTTCCTGCCCATCCTAAGCGGGAGAGGGGGCGTTTTCATGTCCGGCAAACGGGTGCTGGTCCTGTATGGGGCCCTGCTGTTCTGCTTTGCGGCGGTAGTCTGCCGCCTGTACTGGCTCTGCTCCGACACGGCCTACGGGGCCCGGGCGGCGGCGCAGAGCGTGGTCACCCTCCACCTGCCCGCCCGGCGGGGCAATTTTTATGATTACAGGGGCCAGCTCCTCACGGGGCAGACCACCCGCTGGATGGCCCTCTGCGTGCCCGGGGAGGGCAGCTATGCCCGCCTGTTCGCCTACACCGATGCCGCCGGGCAGGCGACGCTCTACCAGAAGCGGAACGCTGCGTCCCCGTTCTTGCTGGAGGTGGACCGGGATGTTTCCGCGCTGGGCGTTTCCTGCTGGCCAGCGGCGCGGCGAAGCTCTGCCGCCCCGCTGGCAGTGCAGCTGCTGGGGTATCTCGATGGCGAGGGCCATGGTGCTGCCGGTCTGGAAGCCGCCTTTGACGAACTGCTCACCGGCAGCGGAGCGGGGGATACCCTGCTCTGCACCGTCAACGCCCAGGGAAAGCTGCGGGCCGAGCCCGTCCTCACCCCCGCCGACAGCGGGGCCGTTGGGGTGCAGCTGACCCTTTCCCGGGAGATCCAGCAGACCGCCGAAGCCGTGGCCAACGAGACGATGCAGAGCGGCTGCATCCTGGTGCTGGACACCGCCAACGCCAAGGTGCGGGCCTGCGTCAGCCGCCCCGACTATGATCCGGAGAACATTTCGGCCAGCCTGAACGCCCCGGACAGCCCCCTGCTGGAACGGGCGTTCCAGTGCTATGCCGTGGGCTCGGTGTTCAAGCCGGTGGTGGCGGCAGCGGCGCTGGAGGCAGGGGAGAGCGGCTTTGTCTACACCTGCCCCGGCTGGTGCACGGTGGATGGCCGGATCTTCCGCTGTGCGGGCGGTATTCCCCATGGTGAGGTGGATCTGGCCGGCGCGCTGGAAAAGAGCTGCAACGGCTACTTCATCCGGCTGGGGCAGGCGCTGGGGGCCGATGCTGTCCGCGCCATGGCAGAGAAGTTGGGCTTCGGGCAGGCGATCCCGCTCACCGATGCCCTGCACACGGCGGCTGGGGTCCTGCCGGAGCGGGAGGCCCTTGCATCCAGCGGGGCCTACGCCAATTTCTGCTTCGGGCAGGGGGAGCTGCTGGCATCCCCCCTGCAGGTCGCCGCCATGATGAACACCATTGCCTGCGGGGGGATCTGCCGCACCCCGCTGCTGCTGGAGACCACTCTGGACGAGACCACCGGCACACCCCTCACGGCGCTTTCCCATGTCCGGAGCAGGCGGGTGCTTACAAAGCGCACCGCCGCCGCTCTGCAGGCCCTGTTGGCGGGGGTAGTGGCCGGGGGCACCGGCCATGAGGCCGCCCTGCCCGGCCAGACCGCGGCAGGCAAGACCGGCACGGCCCAGACCGGTCAGTTTTCCGGCGGCACAGAGCTGAAAAATTACTGGTTTGCGGGCTTTGTCCCGGCAGAGCAGCCCCGCTATACCATCGTGGTGCTGCAGGACACGCAGGCCGAGCCTGCCTTTTCCAGCGCGGCCATCTTTGCCCGGGTGTCGGCAGGGCTGGAAATTCTGGCCCCGTAGCCCACGGTTTTTCTTGCATTTCCCGGGTTTTTGTGCTATCATACACTTGTATTTGTATGCAGTCTCTATGAAACTAAAGATAAAAGGAGCGTTCCATCCATGTCTGTCATTGAAATCGTCGGCGGTGCCATCCTGCTGGTCGTCTCGGCCGTCATCATCCTCCTCACCCTGATGCAGCACACCCACGGTCAGGGTCTGGCCGGTGCCATCAACGGTGGTGTGGGCGGTGCCAACAATGCACGCCTGACCCCTGCGGATCAGATGCTGGCCAAGGTGACCCGCATTGCAGGCATCGTGTTCTTTGTGGTGGCTATCCTGGCCTGTGTGTTCGCCAGCCGTCTGGCCTGAGCACCCGTGTACAGCCCCGTGTAAGGCGGGGCTGTTTTTCTGTCTAAACCTCTCGTGGGAAAGAAGTTGTCCGGGTTCCATTGGAGAATGCCGGAAAAGTGTTAAGGAGAAAAATATGTCATTACGCGATAAAATCGAACATGCCATCCAGAACCAGCCCTGCATGGTCAAGGACCTCAAGGCAAAGTTCGGCGGCGACCGTGCCGCGGACCGCAAGGTGATGGAGGCTCTGGACGAGCTGGTGCACGACACTGTGGTCTGCCAGAAGTCCGGCGTGTTCTTCACTGCCCGCTCCGGCCGTGCCGAAAAGGCCCTGCCCTGCAAGGTGGTCAAGCTGGGCAAGAACTTTGCCTTTGTGATGCTGGAGGATGAATCCGGCGATATCTTCATCCCGGGCCGCTTCACCCGTGGTGCCATGCCCGGCGATTCCGTTCTGGTGGAAAAGTTTGCCCACCCCCGGGTGGAGGGCAGCGATGAGGGCGAGATCCTTGCCGTGCTCGAGCAGAAGAACGACTTGGTGGGCACTGTCCGCCGCATCGAGGGCCGCCTGAAGTTCGTGCCCGATGACTGCCCGGCCATCTCCATGACCATCCAGCGCGACTGCGAGGGCGGCGCGAAGGACGGCGACAAGGTGGCTGTGGAGATCCTGCAGCGCGGGACCCGGCAGGAGGACCACCGCGTGGGCGTTTCCATGCGCTTTGGCAGCTGCGAGGAGGCCAAGCGCTGCGCCAAGGCCCTGCTCTATGCCAAGGACATCCACACCCGCTTCCCCGAGAAGGTGCGGGACGAGGCCAGGAAGTTCGAGGACATGACCGTGTCTGAGGAGGACTGCAAGGGCCGCATGGATCTGCGCGCTCTGCCCATCTTCACCATCGACAGCGCCGAGACCAAGGATATCGACGATGCCGTCAGCCTGACCCGGCTCTCCGGTGGCGGCTATGAGCTGGGCGTTCATATCGCCGATGTCTCCCACTACGTCAAGCCCGGCAGTGAGCTGAACGAGGAAGCCTTCAACCGCGCCACCTCGGTCTACTATGCGGATCAGGTCGTGCCCATGCTGCCCAAGAGCCTTTCCAACGGCATCTGCTCCCTGAACGAGAAGGAGCTGCGCCTGGCGTTCTCCTGCCTGATGCGTCTGGATCAGGACGGCAATCTGACCGACTACAAGTTCGTCAAGTCCATCGTCTGCAGCCGGGTCAAGGGCGTGTATTCTGAGATCAACGCCCTGCTGGCCGGCACTGCCGATGCCGAGACCCAGGCCAAGTACGCCGAGGTGCTGGATCAGCTGCCCGCCATGAAGGAGCTGTACGCCCACCGCGCCCGCCTGCGCAAGGAGCGCGGCTGCATCGATTTCGAGAGCGGGGAAGTCAAGCTCATCCTGGATGAGAACGGCCACTGCATCGATGTGAAAAAGCGCACCTCCGGCGAGAGCGAGGCCATGATCGAGGAATTCATGCTGCTGGCCAACCAGTGCGCCGCCCACTTTGCCCGGGTCAAGCAGATCCCCTTTGTCTACCGTGTCCACGAGGAGCCCAACGGCGAAAAGCTGGAGCGCCTGCACAGCCTGCTGCAGGCCTGCGGCATCAACGACCACTTTGCCAAGGAAGTGCCCACTCCCAAGGAGCTGAGCGCCATTCTGGAAGGTGTGCGCGGCACCCCGTTTGAGCAGATCGTCAACACCGGAATGCTCCGCTGCATGTCCAAGGCCTGCTATGAGGAAAAGCCCAAGGGCCACTATGGTCTGGTGCTCAAGGATTACGCCCATTTCACCAGCCCCATCCGCCGCTACCCGGATCTGGCCATCCACCGCATGATGACCGACCTGCTCAGCGGCACCGACAAGGAGACCATGATCGTCCGCTACACCGATTTCGCGGAGAAGGCCTCCAAGCAGTCCAGCGAGCGGGAAGTGCTGGCCGTTCAGATCGAGCGCAAGGCCGAGGATTACTACAAGGCCGAGTACGCCCGCCGCCATCTGGGTGAGTGCTACGAGGGCATCATCTCCGGCGTGACCCAGCGCGGCATCTTCGTGGAGCTGGAGAACGGCGTGGAGGGCTTTGTGCCTGCTTCCAGCCTGACCGCCACCGGCACCACCCTCACCGAGGGCATCCGCCTTTCTGACCCCGCCTCCGGCAAGACCTGGAGCCTGGGCGACAGCATGATGATCACCATCGTCCGCGCCGATATCAACCTTGGCAAGGTCGATTTTGAGGTGGCACCCGAAACAAAATAACTGATAAAGAAACGCAAGCGTTCACCTTCCCTGGAGGGTGAGCGCTTTTTTTGTTGGACTAAACCCCTCAGGCGCTTTGCGCCAGCTCCCCTAGTAGGGGAGCCCTTGGCATAATGGTGCAGTCTGTGCGGAAAGGGGGACTTGCAAAGCTTTATGCAATGCCAAAGGCCCCCCTATTAGCGGGGGCTGTCACCGCAGGTGACTGGGGGGTGATACACAGTTTCGTCATATTTCCGACAATGGTTGTGTTTTGTATAAATTTTATACACTGTTCAGGATTTGTTTGTTGTTCTGAAAAAACCACTGGGGTATACTAAGCACAACGAAAGGGAAGACGACACAGAACCATGAACGCAGTCTTCCCAATACGATTTACAGGAGGTTCCCAGTATGTATTATTCCAGTGGCAACTACGAAGCATTTGCACACCCCAAAAAGCCTGAGGGCGTTGACAATAAATCTGCTTACCTCATCGGCTCCGGTCTGGCGGCCCTGACTGCCGCCTGCTACCTGGTCCGTGACGGCCAGATGCAGGGCGACCACATCCATGTATTTGAAAAGGACCCGCTGCCCGGCGGTGCCTGCGACGGCTACAAGTACGATATCGGCTATGTCATGCGCGGCGGCCGTGAGATGGACAACCATTTCGAGGTCATGTGGGATCTGCTCCGCTCCATCCCGTCTCTGGAGACCGAGGGAGCCAGCGTGCTGGACGAGTATTACTGGCTGAACAAGGAGGATCCCAACAAGTCCCTCTGCCGTGCCACCGTCAACCGCGGCCAGGATGCCCACACCGACGGCAAGTTCGCCATCTCCGATCAGGGTGCCATGGAGATCATGAAGCTCTTCTTCACCCCGGACGAGCAGCTGCAGGACAAAAAGATCACCGATATCTTTGATGATGAGGTGTTCTCCTCCAACTTCTGGATGTACTGGCGCACCATGTTCGCCTTTGAGAACTGGCACAGCGCGCTGGAGATGAAGCTCTACCTCAAGCGCTATATCCACCACATCGGCGGTCTGCCCGATTTCACCGCCCTGCGCTTTACCCGCTACAACCAGTACGAATCCATTATCCTGCCCATGGTCACCTATCTGAAGGACCATGGCGTGGACTTCCAGTACGAGACCAAGGTCACCGATGTCCAGTTCAGGATCGAGGGCGGCAAAAAGCAGGCCAGCAGCGTGACCGTGGATCACAAGGGTGAGAGCAGGACCATCGACCTCACCGAGAACGATCTGCTCTTCATCACCAACGGCGGCTGCGTGGAGAGCTGCACCATCGGCTCTCAGGACAAGGCCGCAGGCTTTGACCCCACCATCAAACCGGGCAACGGCTGGGATCTGTGGAAGAAGATCGCCGCACAGGACCCCTCCTTCGGCCATCCCGAAAAGTTCTGCTCTCAGCCGGAGCTGTCCAACTGGGAAAGCGCCACCATCACCACCCTGGACGACAAGATCCCCCAGTATATCAAGAAGATCTGCAAGCGTGACCCCTTCAGCGGCCATACCGTCACCGGCGGCATCGTCACGGTCAAGGATTCCAGCTGGCTGCTCAGCTGGACCCTGAACCGCCAGCAGCAGTTCCGTGACCAGCCCAAGAACCAGCTCTGCGTCTGGGTCTACGGCCTGTTCAGCGACAAGCCCGGCGATTACGTCAAGAAGCCCATGCGCGACTGCACCGGCCGCGAGATCTGCATGGAGTGGCTGTACCACATCGGCGTGCCCGAGGAGGACATTGCCGAGCTGGCTGAGCACAGTGCCAACACTGTCCCTGTGATGATGCCCTATATCGATGCCTTCTTCATGCCCCGTGCCTTCGGCGACCGCCCCGACATCGTGCCCGAGGGGGCAGTGAACTTCGCCTTCCTCGGCCAGTTCGCCGAGACGGCCCGGGACACCATCTTCACCACCGAGTACTCCATGCGCACCGGTATGGAAGCGGTTTACACCCTGCTCAACATCGACCGCGGCGTGCCCGAGGTCTGGGGCAGCACCTACGATGTCCGCAGCCTGATCGATGCAACGGTCAAACTGCGTGACGGCAAGAAGATCACTGATATGGATCTGCCCTTCATCCAGCGGGTGGCCCTCAAGGAAGTGCTCAAGAAGATCGAGGGCACCGACCTTGAGAAGTTCCTCAAGGAATACCATGCCATCTGATGCTGTCTGAGAATCGTCCCCCGATCCTCTGACCCTCTTTTCTGAATGCGGCAAAGCCCTGCACCCTTTCCATGGGATGCGGGGCTTTGCCCTTTTTCTCGGAATTTTCAAACGTTTTACCAAAACAGTATGACTATTGTGGGATTCCTTGACACGAATTTTACAAAAATCCCTTGCAGAAACTGGGGTTCTATGTTAAGATTTAGGTAACAATGTACCCTTTCTGTTCTGCAGAAGCACGTCCGCTCCCCAAAAGGGAAAACAACGCTGCACAGCATGGAAGGAGAGGGCTGAAAGAGCGTATTGAATCAAAGGAGGTCTTTCCCTGTGAAACAGTTCATTACCCGCCGCAGCTTTATCAAGGCTGCCGGTGCTGCCACGGCACTGACCGCAGTTTCTGTCGGTGCACCCGCCGCCTTTGCGGAGGAGACCAATTGCTTCTTTGGTGACAAAGCGGATGTGACCATCCTCTACACCAACGATGTCCACACCTATATCGACAACAAGTCCCCCAAGCCCACCTATGCCGCCATTGCTGCCCTGAAAAAGAGCATCGAGGACGCCGGCCGGGATGTGCTGCTGGTGGATGCAGGCGACCATATCCAGGGCACCGCTTACGGTTCCATGGATGACGGCGCTACCATCATCGAGCTGATGAACGAGGCCGGTTACGATCTGGCCACCCCCGGCAACCACGAGTTCGACTACGGCATGGCCCGCGCCAAGGCTGTGCTCCGGGAAGCCGACTTCCCCTATGTCTCCTGCAACTGGGTCGATCTGCGTACCGGCCTCAACGTCCTGCCCAGCGTCAAGTTCTTCTTTGTGGGCGGCCGCAAGATCGCCTTTGTGGGCGTGACCACCCCCGAGACCTTCACCAAGTCCACCCCGGCCTACTTTATGAACGATGCACAGACCAAGTACATCTACGACATTCTGGGCGGCGAGGATGGCCAGAAGCTCTACGATGCCGTTCAGAAAGCCATCGACAAGGCTGAGTTCTGGGGCGCTGACACCATCATCGGTCTGGGCCATCTGGGCGTTGACCCCTCCTCCTCTCCCTGGACCAGTGAGGAAGTCATTGCACACACCCACGGCTTCACCGCCTTCATCGACGGCCACTCCCACACTGTGATGGCCAACAAGCAGGTCACCGATGCTTCCGGCAAGGCAGTCACCCTGACCCAGACCGGTTCTTACTTCAAGAACATCGGCAAGATGACTGTGGGCGCGGACGGCACCATCACCACTGAGCTCATCGACACCTACGAGGGTCTGGATGCTACCGTGGCCGCCACTGCCTCCAACTGGATCAGCGCAGTGGACGATATGCTGGGCGAGGAGATCGCAGTGGGCGATACCAAATTCTACATCAACGATCCCGCCACCGGCAAGCGCCGCATCCGCTCCGGTGAGACCAACCTCGGCGACTTCGTGGCCGACGGCATCTACACCTACTTCAACGAGATCGAGGAGCTCCACTGTGATGTCGCCATTATGAACGGCGGCGGCATCCGCACCGATGTGGAGGCTGGCCCCTGGAGCTTCAAGACCTGCAAGACCGTCAGCCCCTTTGGCAACGTGGCCTGCCTGATGTCCGTGACTGGCCAGCAGATCCAGGACGCTCTGGAGTTTGGTGCCCGCTTTGCCGGTGCTGAGGGCAAGGAGAACGGCGGCTTCCTGCAGGTGGCAGGTGCCAGGTACACGATCCACCCCATGATCCCCAACACCGTTCAGACCAACGACAAGAATGTCTGGACCGGCAGCGCCGCCACCCCGCGTGTCAGCAATGTGGAGATCTACGACAAGACCACCGGTACTTATCAGCCCCTTGACCCGAACGCCACCTACGCTCTGGCCGGCATGAACTACACCCTGCGCAATCTGGGCGATGGCTTTGCCATGTTCGATGGCGCGACCCTTATCAAGGACTATGTCTCTGAGGACTACCTCGTCATGTCCAGCTACGCAGCCATGTTCGGCGGCGTGGATGCCAACGGTCTGCCGCATCTGGCAAGCGCCAACAGCCCGCTGGCCGATTACCCCGGCTACCTGCTCAACTACGAGGACCCGTACGGCGCAGGCCGCATCCAGATGATCTGGTAAATTAAGGATACGACCCTCTCCGTCAACGCCGCAGGCTTTGACGGAGAGGGTTATTTTTATGCAGCATTGTCAGCAGGAAACGAACCCGGTTTGTGGATCAGGATAGGGGAAAGTTGCACAAATCCGGCAGAGCATCCTTGTATACTACGCCAAAGTTTGTAACTTTTTTTATTTGTTTGCTTGCGAACGATCTGCGCTGGAAGTATAATAAACAGGCAAGTAATATATCAGCTGTGCTGTGGCAGGCACAGAGACAAAGGAGAAACATTATGCAGACACGGTATACCAGCGCCGACCAGTGGGCAGAGGCCAAGGACGGCGTGATCCCTGCACCCTACGCTCTGGAAGAGGGCGAGCAGATCATTGACCAGTATCTTGAGCCGGTCATCTTCCACAACGTCAACGGCCCCGACATCGGTGTGACCACCTGCGGCGTGATCGTCAAGGACGGCCTGTACTTTAAGGATCTGGACAACAGCGGCGAGCTGGCCCCCTACAAGGATTGGCGGCTGAGCCCTGAGCAGCGCGCTGAGGATATGGTCAAGCATCTGCGGCTGGATCAGCAGGCAGGCCTTGTGCTGAACACCCTGTTCAACAGCCCTGTGGTGCCCACCCGTGCCGAGGCTACTAACGCCGAAGGCAAGCTGGAGCTGGGCAAGATCTACAAGCACCACAACCCCGGTGAAAAGCCCATGCCCGGCCCTCTGCCCGGCATGACCGTCAGCATTGATGACAGCCACGTTTTGGAAAAGCACATTGCCGCCGGTGTTTACCGCGGTGACATGCGCTGCGAGGCCGGCATGGTGGCTCTGTACCACAACGCCGGCACCCAGATGCTGGAATACGAGGCCTGCAAGGGCGGCGTGGCCATTCCGTACTCTCTCCACACCAACCCCATCAACATCGGTTACCCGGACTCTCTGGGCATCGGCGCGGCTGTCATTGGCGACGGCAACACCGACATGGTCTATGAGATGGCCCAGACCGACCGCAAGATGATGAAGGCCGAGGGCCTGAACATCATGTACGGCCCTCAGGTCGATGTGACCTCTGACCCCCGCTGGCCCCGTACCTCCGGTACTTACGGCGAGCGTCCCGATGTCACCAGCGATATTGCCGAGGCTCTGGTCAAGGGCTATCAGGATGGCGACAACGGCCTGAACGAGGGTTCTGTTGTTCTGACCATCAAGCACTTCCCCGGCGATGCCCCCTCTGAGAATGGCTTTGAGCCTCATGTGCCCATCGGCCAGTGGCGCATCTACCGCACCCCCGGCTCTATGGAAAAGTATCATCTGCCCCCGTTCCAGCGCGCCTTTGACCACAAGGTCTCTTCCATCATGCCGGACTACTCCCGTATTGCCACCGATGGCCGTGCCGTGCCCCAGACCTACCGGGGCGAGGTGACCAGCACCGAGGAAGTGCCCAGCGCTTACAGCAAGGAGCTGATCACCGATCTGGCCCGGAACAAGATGGGCTTTGACGGTTATGTCAACTCCGACTCCGGCATCACCACCGTTCAGATCTACGGCGTGGAGAACCTCACCGAGCCTGAGCGCTACGCCAAGGCCATCTCTGCCGGTACCGATGTCATCGGCGGCAATACCGACCCCGAGAACATCGTCAAGGCTGTGGAGGACGGTCTGCTGCCCAAGGCGGATCTGGACCGTGCCAGCTATAATCGTCTGCTGAGCCTGTTCCGCACCAAGCGGGTGGATAACCCCTACCTCGATCCCGACAAGGCCGATCAGGCCCGCGTGGACAACTTCGACGGTGCCAAGAAGAAGGCTTACGAGGCCAACCAGAAGGCCGTTGTTCTGGTCAAGAACCACGAGAAGCTCCTGCCTCTGGCCAAGAGCCAGAAGGTCTGCATCGTCACCTTCAAGGGTGTGGACTCCGGCTTTGCACAGATGGCACAGGCCATGGGTGCCGGTCTGGGCAACACGGACGAGGATGCCGCTCTGCGCAAGACCCTGACGGAAGCCTTTGAGAAGAAGGGCTACACCGTGGTGGCCACCCCAGAGGAAGCCGATGTGCTCTACCTGCACGTCTGGCCCATCAGCAACGGTCTGGTGTTCAACCAGTACGCAATGCCCGTCATCGAAATGGGCGAGATCGTCACCGACGAGCGCGAGCGCAACAAGAGCCAGAAAAAGACCGGCAACAAGGTCACCGTTGTCACCCTGAAGGACGTGGAGAAGATCAAGGAACTGGCCGATGCCATCCATGCCCGCGGCGGCAAGGTGGTTGGCACCTGCGTGGTCTGCAACCCCTGGCTGCTGGACAAGCTGGAGCCCTACTGCGACGCACTGACCATCCAGTACACCGTCAGCGCCGTTGCCCTGAACAACGCCCTGAACGCTCAGGTCGATGTCATCAGCGGCGACTTTGCCCCCACCGGCAAGCTGAGCCTGACCA
>OLCY01000275.1_pt1 | contig 11582 bp, 9 predicted proteins | sample 1607571 | NCBI WGS metagenome assembly OLCY01 (sample SAMN02674605, study PRJEB24791) | human gut metagenome, SKBSTL067 | isolation source: stool | host: Homo sapiens | place: USA
AGAACCAGAAGGAGAAGTACGTTGTGATGAGCGATGCCAACATCGCCATCAACTACGATTTCAACGCCCTGCTGGCTGCCCATCAGGCAAGCGGCGCGGATGTGACCATCGCCTACCAGAAGACTGAGATCCCCGAGGGCCGCAAGAACGACAACTACACCCTGACTGTGGATGCCGATGGCCGTGTGACTGAGCTGCTGTTCAATGATTACCGCCCCGGTGTCCAGAACCTGGACCTGAACATCTACGTTCTGGAGCGCGAGACCCTGATCAAGCTGGTCAAGGATGCGACCTCCCGCGGTCTGATCTACTTTGAGCGTGACATCCTGGCCCACAACGTCAACATCCTGAACATCCGTGCTCTGGAGTACACCGGTTATGTGGCCCATGTCTGCGACATGAAGAGCTACTTTGATGAGAACCTCAAGCTCATCGATGAGAAGAACCTGAACGCTCTGTTCCCCAAGGAGAGCCCTGTCTACACCAAGATCCGTGATGACAACCCCGTGCGCTACGTCAACGGCTCTTCCGTCAGCAATTCCCTGCTGGCCGATGGCTGTGTCATCGAGGGCACCGTGGAGAACTGCGTGCTGTTCCGCGGCGTTCGCGTCAAGAAGGGTGCTGTGGTCAGAAACTGTGTCCTGATGCAGGATACCGTTGTGGAACCAGGCGCTCAGCTGGACTGCGTTGTCACCGATAAGAACGTGCGTGTGACCGCCGACAAGAAGCTCTCCGGTACCGAGAGCTTCCCGGTCTATGTTCAGAAGAACCACACCGTCTGAGCCTGACACACTGAAACTTTCACAGGGGCGGCTCCCCTCCCCGGTAGCCCCTCTCAAAGAGGGGCGGGGGCCTTTGCGCCCCCGCCCGCTCTTTGTGTATCCGCCCTTTTTTCTGGAAAGGAGAAATACTATGAAGATCCTGTATGCCGCTTCGGAAGCGACCCCCTTTGCCAAGTCCGGCGGTCTGGCCGACGTGGCAGGCTCCCTGCCCAAGGCTCTGGTCAAGGACGGCGTGGATGCCCGCGTCATCATGCCGCTGTACGGCGACCTGAAAATGCGCGACAAGCTGGAGTATGTCACCAACTACTCGGTGCCCGTGGGCTGGCGCAGCCAGTACTGCGGCCTGTTCAAGGCTGAGGTCAACGGCGTGACCTACTACTTCCTGGACAACGAGTATTACTTCAAGCGCCGCGGCCTGTACGGCTTCTACGATGACGGCGAGCGCTTCGCTTTCTTCTCCCGCGCTGTGCTGGAGACCCTGTTCTACATCGACTTCACCCCCGATATCATCAACTGCAACGACTGGCAGACAGCACTGGTTCCCGTTTACCTGAACTTGTACTACCGCCATCTGGATAAGTTCAACCGGATCAAGACCATCTTCACCATCCACAACATCGCATATCAGGGTAAGTACGGCACCGATATCCTGGAGGATACCTGCGGCATCGGCCACCGTGACCAGCACATCGTGGAGTACGATGGCTGCGCCAACTTTATGAAGGGTGCCTTTGAGACGGCAGATAAGATCACCACCGTCAGCCCCACCTACGCACAGGAGATCCTGGACCCCTGGTTCAGCTACGGTCTGGATGCCCTGCTGCGGGAAAAGCAGTATAAGCTCTGCGGCATCCTGAACGGCATCGATATGGAGGCCAATAATCCCGCCACCGACCCCAAGATCCCCTTCAACTACGATGTGACCAACGTTGAAGAGGGCAAGGCAAAGTGCAAGGAGGCCCTGCAGGACAAGTTTGGCCTGCACAAGGATGGCAGCCCCGTCTTTGCCATGGTCAGCCGCATGGTCGGCATGAAGGGCTTTGACCTGGTGCAGAGCATTGCTGATGGTCTGGTGGACCGCGGCATCGAGCTGGTCATTCTGGGCAGCGGCGAGAACCAGTACGAGACCTTCTTCTCTGACCTGTGCGCCCGTCATCCGGGCCGCGTGGGCACCTACATCGGCTTTGAGCCCGCCCTCTCTCAGGAGATCTACGCCGGTGCAGACGTGTTCATCATGCCTTCCAAGAGCGAGCCCTGCGGCCTGGCACAGATGGTGGCCTGCCGCTACGGCACGCCTCCCATCGTCCGTGAGACCGGCGGCCTGCGGGATTCCATCCATGACTGCACGCTGGGCGAGGGCAACGGCTTTACCTTTGCCGGTTACAGCGCCCATGAGCTGTACGATGCCTGCTGCCGTGCACAGGATCGCTACTACAACAAAGAGGACTGGAACAACCTCGTCAAGCACGACATGGAATGCGATTTCAGCTGGGACCTCTCTGCCAAGAGCTACGAGGGCCTGTACAACGAGACCGCAAACCTCTGGTAAATCATGTTCATAAGTTTGCCTTTTGCCGCCCGGTTCGCAGGAGCCGGGCGGCTTTTTTGCGGACTTCTACACAAGTTTTACAAGAATCATCCGCAAAAAGCGGCAAGGCACCTTTGCACTTCCGACAGGGCTGTGCTACAATGAAAAATATTGACAGTTTTTTGCATTTTTGAAGAAATGGCAGAGTAGATAAGGAGAACGATATGAACTGGAAACGTGTCATCAGCGGCGTGCTGGCAGCAGCGATGCTGTCCGCTCTGCCGGTGCAGCTTCTGGTGTCGGCAGAAGGCACGGAGGCGGTCGGGCAGGCCGATGGCTGGCAGGAACTGACCACTCTGGAATCTCTTGACGAAAGCAATACTTTCTTTTACAGCAAGGACGACCAGACGTTTGAGAAGATCACCCACCCGGAAAAGGATGTCAAAACCGCAGATGGCATCGTGGATTATCTGGGAGACGGTGCAGTGGCGGTCGTGACTGACCCGGAGGATGCCGCTTACAACGCCGGTGACCGGGGTCAGAACTACGCATGGTCAGCGGTCGGCTACGGCGACTGGCTGTATGTGGGCACCTGCTACGCCGCCATCGGCAACACCCTCTCCCTGATGAAGAGCAGTCTGGGCGACGAATACGACGACAAGGTGCTTGCCGCCACCTTCGATGCCCTTTACAACGGCACTTTCTTTCTGACCGAGGAGGATGGCGGCCGACCCAAGGGCGTGCTGGTGAAGATCAACACCAAGACCGGCGAGACCAAGCTGTTGATGTCCGGCTCCTACAACGGTTACACACCCCTGTTCCGCAACGCATTGGAGTATCACGGCAAGCTGTACTTCTGCGGCAGTGTGGGCGGCGGCGGCATCGGCTTTCTGCCCAGCATCTGGCAGGTGGACCCCGCCACCGACGAGTGCAAGCCGGTGTATATCGGTCTGAACAGTGTGCAGGATTATGCCGCAGCCTACCAGCAGGGCATCTCCGTGGGCATCCGCGGTATGTGTGTCTACAAGGATCAGCTGGTCATCAGCAACGTGACCATGGATGCCGCCACCGGCAAGAGCAGCGCCGCCCTGCTGATCTCCTCCGACCCGGAAAAGGGCTTTACCCAGATCGCGGATTCCGACAGCCTGTTCAACTACCCCGCCTATCACTACGCCGACAGCATCTACGGCGGCAGCATCTGGGATATGGCTGAGTTCAACGGCCGCCTGTATGTTTCCATCTGCACCGGCACCGAGGACAATATGCCGGACGACAACACCATGCAGTCCTTTGCACTGGTGCGGGGCGATCAGAATCCTGACGGCACCTTCATATGGACACCCGTGGCAGGCGATCAGGAAAAAGATGGTGCCCGTTACACCTTCGGCATCGACCCGGAACGCACCCGCTCCGGTGCGGCGAACCTGATCGTGTACAACGACCACCTCTATATTGGTGAGTACAACGACGAAGAGATCGCACTGGAGCGCATCCTCTTTGCCAAGACCGGCAAGAATGCCGACGGTCAGTTTGGCGGCGGACTGGACTGCCGGTTCATCAACGCCAATCTGGAACAGTCGGTGAACCTGTACCGCATGGACAGGGACGAGAACATGGAGCTTGTGGTGGGCAATGCCACTAAAATGTTCCCCTCCGGCAGCCTTTCTGGTTTAAAGTCCGGCTTTGGGCGCAACGAGAACCAGTACATCTGGCGGATGCAGGTGTACGATGGCAAGCTGTATGTGGGTACCTTTGACACCAGCAGTATGCTGGAGTGCGTTGGTCAGTTCGTTAACGGCAACCTGCTGACGCGCACCCCTGCGCAGTGGAAGACCCAGTGGGAATACCTCAAGACCCTGATGAAGGCACTGCAGGCGACGGACCCCGACGGCAACGGGGACCCCGACACGCTGGCCCAGACCATCAAGTTTTCCTACAAATTCGTGTTCAAGAACATCACAATCAGCAACATCGCCAGTGCCATCCGGCTGCTCAACTACATGCGCAAGGCAAAGCAGGGCTTTGACCTGTATGTTTCGGAGGACGGCGTGAACTTCCAGACCATCACCGTGGACGGCTTTGGAGACCCCTATAACCATGGTCTGCGGGCATTCGCCGCCACCGACCAGGGCCTGTGCCTTGGCACTGCCAATCCCTTCTACGGCACGCAGGTGTGGATCAAGCGCAAGGACAGCTGACCCCCGCACTTCCATGATAACGCCGCCCGGCTCTCAAATGAGCTGGGCGGTTTTTTGTGTTTTGCACAAGAAACCTATCATATTTTTGGTATTGATGCTGCCGGAGACGGACATACTCCACCGTGGACGTACAATTATGGCGTTAGTGTGAACGAACTATGAAGTTTTACCAAAAATCGGTGGAAAATTGATTGAAAAGTTCAGTGAATTGAATTATACTATCCATATGAGCTTCTTTACCGGAGCGAAACCATTGCGAAAGGGTGCGGCGGGCTGCTGGTTCGGGCCTGCGCACAGAGGGAGGGCGACACCGCATGAAGGGCTGGTACAAGGCGCTGGAAGATCTTGTCTGGCTGACCCAGCTGGGCCTGAATATGCTGCTGCCGCTGGTCATGTGCCTGGGCGGTGCCTGGTGGGCGGTGAACAGCTGGAGCTGGCCGGAATGGGTGTTCCTGCCGGCCATCCTGCTGGGCCTTGCCTCCGGGGCGCAGAACTTCTGGTATTTTGCCAAGGAACACCTGGACCGCGCCAAAAAGGAAAAACCGAAGCGGGTGGGGTTCAACTCACATCAGTAAACATCACAGGAGGTCCCCCTTTATGAAACTACAGCCGGAATCCAAAAAGGAGCTGACGCGCATCGCCTGCGGCACGGCCATCTGCACCGCTGCCCTGTGGGTGGCCTTTGCGGCGCTGCACCTGGTTGGCTGGGTGAAATTTGATTACACTGTCGTTCTGGGCAGTCTCATCGGCGCGGCCGTGGCCATCGGCAACTTTGCGGGCATCTGCATCGTGTGTCAGAAGGTCATCGACGAGCAGGATGAGAAGCGGCGCAAAGCCACATTACAAGCTTCCTACAACGTCAGAATGCTTTTGCAGGCGGTGTGGATCATCGTGTCCATCGGGGCACCCTGCTTCCAGCCCTTTGCCAGCGTTCTGCCCTTGCTGTTCCCGCGTGTTACGATCTACTACCTGCAAATAACCGGCAAGTACAAGCCCCTTGCACCGGCCGGGCCCTCGGTGGAGGTCTCTGTGGAGGACGACCCCGAACCCGCCCCGGAGCCGGAGGCTGCACCCCGTGACGAAGGGGGTGAAACGTAACAAATGGAACTGAACGGCGCAAAGATCCTGTATACCATCCATACCGATATCCCCCTGCTGGGCGATCTCAAGATCACCCAGACCCTAGTCACTACCTGGATCGTCATGGCGCTGCTTTCGGGCCTGGCCATCTGGCTGGGCAGCAACCTCAAGCTGGAAAATGTCTCAAAGCGGCAGGCCGCGGCCGAGTTCATCGTGGAGCGGCTGGATCAGTTCGTGCACGACAACATGGGGTATCACTTTGACAAGTATATCCCCCTGATCGGCTCGATCTTCGCTCTGAGCATCGGCTGCAACCTCATCAGTGTCATTGGCCTGTGGAGCCCCACGGCCGACCTGAACACCGAGGCTGCGTGGGCCATTGTGGTGTTTGTGCTGATCATGTACTACAAGATCAAGACCAACGGCATCTTTTCCTATCTGAAGGGCCTGCTGGACCCGATCTTCATCATGGCACCCATCAATGTGCTGTCGGAGATCTCGACCCCCGTCAGCATGGCGTTCCGTCACTTTGGCAACATCCTGTCCGGTACTGTCATTTCCACACTGCTGTACTGGGCGCTGGCAAGCCTGAGCCATGTCATCTTCGGCTGGCTGCCCGGCTTCCTGAGCCAGATCCAGCTGTTCCAGATCGGCATCCCGGCCTTTACGGGCCTGTATTTCGACTGGTTCGGCGGCTGCATTCAGGCGTTCATCTTCTGTACCCTGACCGCAATTTTCATCAAACGTGCTGCCGGTGAGGACTAAGCCCTCACAACGGCATCTCCCAAAACAAAAACTTTTTTGGAGGACAAAACTTATGACTGACTTTCAGTACCTTGCTCGTGGTATCGCCCTGGCAGGCTGCGGCATCGGCGCAGGCTGCGCACTGATCGCAGGTATCGGCCCCGGTATCGGCGAAGGCAACGCTGCCGCCGCTGCCTGTGAGGCCGTGGGCCGCCAGCCTGAGTGCAAGAGCGACGTGACCAGCACCCTGATCCTGGGCGTTGCACTTTCCGAGACCACTGGTATTTACGGCTTTGTTACCGGCCTGCTGCTGATCTTCCTGGCACCCGGCATGTTTATGAAGTTCCTGGCATAAGCGGAACCTTTTACAAAAGAACGAAAGGAGACGCTTATGGAACTGTACCAGGCGTTGATCACGCTGGACGGCTGGACCTTTCTGGCCCAGATCTGCAACCTGATGATCCAGCTGCTCATCTTCAAAAAGTTCCTGCTGAATCCGGTCAAAAAGGTGATCGCCGAGCGCAAGGCCAAGGCGGACAGCCAGATCGCCGATGCTGCAAAGCTGCGCACCGAGGCTGAGGCCATGAAAGCGGAGTACGAGCAGAACCTGCAGAATGCCCGCGCCGAGGCCAACCAGATCGTTGCCCGTGCCCAGAAAACGGCCACCGCCCGCGGTGAAGAGATCGTGGGCGAGGCCCGTGCACAGGCCGCTGCCCTGAAGCAGAAGGCGGAGGCTGACATTGCGCAGGAGCGCAAGAAGGCTGTGAACGAGGCAAAGGACGAGATCGGCGGCATGGCCATGGAGATCGCCTCCAAGGTGGTCGAGCGTGAGATCAAGGAAGCCGACCACGAGGACCTGATCGACGAATTTATCAAAAACGTGGGTGAAGCATCATGACCGAGACAGCAAGGATGTACGGCGGAAGCCTGTATGACCTGGCAGCGGAGGAAGGGCTGGAGACCCGCATTCTGGGCGAGCTGGACGAGGCCGTGGCGCTTTTTAAGGCAAGCCCGGAGTACCTGCATCTGCTCAGCACCCCCAGCATCCCCAAAAAGGAGCGCTGCGGCCTGCTGGACGAAGCGCTGCGGGATCGGGTCCACCTCTATGTGCTGAACTTTTTGAAGATCCTGTGCGAGAAGGGCACCCTGCGGGAGCTGCCCGGCTGCGCCCGGGCCTACCGGGTGCGCTACAATCAGGCACACGGTATTCTGGAAGCAGCGGCAACCACTGCAGTGGCAATGACAGAGCAGCAGGTGAAGAGCCTGCACGAAAAGCTGGAAAAGCTCACCGGCAAGACCATCGACCTGAAAACAAAGGTCGATCCGGCTGTGCTGGGCGGCATCCGGCTGGATATCGAGGGCACCGAGCTGGACGGCACGGTTCAGAACCGTCTGGCAGCGCTGCGCAGGGATATCGCTTCCGTGACACTGTGATCCATCGAATTTCCACCCGAAAGATTTTAAGAATTGAGTGGTGAATACAAGACAATGCAACTGAAACCTGAAGAGATCTCCAAGATCATCCGTGCCCAGATCAAGCACTACGAGAATGTCATCGAGCAGAGCGAAGTCGGCACGGTCATCATGGTAGGCGACGGCATCGCCCGGGCCAGCGGCCTGGAAAAGTGCATGGCAGGTGAGCTGCTTCAGTTTGACAACGGCGAATACGGTATGGCCCAGAACCTGGAGGAAAACATGGTCTCCATCGTTCTGCTGGGCTCCGATGTCGGCATCAAGGAAGGCAGCACCGTCAAGCGCACCGGCAAGGTCGTTTCCGTGCCCGTGGGCGAGGCGATGATCGGCCGCGTGGTCAATGCACTGGGCCAGCCCATTGACGGCGCAGGCCCCATTGAGACCACCGAGTTCCGGGCCATCGAGAGCCCGGCCCCCGGCATCATCGACCGCCAGCCGGTCAAGGAACCCCTGCAGACCGGCATCAAGGCCATCGACTCCATGATCCCCATCGGCCGCGGCCAGCGTGAGCTGATCATCGGCGACCGCCAGACCGGCAAGACCACCATTGCATCGGATACCATCATCAACCAGAAGGGCAAGGATGTCATCTGCATCTATGTCGCCATCGGCCAGAAGCGCTCTACCGTGGCAAACCTGGTGCAGAGCCTGACCGAGGCCGGTGCCATGAGCTACACCATCGTGGTGTCCGCCACGGCCTCCGAGCTGTCCCCCCTGCAGTATATCGCCCCCTATTCCGGCTGTGCCATGGGCGAATATTTCATGCACCAGGGCAAGCATGTCCTCATCATCTATGATGACCTTTCCAAGCACGCGGTGGCCTACCGCGCCCTCTCGCTGCTGATCCGCCGTCCCCCGGGACGTGAGGCTTACCCCGGCGATGTTTTCTACCTGCACTCCCGTCTGCTCGAACGTGCCGCTCGCGTGAACCCGGCTTATGTCGAACGCTTCACGAAGGGCGCTGTCAAGGGCAAGACCGGTTCGATGACCGCTTTGCCGATCATTGAAACGCAGGCCGGTGACGTGACCGCCTTCGTTCCGACGAACGTGATTTCCATTACCGACGGCCAGATCTTCTTGGAAACCGACTTGTTCAACGCCGGTGTCCGTCCTGCTATTAACCCCGGCATCTCGGTGTCCCGCGTGGGTGGTGCAGCTCAGACCAAGATTATCAAGAAGCTCGGTGGCGGTGTTCGTTTGGCTCTGGCTCAGTACCGTGAACTGGCTGCGTTTGCTCAGTTCGCCAGCGACCTTGACGAAGCTACCCGCAAGCAGCTTGAACGCGGCCGTGTGGTGACCGAACTCATGAAGCAGCCCCAGTACCAGCCGTTGCAGGTTTGGGAAGAAGCTGTGACGTTGTACGCTGTTGAAATGGGTGCATTTGACGATGTGGCCGTTAAGGACGCTCTCAAGTGCGAACGCGCCATGCGCGAATACCTGCAGCAGCACCACGCCGATCTGGTTGAACGCATCGAGCAGAAGAAGGAGCTGTCCAAGGAAGACGGCGCCATCATGAAGTCTGCCATCGAAGAGTTCAAGAAGAACGGTGCGTGGTAATCGGCACCAACACACTCTGAGAGGACCACATGCCTAGTACAAAGGAAATTCGCGGAAAGATCAAGAGCGTGCAAAACACGCGAAAGATCACCAAGGCGATGGAGATGGTTGCGGCCTCGAAGATGCGTAAGGCTCAGGATCGTATGCGCGCAGCCCGCCCGTACGCCGACAAGGTGCGCAATATCATTGCGCATCTTGCAAGCGCCCGTGCGGACTACAGCCATCCGTTCCTCGTCAAGCACAAGGTTCAGACCGGTAAGGCCGCGCTCATTATGGTGACCACGGACAAGGGTCTGGCCGGTGCGCTGAATACGAACATTCAGCGACAGGTTCTGCACAAGGCAACCGAGCTTCGCGAACAGGGCGTGACGTTGCAGGTGACAGCCATTGGTAACAAGGCTGTCGCATTCTGCGGTCACGCCGGTCTCGAAGTGGTGAGTCAGGCTGTTCAGCTTGGCGATCACCCCCAGCTGGAACGCCTTCTGGGTGCCATCCGCGTACAGCTTGATGCGTACGCGCAGGGCAAGGTTGATTGCGTGTACCTCGCTTATTCGCGCTTTATCAACGCGATGAAGCAGGAACCTGTCATTGAGCAGCTTTTGCCGCTTACCGACGACAAGCTCGCATCCCTCGGGGAAAAACCGCATGCGTATTCGTGGGACTACATCTACGAACCGAATGCGCAGACCGTGCTCGACGAATTGCTCAAGCGCTACGTCGAAGCTTTGATTTATTCGTCGGTTGCAGAAAACATGGCTTCCGAGCAGTCTGCCCGTATGGTGGCCATGAAGGCCGCTTCGGACAACGCCAAGAAGTTGATCGGTGAACTGCAGCTCGTCTATAACAAGACCCGTCAGGCCGGCATTACGAAGGAAATCACCGAAATTGTCGGTGGTGCCGCCGCCGTGTCTTAAGAAACAGATTTGAATACCGAGGAAAAACCAATGAGTATCGGACAAATCGTTCAGGTCATCGGCGCTGTGGTGGACGTTGAATTCCCCCGCGACGCGATGCCGAAGGTTTATGACGCTCTTATCCTTGAACAGGATGAGAACAATACCCTGGCCGAAGCCGGCCTGACTTTTGAAGTGCAGCAGCAGCTGGGCGACGGCGTGGTGCGCACCATTGCCATGGGCTCGTCCGAAGGTCTGCAGCGCGGCATGAAGGTTCGCTCGACCGGTGCCGGCATCTCCGTGCCGGTCGGTCACAAGACCCTGGGCCGCATCATGGACGTGCTCGGCCGTCCTATCGATGACTGCGGTCCCATCGGCGAAGACGAACGCCGTACGATTCACCGCGAAGCTCCCAAGTTCGACGAACTGAGCCCGTCCGTGGATCTGCTCGAAACCGGCATTAAGGTTATTGACTTGATCTGCCCGTTCGCCAAGGGCGGCAAGATCGGTCTGTTCGGCGGCGCCGGTGTGGGCAAGACCGTCAACATGATGGAGCTCATCAACAACATCGCTAAGGCCTACGGTGGTTATTCCGTGTTTGCCGGCGTCGGTGAACGTACCCGTGAAGGTAACGACTTCTACCATGAAATGGAAGAGTCCAAGGTTCTCGACAAGGTGGCCATGGTGTTCGGTCAGATGAACGAACCGCCGGGCAACCGTCTGCGTGTTGCTTTGACGGGCCTGACGATGGCTGAAGCCTTCCGTGACGAAGGCCGCGACATCCTGCTCTTCATTGACAACATTTACCGTTACACTCTTGCCGGTACCGAAGTGTCCGCCTTGCTCGGCCGTATGCCTTCTGCTGTGGGCTACCAGCCGACGCTGGCCGAAGAAATGGGCAAGCTCCAGGAACGAATCACCTCCACGAAGACGGGGTCCATTACCTCGATTCAGGCTGTGTACGTTCCCGCTGACGACTTGACTGACCCGTCCCCGGCTACTACCTTCAGCCACTTGGACGCCACCGTTGTGTTGAGCCGTGACATTGCAGCTCTGGGTATCTACCCGGCCGTTGACCCGCTCGACTCCACGTCCCGTCAGGTCGACCCCAACATCATCGGCGAAGAACACTACACGGTCGCCCGCCGCGTTCAGGAAACGCTGCAGAAGTACAAGGAATTGCGCGACATCATCGCAATTCTCGGTATGGACGAATTGTCGCCGGAAGACAAGCTCGCCGTGACGCGTGCTCGTAAGATCCAGCGCTTCCTGTCCCAGCCCTTCCACGTGGCCGAAGTGTTTACGGGCTCGCCCGGTAAGTACGTTC
>OLCY01000302.1_pt1 | contig 10946 bp, 10 predicted proteins | sample 1607571 | NCBI WGS metagenome assembly OLCY01 (sample SAMN02674605, study PRJEB24791) | human gut metagenome, SKBSTL067 | isolation source: stool | host: Homo sapiens | place: USA
CCGGCAGGTGTGGAAGTTTCCCGTCTGGCTGCCTTGTGTGAGGAACCCATTAAGCCCAGATCCAGCGTGAAGGGGATGCAGTGCAGTCTTTCGGGGCTGGAAAATCAGTGCAATGCCCTGCTGAATGAGGGCAAAGCCCCGGAGTATGTCTGCAAATACTGCCTGCTCTGTGTGGCAGACACCGTGGTTAAGATGACAAAAGCCGCCCAGAAGGAATACCCCGGCCTACCGGTGGTCTGTGCGGGCGGTGTGATGAGTAGTGATATCATCCGCGCCTGGGTGCAGCAGCGCCTTCCGCAGGTGTATTTCGTGCCCGGGCAGTATTCCAGCGACAACGCCATCGGTGTGTCCATTCTTGCCGCACAGGGGGCTGGATTATGGCTGAAGTGATCTCAGTCTCGGCCCTGAACCGGTACGTCAAAAATCTGCTGGACGTGAATGATGTTCTGTTCGATCTGGCCCTGCGGGGCGAGATTGCCAACTTTGTGCAGAACGCCCGGAGCGGGCACTGCTACTTTTCCCTGCGGGACGAAGCCGCCAGCGTCAGGGCTGTGATGTTCCGCTCCGATGCGCGGCGGCTGGGTTTCCAGCCCGAAGAGGGTATGAAGGTGGTGGTGCGCTGCCGTGTGACCCTCTACGAGCGGGACGGTGCGTTTCAGGTCTATGTCAACGACATGTTTCCGGACGGCATCGGCTCGACACAGCTGGCCTTTGAACAGCTGAAGGCAAAACTGGACAAAGAGGGACTGTTTGCACCGGAGCATAAAAAGCCGTTGCCCCGGTTCCCGCAGTGTATCGGCCTTGTCACCAGCAAGACTGGTGCTGCACTGCAGGATATTCGCAATGTCATCGGTCGGCGCTGGCCCGCAGTGCGTCTGCTGCTGGCTTCTGTGAATGTGCAGGGCTTTGAAGCGGCAGAGGAGATCGCCGATGCCATTACCCGGCTGGACAAAAGCGGGCGGGTGGACGAGATCATTGTAGCGCGCGGCGGTGGAAGCCGGGAGGACCTGTGGGTATTCAACGCCGAGGTCATTGCCCGGGCGGCCTACCGCTGCAAAACGCCCCTCATCAGCGCCATTGGCCACGAGATCGATTTTACGATCCTGGATTTTGTGGCAGATCAGCGTGCGCCCACGCCCTCAGCGGCGGCAGAGCTTGCTGTGCCCGACCGTGCCGAACAAGGACGAAAATTATGCACTTTGGAAGAAAATATTCACAATTGTATCCAATTTAAGCTGAGTTTATGCTATAATAGGCTGGAACAGACTGAACAGCTGCTTTCCCGTGCCGGTGTACAGGCAGCGCTGGCGGAGCGTGCTGCCCGCCTGGATACTCTGGCCGGGCGGCTGCAAACTGCCGCCAGAGGCAAGCTGCAGGCCGGAGAGCTGCGTCTGAAACATACGGCAGCACTTGCCGCATCCCTGAACCCCTACGGTGTGCTGGCCCGCGGCTATGCCATGGTGCAGGACAATAGGGGAAGGATCTGCACGCCGGATGCACTCCGGCCCGGGCAGACCTGTAAACTCCGGGGCACGGAACACCGCGTGACCTGCACGGTCAACACAGTGGAGGAACTGGATGAGAGCACCCAAAAGCTTTGAGGATGGAATGACCCGGCTGGAAGCCATCCTTGAACAGATGCAACAGCCGGAAACAACGCTGGCGGAATCGGTCAAACTCTATGCCGAAGCCGCATCCCTGATGGATTATTGTAACGGTACGCTGGAAAAGGCCACGCTGCAGCTGGATGAGATCGACGCGCAGCGGGCCCCCCGGCCGGATGCCGCACATTAAGGAGGAAGTTTCATGGATTACGCGAAGCAGTATCAAGAGTATCTTGTCCGGGCAAATCAGGCACTGGAAAAGGCCTGCGAGATTTTTTTGCCCGAGGAATCTGAGGTCTGCCGGGCTGCCCGTTACAGCCTGCTGGGCGGCGGCAAACGCATCCGCGCGGTGCTGGTTCTGGCCGTGTGCGATATGCTCAACGGCAGCGCTGAAGCAGCCGAGCAGTTTGCGGCGGCGGTCGAGATGCTGCACTGCTATTCTTTGATCCATGATGACCTGCCCTGCATGGACAACGATGACCTGCGCCGGGGCAAGCCCAGCTGCCACAAGGCCTTTGGTGAATCCACTGCTATGCTGGCCGGCGATGTACTGTTGACCGAGGCGTTCAACGTGGTTGCAAATGCACCGGCTTCGCCCATTGTCAGTGTGCGGGCCGCAAGGGCCTTGGGCGCTGGTGCGGGCAGCCATGGCATGGTTTACGGGCAGGAACTTGACCTGAAATATGAGGCACTGGCTGCCACCGAGGAGCAGCTGCGGCTGATCCACCGGAACAAGACCGGTGCGCTCATCAATGCTGCTGTTCAGATGGGTGCTGCCGCTGCTCAGGCCAATGAGACCCAGTGCAAGGAGCTGGAGGACTATGCCTTCGGTATTGGTCTGGTGTTCCAGATCGTGGACGATGTGCTGGATGTGACCAGCACCGCCGAACAGCTGGGCAAACCCATTGGCAGCGACAGTGAGAACGGCAAGACCACCTTTGTGACCTTGTATGGGGCCGAGGGTGCCATGGAGCTGGCAAAAAAACTGAACAACGAGACCTGCGCCTCCCTGCACGCGGAATTTGGCGAAAAGGCCGCTTTTCTGGAGCAGCTGGCAAAAGAGCTGCTGGTGCGCCGCAGCTGATCCGAAAAAATAAGAAGGTGGAACTACCATGCAATTTATCCATAGCGTCCTGACGTTCAATGAGATCCTTACAGTATCCCTGTTGTCCTGGTTTGTGGCGCAGGTGCTCAAGACCATCATCAACTTTGTCCTGCTGGGCAGGTTCCAGCTGGAGCGGATGTGGGGCGATGGCGGTATGCCCAGTGCCCACAGCGCCACGGTAACGGCCATGGTCATTGCTACGGCACGCAGCGAGGGCATCCATTCGGCTATCTTTGCGGTGGCCGCAGTTGTTGCCATCATCACCATGCACGATGCTATGGGTGTGCGCCGCGAGACCGGCGAGCAGGCCAAGGTGCTGAACAAGATGCTGGAGCAGTGGATCGAAGTGACCGAGAAAAACAATCCCTTCCTGCAGAATATGCACCTGAAAGAGATGGTTGGTCACACTCCGCTGCAGGTTATGGCCGGTTTTGCACTGGGTATACTGGTCGGCTTCCTCTATCCTATGGGCCTCTGAGCGCCCCATTTCAAAACGTGAGAAGGACGTGAATTTATGAATTCGCCTTTGCTGGAGAAAATCTCTCAGCCCAGCGATCTGAAAAAGCTGTCCAGTCAGCAGACCGTGCAGCTTTGCGCAGAAATCCGTGAATTTCTTCTGGATAACGTATCAAAGACCGGTGGCCATCTGGCATCCAATCTGGGTGCTGTGGAGTTGACGGTGGCTCTGCACCGGGTGCTGACCACCCCCACGGATGAGATCGTGTTTGATGTAGGCCATCAGTGCTATACCCACAAGCTGCTGACCGGCCGCCGCGAGGGCTTTGCCAAGCTGCGTCAGCTGGATGGCATTTCCGGTTTCCCGAACCCCAACGAAAGTGAGCATGATGCTTTTATTGCCGGTCACGGCAACACCGCGCTCTCGCTGGCTGTGGGTATTGCCTGGGCCAAAAAGCTGCGGGGCGAGCCGGGACAGGTGGTTGCCCTCATTGGTGATGGTGCCTTTACCGGCGGTATGGTCTACGAGGGAATGAACAATATCGGCGGGCTGGACAATCTGCTGGTCATCCTGAACGACAACAAGATGTCCATTTCCAAGAATGTGGGCGCGTTGTCCCGCTACCTGAGCCATCTGCGCACCACCAGCCGCTATTACGATGCCAAGGAAAATGTGCGTTCCTTTCTGGATGGCGTGCCCGTCATCGGACCGCCGCTGAAATCGGCGATCCAGAACAGCAAGGCCATGGTGCGCAGGGCAATGTATCACTCGACCATGTTTGAGGATATGGGCTTCCACTATTATGGTCCTTTTGATGGTAACAATGAGCCGGAGCTTGAAGGAATCTTGCGCGATATCCACAGGCAGCCCGGCCCCCATTTCCTGCATGTCGTGACCAAGAAAGGCAAGGGCTATGCCCCGGCTGAGAGCAACCCCGGTAACTTCCATGGTGTTTCGACCTTTGATCTGGTCAACAGCATCCCGGACCCTGAGGTGGCTCCCAAGGAGTCTTTCTCGACGGTGTTCGGCAATGTTCTGAACAAGGAGGGCGCGGAAAACCAGAAGATCTGTGCCATCACGGCCGCAATGAAGTATGGTACGGGCCTGCAGTTCTTTGCACACACCCACCCCAAGCGTTTCTTTGATGTGGGCATGGCAGAGCAGCATGCTGTGACCTTTGCAGCGGGCCTTGCCAGCCAGGGAATGCTGCCGGTAGTCTGCATCTACTCCACCTTCCTGCAGCGTTCCTATGACCAGATCATCCATGATGTGAACCTGCTGAAGGAGAATGTTGTCCTTGCTATCGACCGTGCTGGTTTTGTTCCGGCAGACGGCGAGACCCATCAGGGAATCTTTGACCCGGCCTTCCTCAGTCAGGTGGGAATTCCTGTCTATTCGCCCTCTAACTATGCCGAACTGCGGCACTGGCTGCCCATCCTGCTCAGTGATGAGATGCAGGGCCCCCGGGCAATCCGGTATCCCCGCGGTGGTGAGAGCGCAGCACTGGCGCAGTTTGGCTGTTCCGGCAGAGAATATGACCGGCTCTATACCGCCCCTGATGCCAAGGCTGTAATGGTCAGTTACGCCGACGAAGTCGAGGATGTGCTGACTGCGGCGAAGCTTCTGGGCGAAGAAAACGTTCCCTGTGATGTTTATAAGCTTGTAAAGATATATCCCTTTACGCCTGAGCTTATTTCTGAAATTTCAAGATATGATGTTGTTTTGTTTGCGGAGGAGTGCGTAGCCTGCGGCGGCATCGGTGAGCATCTGGAAATGGCTCTGCGGAAAGCAGGCTGGCAGGGTGCTTATATCCATCGTGGTGTGGAGGATGTGCGTCTGCCCCATGCAACGGTTCCGCAGATCAAGCAAAGCACCGGCCTGGATGCAGAACATCTGGCACAGGCCATCCGTACATGGAAAGGAGCAGAATCTTGAAGATTCGTTTGGATCAATATCTGGTTCAGCATGGCCTGATCCAGAGCCGTGAGCGCGCCAAGGCGATGATCATGTCCGGCGTGGTCTTTGTCAATGAACAGAAGGTGGACAAGGCCGGTGAGATGATCAAAGAAGATGCCAAGGTGGAGGTGCGCGGCCATGATATCGGTTATGTCAGCCGCGGCGGCCTGAAGCTGGAAAAGGCTATGAAGTGTTTTCCGCTAACCCCCAAGGGGAAAGTCTGCATGGACATTGGCGCATCTACCGGCGGCTTTACCGACTGTATGTTGCAAAATGGGGCAGTCAAGGTCTACGCTGTGGATGTGGGCTACGGTCAGCTGGCATGGAGTCTGCGCACCGATGAGCGGGTGGTCAATATGGAGCGCACAAACATCCGCAACGTGACCCTTGACCAGCTGGCAGAGCCAATCGAGTTTTTCAGCGTAGATGTCTCTTTTATCTCGTTGCATCATATTTTCCCGGTGGCGCAGGCCATCACCACTCCGGACGCTATGGGTGTCTGCCTGGTCAAGCCCCAGTTTGAGGCTGGCCGCGAAAAAGTGGGCAAAAACGGCGTTGTCCGTGACCCTGCCACCCACCGCGAGGTGCTGCACAATGCCATGGGCTATGCTGCTGCCAACGGCTTCAAGGTCTGTGGACTGGATTTCAGCCCCGTCAAGGGCCCTGAGGGAAACATTGAATATCTGATGTTCGTTCAGAAGAGCGATGAACCCGGTGCACTGGATGATTCGGTTGCTGAACAGGTGGTGGCATCCAGCCATTCTACGCTGGACCGCTGAACCATAATCCATAAAATCAGGGAGGGCGCGGACGATGACCGTCTACATTTCCCCAAACCCCGGCAAGGCTATGGCCTACGGCATTTCCCAGCGTGCGGCGCAGATCCTGCTGACCCATGGGGCACAGGTGCTGATGCAGGACGGCCTGCAGGCCGAGTGCATGACCATGGGCGTGGAGTATCTGACCCAGAAGGAATGCCTGGAGCGGACGGATGTCATCCTGACCATCGGAGGAGATGGCACCATCCTGCATGAAGCCAACCTCTCACTGGAATACAGAAAGCCCATCCTCGGCATCAATCTGGGCCGGTGCGGCTTTCTGGCCACCTGTGAGGTCGATGAAATGGAAGCCAAGCTCTCCGCCGTAGCCCGGGGGGAATATTTTCTGGATAACCGGATGCTGCTCTATGTCCGTGTGCTGGGGGATGACAGCTGGGAGGGCCATGCCCTGAATGATGTGGTTATGACCAAGGGCCGCCTGCAGCAGGCGGTGGATTTCAGCATCTATTGTGACGATATCCTGGTGGAGCATTACCGGGGCGATGGTGTCATTGTGGCAACGCCCACCGGCTCCACCGCTTATTCTCTGGCGGCAGGCGGGCCGATCCTTGATTCTCAGACCAAGGGCATCGTTGTCACACCCATCTGCCCCCACAGCCTTGCCAGCCCGGCCATGGTTTTTGCGCAGGAGCGCAAGATCAACCTCTGTGTGGGCCAGGTGGCAGATGAAGAAGTTTTTATCAGCTGTGATGGGAATGCGGGCTATTCCGTAAAAGCCGGAGCCACCGCGGAGGTGCGGCTGTCTGACCAGGTCGTGCAGCTCATCACCTTCAGCAAGGCTGACCAGTTCCAGGCCATTGACCAGAAACTGCGCGGCAGACGATGACACAAACACAACGAAGGGAGAAGATCACATGGGACGCACCAGCCGAGGGGATAACAAAAGCAAGCAGCAGCGGCAGCAGGCCATCCTGCGTCTGATCCAGGAGAATCCCATCAGCCGGCAGGAGACTCTGTTGGAGTACCTGAGCAAGGAGGGTTTTGATGCCACACAGGCAACCATCTCCCGCGATATCCGGGAGATGAACCTTGTCAAAGCTGCCACCACCACCGGCTACCGCTATGTTTCCAGCCACAGCGAGGCACTGAACCCCAAGATGCAGGCCCGATTTGAGACCATCTTCCATGAATCTGTTCTGGGGGTGGACTTTGCGGGCCATGTGGTGCTTGTCAAATGCTATTCCGGCATGGCCAATGCAGCCTGCGAGGTGTTTGACGCACTCAAGTGGAAAAATGTGGTCGGCACCCTTTCCGGTGATGATACCTTTCTGATCGTGGCCCGCTCAGAGCGGGACGCAAAGACCATTTGCACCGAGCTTGGGCATTACATCGGGCAGAAATAAAGGCAGGAGAGAACGAACATGTTGAGCAGTCTGCAAATTGAAAATGTTGCAGTCATCCAGAAGGCCAACGTGCATTTTGAGAAGGGCCTGAATGTCCTTACCGGCGAGACCGGTGCGGGCAAATCTATCCTGATCGACTCCATCAATGCCATTCTGGGCAACCGCACCTCCAAGGATCTGGTGCGCACGGGGGCTGCAAAAGCAGTCATCCGGGCGGCATTTGATGATGTTCCGCCTGCAGTGCTGGACAGCCTGGAAAAGGCGGGGTATGAGCGTTCAGAAGCGCTGACCCTGAGCCGTGAGATCACTGCCGAGGGCAAGAGCACCTGCCGCATCAATGGAATGCCTGCCACAGCAGCCATTCTGCGGGAACTGTGCGGTGGGCTCATCAACATCAACGGCCAGCACGATTCCGTAGGCCTGTTGAACCCGGCCCGCCATGAGGGTATCCTGGATGCCTACGCCCAGAACGGGGCGGTGTATCAGGAGTATTATGCTGTTTACCGGGAGCTTATCAAGGTCAAAAAGGAGCTGGATGCCATCATCACCGATGAGGGTGAAAAACAGCGAAAGATCGATCTGCTGAGTTATCAGGTACAGGAGATCGAGGATGCCAGCCTGACCGCAGGCGAAGAGGAGACGCTGGCGGCCCGCCGTAAGGTGCTGGCGAATGCCTCCACCATCCGGGAGCGCATCTCCCAGAGCTATGCGCTGCTTTCGGGCGGAGATGATGCTCCGGGTGCCGTTGATCTGCTGGGGGAAGCTTCCAATGCGATCGATGGTGCCGCCCAACTGGACAGCGGCCTTTCTGCTGCCGCCGGACAGCTGCTGGATCTTTATTACACCGCAAAAGACCTTTCTGCTGACCTGATCGGGCGGCTGGAGGGCTACGAGACGAATGATGCAGAGCTGGATGAAATCGAACAGCGGATGGATCTGATCTACAAACTCAAGCGGAAATACGGTGATACTGTGGAAGATATCATCGCCTTTGGACAGCAGGCAAGGGAAGAGCTGGACCGCATCCAATTCTCTCAGGAGCGGACAGAGCACCTGCAGGCTGAAAAGCATCGGCTCTATGTACTGGCCCGGGATAAGGCCGAGGTGCTGACCCAGACCCGCCTGAAAGCCTTTGAGGAGCTGAACAGGCGCATCTCCGGCACACTGGATTTTTTGAACATGCCCGGTGTCCGCATGACCCTGCGCCACACCCGCGGCCCGCTGGCCAGCCATGGCCAGGACAGTGTGGAGTTTTATATTTCCACAAACCCCGGTGAGGATCCCAAGCCGCTGGCAAAAATCGCTTCCGGTGGTGAGCTGAGCCGTATCACGCTGGCAATCAAAAATGCCATGGCCGATAAGGACGCAGTGCCTACGGTCATCTACGATGAGATCGACAGCGGCGTGTCCGGCAAGGCGGCCAGCCGCATCGGTGAGGTGCTCAAACAGAGTGCAAAGGATCACCAGATCCTCTGCATCACCCACACAGCGCAGATCGCTGCACTGGCCGACTGCCATCTGCTTATCCAGAAGAATATCACGAATGAACGCACCTATACCGAGATCCACCCGCTGGACGAGAATGGACGGGTGGAGGCGCTGGCCCGCCTCATCTCCGGCGACCATGTCACAGAGCTTTCGCTGGCCAACGCCCGAGAAATGCTGGGCTGGAGCGCCGGGAAATAAGCAGGCGCTTTTGTGCTTGACATTCCCGAAGGGATGTGCTAAACTGAATCTCGTTGAAAGGCGAAGATGGGAACCGAGTACCCTGATGCGCTCTGCCCAGAGAGGCCCCGGCTGGTGAAAGGGGCTGCGGAGACGCAGGTGAAATACCTCCCGGAGCTGCAGGCTGAACGACAAGTAGGCTGTGCCGCGTGCGAGCGTTACAAACGCAGGAGTGTATCCCATCTCTGTGGGGCGCACTCGTGAGGCCGTTTCTGTGAGGGGGCGGCAAACAGAGGTGGTACCGCGATTTTCTCGCCCTCTGCCAAATTCATTTTTGGCAGGGGGCGTTTTCTTTTGTCCTCTGCCCGACAAAACAGGAGGATAATCCCATGACCCTTTACGAAGAACTGCAGGCACGCGGTCTGGTGGCCCAGATCACCGACAATGAGATCATTGACCTCATCAACAACGGCAAGGCCACTTTCTATATTGGCTTTGACTGCACTGCGGACAGCCTGACTGCAGGCCATTTTATGGCCCTGACCCTGATGAAGCGCCTGCAGATGGCTGGCAATAAGCCCATCGCCCTGATCGGCGGCGGCACCACCATGATCGGTGACCCCTCTGGCCGTACCGACATGCGCAAGATGCTGACCAAGGAGGACATTGCTCACAATGCAGCCTGCTTCAAGAAGCAGATGGAGAAGTTCATCGATTTCTCTGAGGGCAAGGCTCTGATGCTGAACAATGCCGACTGGCTGCTGAACCTGAATTATGTTGAGCTGCTGCGTGATGTGGGTGCTTGCTTCTCCGTCAACAACATGCTCCGCGCCAAGTGCTATGAGCAGCGCATGGAGAAGGGCCTGTCCTTCCTCGAGTTCAACTACATGATCATGCAGAGCTACGACTTCTACTACATGTTTCAGCACTACGGCTGCAACATGCAGTTCGGCGGCGATGACCAGTGGAGCAACATGCTGGGCGGCACTGAGCTGATCCGCCGCAAGCTGGGCAAGGATGCCTATGCGATGACCATCACTCTGCTGACCGATTCTCAGGGCAAGAAGATGGGCAAGACTGCAGGCAATGCGGTCTGGCTCGATCCCAACAAGACCAGTCCCTTTGAGTTCTATCAGTACTGGCGCAATGTCGGCGATGCTGACGTGATGAAGTGTATCCGGATGCTGACCTTCCTTCCGCTGGAGCAGATCGATGAGATGAGCACCTGGAAGGATCAGCGTCTGAACGAGGCCAAGGAGATCCTGGCCTACGAGCTGACCAAGATGGTGCACGGCGAGGAAGAGGCTGAGAAGGCCCAGAACGCTGCCCGTGCCCTGTTCAGCGGTGCTGCCGACACTGAGCACATGCCCTCCACTCAGCTGACCGAAGCGGATCTGACCGATGGCTCCATCGGCATCCTGACCCTCATGGTCAAGGCCGGTCTGGCCGCTTCCAACGGCGAGGCCCGCCGCTTGGTCGTGCAGGGCGGTGTCCTGGTGGATGGTGAAAAGGTGGCTGCTCCCACTGTCAGCTTTACCGCTGATCAGCTGAAGAACGGTATCGTCATCAAGAAGGGCAAGAAGATCTACCACAAAGTGACCCTGTAATCTTTTAGAAACAGCGTATGATAAAAACCCGGCGGCATCCATAAATCGGATACCGCCGGGCTTTTTACGTTTGTGTAATGTTTATAGAGAAGGGCAGCTTACAGCTCAAAGGCCTTCTTCAGCACATCGTATGCGGAGTCCTCGTTCTCACTGCGCACCAGCAGAGAAATATCCAGATCGCTGGTGGTAATGAGCAGAACCTCGATGTCAGCCATGGCCAATGCATTCAGGGCCCGGGCAGCTACACCGCAGCTGGTGACCATGTCCTCACCGAAGAGGTTCAGCTTGGAGTAACCAACGCTGATCAGCGGGGAGGCCTTGGCATCCTTGTCGAGATTCGCGGCAGAGATGGCCTTCATCACCAGCGTCA
>OLCY01000304.1_pt1 | contig 10931 bp, 9 predicted proteins | sample 1607571 | NCBI WGS metagenome assembly OLCY01 (sample SAMN02674605, study PRJEB24791) | human gut metagenome, SKBSTL067 | isolation source: stool | host: Homo sapiens | place: USA
CGAACCCATCCACCGCGTCCTCTGCAACGTGGACTGCGGCGCGGTGCTGCTGGCCCTCATCGCGTGGAGCGACGCCAACATGGCTGGGATCTGCTTCGGCGACTCGAAGCAGCAGGCGTTCACGCTGGCAGGCCCCCATGTGTCCAATGTCCTCAGCTTTGAGGACCCCGTCGCCCCGCTGACCGTGGGCACGGTGGATGAATTTATCGAATATTTTATGGCCCGCCACAGCGAGGCCCGGGTGGACTATGTCCACGACGAGCCGGCTGTCCGCGCCCTGACCAAGCAGGGCGGCGTGGCTTTCCTGCTGCCGCCCTTCGAGAAGAGCGACCTGTTCAAGGGCATCGTGATGGGCGGCGTGCTGCCCCGCAAGACCTTCAGCATGGGCCATGCGGAGGAGAAGCGGTATTACATCGAGTGCCGCAGGATCAAAGAATGACCAAGGAGTACCATGACTTTTAATGAACTGAATCTGTCCGCCCCCCTGCTCAAAGCTGTAAGCGAGGCGGGCTATGAGACCCCCTCGCCCATTCAGGCCTCGGCCATCCCGCCGGTGCTGGAAGGGCGGGACTTGATGGGCTGCGCCCAGACCGGCACTGGCAAGACCGCTGCCTTTGCGCTGCCCATGCTCGACCGCCTGAGCGGGGCAGCTCCCCGCAAAAAGGGCGCGATCCGCGCCCTCATCCTCACCCCGACCCGGGAGCTTGCGCTCCAGATCGGCGAGAGCTTCGCCGCCTACGGAAAGTATCTCAAGCTGCGCAGCACCGTCATTTTCGGCGGCGTGGGCCAGACCCCGCAGGTGGAAGCCATCAAGAAGGGCGTAGACATCCTCATCGCCTGCCCGGGCCGACTGAACGACCTCATCGGGCAGGGCTATATCGACCTTGCCGACATCGAGATCTTCGTGCTGGATGAGGCCGACCGGATGCTGGACATGGGCTTTGTGCACGACGTGAAGAAGGTCATCGCAAAGCTGCCCGCAAAGCGCCAGAACCTGATGTTCAGCGCCACGATGCCCAAAGAGATCGAGCAGCTGGCCGCAGGCATCCTCCACGACCCCGCCTTCGTCAAGGTGGATCCCGTGTCCAGCACAGTGGAGCGGATCGACCAGAGCCTGTATTTCGTCGAGAAGGGCAACAAGAAGCTCCTGCTCCCTTGGCTCATCAAGAATCTGGAGCCGCCGGTGCAGAACGCGCTGGTGTTCAGCCGCACCAAGCACGGCGCAGATAAGATCGCCCGCGACCTCACCAAGCAGGGCATCACCGCCGCCGCCATCCACGGCAACAAGAGCCAGAGCGCCCGTGTGGCCGCGCTGGAGGGCTTCAAGGAGGGCAAGACCAAGGTGCTGGTGGCCACGGACATTGCCGCCCGGGGCATCGACATCAGCGAGCTTTCCCATGTGTTCAACTACGACCTGCCCGAGGTGCCGGAGACCTACGTCCACCGCATCGGCCGCACCGCCCGCGCGGGTGCAGATGGCACGGCGGTGAGCTTCTGCGCACCCGAGGAGATGGAATATCTGGCCGGCATCGAAAAGCTCAACCGCCGGAAGATCCCGGTGGTGTCCGGCCATCCGTGGGACGGCGTGCCCGCCCCCGTAAAAGCCGCCCCGCCGGTGCGGGGCCGCAAGCCCAAGGCCGACCAGCCTGCCCCGGAGCAGGCCGAGGCCCCCAAGGCGGCAGCCGCCGCCAAGCCCGCTGCACCTGAGAAAAAGGGCGCGGCCAAGCTTTCTGCGGCAAAAAAGCAGAAAGCCCCCAAAATCGAAGCAAAAGAGGAACAGCTCATGGATGAGAACAACAAGCGCACTCCCGGCGGACGCGACAACAACCGCCGTAACAATAACAACCGGCCCCGCCGCGAGGGCAGCGCCCCTGCACAGGGCACAGGCCGCGGCAGCAACGCCCAGCCGAAATTCGACCCCCACTTTGTGAGCGCTCCGGAGGCGACCCCCCTCCGCTCCGCCAAAAAGAACGCCGCCGCACCTGCTGCCCCGGCCCAGAGCATCCCCACCGCGATGCAGAGCCGCCAGCCCGCCCCGCGCGGCGAGAACAATGGCCGCAATGGCGCAGGCCGCAGCCCCCGCAATGAGCGGAACGCCCGCCCGGCCCAGCCTGTCCAGCAGAACAATGCCCGCAGCGAGGGCCGGAACAGCCGCCGCAATGACCGCAGCGAGCAGGGCAGCGCAGGCCGTGCGCCCCGCGCCCCCAGAGCCGAGCAGCCCGGCCGGAACAACGGCCGCAGCCGCAGCAACGCGCCGGGAAAAGACGAAGACCCGGGCCTTATGCTCATCAGCCGCCGCCCGCCGCAGCAGAAGTTCACCAGCTTTGAGGAGTATATGAACGCCCACGGCGGCGCGACGGCCCCCATCGAGGACCACAGCGAGGAAGTGTGATGGCAGAGGGATTCGCTCCGTGGTGCTGCCCGCTGTGCGGCGCACCGCTTGCCGGGGAGAATGCGCTGAAATGCCCCTCCGGCCACAGCTTCGACCGGGCAAAAGAGGGCTACTGGCATCTGCTGCCGGTGCAGAACACCCGCACGAAAGCCCCCGGCGACAGCAAGGAGATGGTAGCCGCCCGCCGCGCGTTCCTGAGCGCGGGCTACTATGGCATCTTCGGGCAGGCGCTGGGGGAGCTGTGCCTTATGTACGGCCAGCCCGCCGCAAACGGGCCGCTCCGCCTGCTGGACGCGGGCTGCGGCGAGGGCTGGTATGACCGCTGCATCGCCCGGCAGTTTGGGGAGGCAGGCCGTCCGCTGGAGCTGGCAGGCTTCGACATCGCAAAGCCTGCAGTGCGTCTGGCCGCAAAGGCCCTGCCCTCGGCCCGGTACGCCGTGGCGTCCAGCTTCCATCAGCCGGTGCGCACGGGCTGGGCCGATGTCCTGCTCAACTGCTTTTCGCCCTTCGCGCAGGAGGAGTTCCTCCGGGTGCTGCGCCCGGGCGGGCGGCTCATCTACGCCGTGCCCGGCCCGGAGCACCTCTTCCAGATGAAGGCCGTCCTCTACGAAAAGCCCTACAAAAATCCGGTGCAGGAAGTGGAGTATCCGGGCTTTGAGGCCGTCGGGGAGCGGGAAGTGTCCGGCCGCATCACGGTGCCGGCCGGGCAGCTGGAAGCCCTCTTCGCCATGACGCCCTACTACTGGAAAACGCCCCGGGACGGTGCAGCCCGCCTTGCGGCGCTGCCGGAGCTGACCACCAACATCTCGTTCCGGTTCCTCGTATTTGAAAAGAAATAAGCGAAAAAGGCATCTGTCCACAGGGGCAGATGCCTTTTTCGCTTTATGAGTACATCAGACAGGGATGGAGTTGGTTTACTTGTTTTCTGCCTTCTTCTCAGCCTTGGGCAGAAGGTTCGCACGCTCCAGCGCCGGGCGCAGGGCCAGATAGAGGAGAACGACGCAGACGGTGGAGGCCACGCTGTTGACGAAGGTGACGCCGCCGGTGATCTTGGTCAGGGCCTTGGCGATGGTGTAATCCTGACCGAAGATATATACATTGCGGAAGTAGCCGAGGAACGGGTCGGTAAAGACGTTCAGCAGCAGGCCGGAGGCAGCGGCGGCGGTCACTTTGACGAGGTAGCCGGGGGCGTGCTTATCCAGCTCGCGGAGCTTGAAGACCTTGTGGGCCACTGCGCCGCAGGTGATGCCGATGAGGAACTTCAGGATGAAGGTGGTGACAGCATAGCCCGGGTCGCCGGCGAGGATGTCGGCCAGAGCCAGACCGATGGCACCGGCCAGACCGCCGGATACGCCGTCCAGCAGCAGGGCGGTCAGGGCCGTGAAGGTATTGCCCAGATGGAACGAGGAGCCGCCGTAGAAGGGCACCCGGAAGAATAAGTAGGCCACGAGGCTCAGAGCGGCCATGACGCCGGTGAGCGCCAGCTCGTGGACGGTGAAGGTGCGCTTGTAGAGCACACTTGCAAAGACGATCACGATGACAACGACTGCCAGAAGCAGCCACATTGCGGTGGTAGACATGATTTTTCCCTCCCATTTTACGAAAAACCCACAAAACCGATTGACTTTTTTGGTTCTTGCGGGTATGCTCCTATTATACGCAAAACTGGCCCCGTGCAAATACCCAGAACAAAGATTTTTTATGGGGTCAGTTTGGCACACTGGCTGAAAAGGAGGGGCTTTTTATGGTTCATTTGACGACAGCGCTGGACGCGGCATCCGATGTGCCGCTTTATGAGCAGCTCTACCGCAGCCTCGCCGCCGAGATGCGGACGGGAGCTGTCCCGGCGGGGACGCGGATGCCCGGCAAGCGGCGTCTGGCGGCAGAGCTTTCCGTCTCGGTGAACACGGTGGACGCGGCCTATCAGATGCTGGCAGCGGAGGGCTATCTGGAGGCGCGGGAGCGGAGCGGCTTTTATGTACAGGAGTATCTGGCTCTGCCCGAGAGCGCCGCGCCCGCCGCGCCGCCGAAGGCTGATGCTGTGCCGAAACAGCGGCCCATCCGCTATGACCTCTCCACCCGGGGCGTGGACCCGGGGCTGTTCCCCTTCCGGACGTGGGCGCGGCTGCAAAAGGAGCTGCTGTATTCGTCGCCCGAGCTGCTGACCCACGGCGATGCGCAGGGCGACCTTGCGCTGCGGCAGGCGCTGGCGGGCTACCTCGAAGAGTACCGGGGCGTCCGGTGCGGCGCGCACCAGATCGTCGTGGGAGCGGGCCTTGAATACCTGCTGGGGCTGCTGGCCCCGCTTCTGCCCGGGCCGGCGGCGGTGGAGAATCCCGGCTACCCCCGCGCAAAGCAGGTGCTGGAAAACAACGGCGTGGCCTGCTGCTGCCTGCCGGTGGACGAGGATGGACTTTCCATCCGGGCGCTGTCGGACTCCGGCGCGGCGGTCTGCTACGTCACCCCCAGCCATCAGTTCCCCACAGGCGTCACCATGCCGGCCGGACGCCGGGCCGAGCTGCTCCACTGGGCTGCCCGCTGCCCGGGCCGGCGGTATATCATCGAGGACGACTACGACTCCGAGTTCCGCTTCGACACCCGCCCGCTGCCCAGCCTGCAGGGGATGGCCGGGGCCGACGGGCCGGTGGTCTACCTCTCCACCTGCTCCCGCAGCCTCGCGCCCAGCATCCGCATCGCCTACATGGTGCTGCCCGAGCAGCTTCTGCCCGCGTGGCACGCGAAGTATCGGCTCTACTCCGGCACCGTGAGCCGCTTCGAGCAGCAGACGCTGGCCCGCTTCATCACCGGAGGCTACTTCACCCGCCACTTGGCCCGGGAGCGGGTGGCCTATAAGGCCCGGCGGGACGCCCTGACGGCGGCGCTGCAGGAGGCCTTCGCGCCCGAGGAGCTGCATCTAACGGGGCTGCACACCGGCCTGCATCTGCTGGCCGAGCTGCGGGACCCGCCCCCGGATGACGCCCTCCGAGCCGCCGCCGAGGCCGAAGGCGTCCGGCTCAGCCTCCTGAGCGATTACGACCTCACCGGCGGCGGAGCCGCTCCGGTCGGCACGCTGGTGCTGGGCTATGGCTCGCTGGCGGACGAGAGCTGCCCGTCGGTGGGAGAGACGTTGAAGAGGGCCTGCACGGCGGCGCGGGAGTCCTCGGTAAGGGTGTAACGCCCGGCGTCGGCATCCCAATCCCCGGGCAGCGCCTCGGCATGGACGGAGGCTGTGCGGTCGGCGAGAAATTCCAGCGTATCCTCTAAGATGAGCAGGTCCTGCGCCGTCAGGTCGGTGAGCAGGCTCGGGCTGTGGGTGCGCAGGGCGTCGGGCAGGGTGGCGGGCAGAAGCTCCAGCTCCTGCCGGAAGAAGGCGTCCCACACCGCCGCCCGGGCGGCTGCTTTGTGGGCCGGAGGGACGACGCCCTCCATCCCGCTGAGCAGCGCTTCCGCCTCCCGGGCTGAAAGGGCCTGCACATTGGCGCTGCAGCCGGTGCGGGCCAGCTCGTCGGCGGTCAGCGCGCCCGAAAAGCCCACCCGGAGCGCCCCGTACCGGTCAGCGATGGCCTGTAAGACCGAGGGCGCAAGGGCGAGGTAGTGGGTGTCCTCAGGCAGGGCGAGGGCAGAGAGCAGTGCTTCCCGGCAGCGGGCCGGGCCTGCCGCCCGGTAGCAGTCGGCGAGGGCGGCTTCGTCCGTCCCGAAGGGGACGGTCAGCTCCCCGGGCAGGGCCAGCGCATGGATGCAGTTCTGGCTGGCGCTGAGGTAGAGCTGCAGGAAGCCGGGGGCTGTCGTCTCGGTGGGGGCGGTGCAGACCAGCAGGCTCAGGCGGTTTTCCTCCTTGGGCTGTCGGATGGCCACGCCGCTCTGAGGGCGGGAGGCCAGCTTTGTCCGCAGAGTGCGGCGGGTGAGCAGGATGGTGCCGCCCACCAGAGGCACCAGCACCAGCAGCCCTGCCAGCAGCGCGGCCCAGAAGGGCCTCCAACCTTTTGCGTTCATTCCTCTGCCTCCCTGCAAAAAACTGCATAAAGCATGGCCGGGTGGGGGAAGCTTTATGCAGAAAAGGAGGGAAACGCTATGAAATTCGATGATACCCCCAGCAAGGAAGAGCGGGAGGACTTCTGGCTCGACCTCGGCCCCGCCAGTGCCTACGAGGGGCTGGACTGCTGCGAAACCGCCCGCCGTGACGGCGACGCCAGCCCGGACGGCCTCGCCCACGGCTTTGAGGGCGCGGAAGGCCCGGAAGACCTCGTGCCCCCGCCCGATGACGACCCGGACGGTGAGCCGGTGCCCCACCTGCCGCCCCAGCTGAAGGCTGAGGAGTGGCTGGACGCGCTGGGCAGCCCCGACGATGTGCCGCCCATCGACCGATAAAGACAAGAGAAAGTCATACCAAAATAAAATTCACCTTCCGGAATAAAAGATGAAACCGGAGCGTAAAATGCGGTGAAAGGCTTGCCAAGAAGCCGAAAATATGATAAAGTTTTTCTACTGTGCACAGCTGTGCATAAAGGGAGAACGAAATCACAAGATGTGCCGCCCGGTGCGCCGGGTGTGCCGCACTCTGGAGAAGCCCGCAGAAAGCGGGTGCCGAAGGTGTAAGGCCAGATGGGCCGATCTCTCAGGCAGAAGGACAGAGCAAACGTCTTTTGTGCAGGAAGCATATCCTGTGCGGAGTCATACGCTGCGTTTTTTGCGGGCAGAGCCTTTGGGAAAGAGGTTCTGCCCGCATTTTGTTTGGGATATTTGGAGGAGGATTCCTATGGTAGACATCGTCACGCGGATCAACAACGTGGTCAACGGCTTCGTCTGGGGGCCGTTCGGTCTGGCGCTGCTGTTCTGCACCGGCCTCTGGCTCAGCATCCGCACCGGTTTTTTCCAGTTCCGGAGGATGGGCTACTGGCTCCGGCACACCATCGGCGCCATCTTTACCAATAAGGACGTCACCGCCCACACCAGCAAGGAGGACATGGCCATCAGCCAGTTCCAGAGCATGTGCACGGCGCTGGCGGGCACCATCGGCACCGGCAACATCGTGGGCGTGGCCACGGCCATCGTCTCGGGAGGCCCGGGGGCCATCTTCTGGATGTGGGTCATGGCGCTGCTGGGCATGATGACCAGCTTCGCCGAGAACGTGCTGGGCGTCTACTACCGCCGCAGGAACGAGAAGGGCGAGTGGTCCGGCGGCGCGATGTACTACCTTACCGACGGTCTGGGCGCAAAGCCCGGTTGTAAGACGGTGGGCAGGGTGCTGGCCGTCCTGTTCGCCTGCTTCTGCATCCTTGCGTCCTTTGGCATCGGCAACATGAGCCAGATCAACTCCATCGCGGGCAACATGAACGCCGCGTTCCATCTGCCCTACCTCGCCACCGGCCTTGCGCTGATGGTGGTCACAGCCCTCATCGTCATCGGCGGACTCAAGCGGGTGGCCGCTGTCACCGAGAAGCTGGTGCCCCTGATGGCCCTGTTCTACATCGCGGGCGCGCTCATCATCGTGGTCATGCACGCAGGCAATATCCCGGCGGCGCTGGCGGCGATCCTCCGGGGCGCATTCAATCTGAACGCCGCAGGCGGCGGCGCGCTGGGCTACGGCATCAGCCAGACCATCACATGGGGCTTCAAGCGGGGCGCGTTCTCCAACGAAGCCGGACTCGGCTCTGCGGTCATGGTCAACTCGGCCTCCAACGTCAAAGAACCGGTGCATCAGGGAATGTGGGGCGTGTTCGAGGTCTTTGCCGATACCATCGTGGTCTGCACCCTGACGGCCCTCGTCATTCTGACCACCGGCGTGGTAGACCTCGAGAGCGGCGCTGTCCTTGCGGGAGTGCAGGACAATGCACTGGTGGGGCAGGCCTTCACGGTGGCGTTCGGCAGCTTCGGCCCCAAGTTCATCGCGGTGTCCATCCTGCTGTTTGCCTACTCCACCACCCTCGGCTGGAGCCATTACGGCACCAAGGCCGTCGAGTACCTCTTCGGCACGGCGGGCAGCCGTATCTACAAGGTCGTCTTTGTGGGGATGACCGTCGTGGGCGCGACCATGAAGCTGGGCCTTGCGTGGGACCTCTCCGACACCTTCAACGGCCTGATGATGATCCCGAACCTCATCGGCGTGCTGGCGCTGTCCGGCACTGTGGTGGACATCACCAAGAACTACTTCGCCCGCCGCGTCCGGGGCGAGGACATCGAGCCGATGTGGTCGGCCTTTGCGGAGTATCAGAAGGAAGAAGAGGCGGAAGCTGCCGCCGAGGCCGCAGAGCTGGAGAAAGCGGCGAACGAATAACGCAGAAAACAAGACCCCGGAGAAATGCCCTCCGGGGTCTTGTGCTGCTTCAGGTCTTTCTCTTTTTCCGGGGGGCAGGGGCGGGGCGGCGCTTCACCGCCGACCGGCCGGCGAGGATGCCGCTGCCGAAGGCCCAGTGGAGGTTGTAGCCGCCGCAGCTGCCCGCGCAGTCCAGCGTCTCGCCCACGAAGTAAAGGCCCGGACAGCCCTTGAACTGGAAGTCGTCCTCCACCTCGTCCAGCAGCAGTCCGCCGCCGGTCGTCTGGGCCTGCTTCCAGCCGCAGGGGGTCAGCCCCTCGAACCGCCAGCACTTGGCCGCGGCGGCGAGCTTCGGCCACGCCGAAGCAGGCAGGGCGCGGGCGTCTTCGGGTAGCCCGGCGTCGGCCCAGAGGGCGCGGCCCAGCTTCGCGGGCAGAAGCCCCAGCCAGAACTCCGCTGCGCCGCCCAGAAGCCCGGCCCGCCGGGCGAAGAGGGCGGACAGCTCCGCTTCGCTCAGGGCGGGGAAGAGGTCGAGGGCTACGACGGGCTGCTTCGGGCCGCGGCCCGGGGCCAGCAGGCCCGACAGCTGCATGATGCAGATGCCGGAGAGTCCGTAATCGGTGAACTGCACCTCGCCCATTTCCCGGGCAAGCACCCGGCCATCGGTGCCGTCCGACAGACTGGCGCAGCCCTTGGCCCGGATGCCGGCCAGCGACTTGCGGGGGCGGGCGCACTGTAAGGCCGTCAGGCAGGGGTAGAGGGGGGCCATCCGCCCGCCGCACTGGGCGGCGAATCGGGTGCCGAAGCCGTCGGTGCCAAACTGCGGCCCGGCTTCGCCGCCCATGGCGCAGATGACGGCATCGGCCCGCAGGCTTTCGCGGCCCGATTCCGTCTCGAACTGGAGGTCGTAGCCGCCCCGGCTCTGGCTCAGGCTCCGGACGGTGCAGCCGGTGCGAAGCTCGACGCCAAGCGCGGCCAGATGGTGTTCCAGCAGGGCCAGCACGTCTGCCGCCTGATTGGAGTAGGGGTACACCCGCCCGGCCTCGTCGGTGCGGGGGTAGAGGCCGAGACCCTCGAACCACGCCAGCGGCGCGGCCTCGTTCACGGCGTCCAGCAGGCGGCGCAGGGCCTTGGGGCTGCTGGTGAAATACCGCTCGGGCGAGATGTCCCGGTTGTCGAGGTTGCAGCGCCCGTTGCCGGTGGCCAGAAGCTTTTTGCCCACCTTTGCGTTTCTGTCCAGTACGGTGATGCGGGCGCTGCCCTTGGCGGTCTGCGCTGCCGCCAGCGCAGCGGCCAGACCCGCTGCGCCGCCGCCTAAAACAAGGATATGCTGCATCCTCTGTCCATCCTTTCCAAGAAGCTGTGTTCAGAAGCAAACCAGCTTCTGAGATGAGTTCATTGTATCATAGCCGCTCCGGTTTGGCAAACAGAGGGCGGGCAGGTGTATATTTCCCTCTCGTTTCCACATAATAACTGTACCGCATCCGAAAGCAAAGAATGGGAAGGAAGGTACACCAGATGAAAGCAACCGGAATCGTCCGCCGTATCGATGAGCTGGGCAGGGTGGTCATCCCGAAGGAGATCCGCCGCACCCAGCGCATCCGCCGCGGCGACCCCCTCGAGATCTTCACCACCGGCGAGGGCGAGGTCATCTTCAAGAAGTATTCCCCGGTGGGGGAGCTGCACGGGGTGGCGGTGCAGTATGTGGAGGTGCTGAGCCGAAGCTTTGCCCTTACGGCCTTCGTGGCCGACCGCGACCGCATCCTCGCCGCCGCAGGGGCAGGCCGGCGCGACCTTGCCGACCGCAGTGTCAGCCAGCCGCTGGAACGGGTGATGGAGTCCCGCAAGCCCTACCTCAGCGAGGGCGACCCGGAGCACGTCCTGCTGCCCTGTGAGGGTTCGCTGCGGCCTCTGCTCTGCGCGTGGCCCATCATCGCAGCGGGGGATGTCACCGGGGTCGTCGGGCTGCTGGCCGAGGACCGCACCCAGCAGCCTGACCCCGCCCAGCAGAAGGCCGTGGCCGTGGCGGCGGCGTTTCTGGCAAAACAGATGGAGGAGTGAACATTATTATAATAGGGAGCGTCTGCGGTTCGGCAGGCGTTCCCTTTTTTGTTTATGACAGAATTATGAATCTTTATAAACTTTTTCGAGAAGCTATTGACAGGGAAAAAATTTTGGCTATAATGGTCTTAGCACTCAGGAAGATGGAGTGCTAAAGAAACAAAAGCCAAGAAGGAGGCAGGCGCTATGACGATGGATGCACGCAAGCAGCGTGTCTTGCAGGCG
>OLCY01000310.1_pt1 | contig 10749 bp, 10 predicted proteins | sample 1607571 | NCBI WGS metagenome assembly OLCY01 (sample SAMN02674605, study PRJEB24791) | human gut metagenome, SKBSTL067 | isolation source: stool | host: Homo sapiens | place: USA
TGTCAGGACGCCACCAGGAGTTGATCATCCACTGAGAGCGGCGGATCTCGCCCAGCTCACCGCTGGCAACGATCTCCTTGATCTTCTGATACAGCTTGTTGGTGCGCTGGTTGAACATGATGCCGAAAGAAACCTCAGGATGAGCCTTAGCGCAGGCGATCATCTTCTGAACATCCTTGCTGCGGACACCGGCGGGCTTCTCGCACAGAACGTTCATGCCATGCTCCATAGCGTAGATGGAGATCTCGTGGTGCAGGTAGTGAGGAACGGTGGTGATGATGGCATCAACAGTGCCGCTGGCGATCATATCCTTCCAATCCTTGAAGAAGGGCACATCGGGGTACTGCTCCTTGCACATCTTCTCCTTCTCGGGGTCGATATCACACAGAGCGCCCAGTGCGCAGTTGTCGGGGCACGGTGCGCAGACCATGCCGGGGAACGGAGCGGGAGCGTTGGTCAGGAAGCGAGCGTAGCTGCCGCCCTGAGCACCGATACCGATCAGGCCATAACGAATCTTTCCTTCAGTCTTTTCCATTTGAATCTTCTCCTTTTTTCTGTTGCGTTAGAATTTTGCCAGAATATCGCACAGTGCGTGATACTGTGCGGCGTAACCTTCAGCACCGTTTTTATACTTGTTCTCACGGATGATGTTCTTTGCATCCGTGGTCTCAAGGCTCTGCAGGCTGTCAAACAGCACCAGATGCGGCTCAAGGGTCAGGAAGCCGGTATAACCCTCTTCCACGATGGCCTTGTGCAGCAGCTCGGGGATCTTTCCCTCGCCGGTACCGCAGAGCACATTCTCCTTGTCGGTAGAAACGGCATCCTTGATGTGGATATATACAATGTACGGGCGGAGAGCATCCCAGCATTTGACGGTATCCTCGCCGCACTGTACAAAGTTTGCAAAGTCAAATGCGGACTTGAAGTGTGCGCTGTTCAGCGTCTGCATCAGGTCAACACAGCGGGAAAGAACATCACCATAGATATCCTTCTCGTTTTCGTGCATCAGGATCACGTCGTGCTTCTCAGCAATGGCAATGAACTTGCGCAGCTTCTCGATGACAGCGTCACGATAGTCGGCAGGATCCTTGCCTTCCGGCATAAAGAAGCTGAACATGCGGATGTACTTGCAATTCAGGACCTTAGCGATCTCGCACAGCGTTTCCAGCTGAGCACACTGCTTTTCAAAGCCCTCTTCATCATCGATCTTGACCTTGCCAATGGGACTGCCCAGGCTGGAAACGCCAACACCAGCGGCCTGCAGGCGGGGCAGAAGATCAGTCTTGACTTCCTCAACGGTAAAGTCGGCGATTCCTTTCTTATCTGCACTGCGCAGGCTGATGTACTGCATTCCAAGCTCACGGACTGTCTTGAGCTGCTCATCAAAAGAAGAGCTGATCTCATCGGCAAAGCCGGAAATATAAATATCCTTCATAAAAATCTCCTTTTTTGTGTAGGATACAAGCCTTACTGTAACTAATATATCACAATTGTTAAAAAAATGCCGCACAAATCTTTTTCGGTTTTTTTAGCACATTGTGCAACAGATTTTTTCGTTTTGTTGCACATCATAAAACAAGGTGCATCAAACCAATCTTGTGGGGTGAAAAAAGGAGAAAAACTGTGCAAAATGTCCATTTTTGACTTCGATTTCTTGGCAGCGAAAAACAGAACAACAGGATTTACACACGACAATCATCGAACAAGCTGATATATTAGACCTTGGAGATCGGCTCCTTTGATTCTTAAGGGCCGTGGCAGACTTTTAAGAATCGAAAAGGCCTGTAGGTTTGAGTTGTTTTCAGACCAATCAAAGGAGTTCAAACCCATGTCCAAGACGAAGACTGAGACCCCTGTCCAGCGCAATTCCGCTGATATCCCCTGGGAGGAGACCCGCCTGTATCTGCCTGCGGATGAGACCGAGGAAGAGAACAAAGCTCTTTACGAACGCCTCAAGAAAGAGATCGCAGACGGCCACCCGGTGGATGAATACAACAACGAAGTGCTCTGCCGCCTGACCCCGCTCCAGCAGAAGAAAGTGGGCATTCCCGCCTTTTATATCCGGCCTGTTGTTCCCCGCCTCAAGAGCAGCGATGAAAACGAAGCCCGCCTGAACGAGATCTGATCTCCGTTTCTTGACACGCAAAATCCCCTCAGAGCTCTGACAGTGCTGTCGGAAATCTCTGAGGGGATTTTTCTATGCATCTGGTGACGCGACTTCAAAGACGATGGGGCCGCCGATGTGGTAGAAGATCTCATACTCTGCATGGCGGTGCCATCCGCCGGGGATGCGTGTAATCTGCAGCTAGAACAAGCCAAATGCATCCGCTGGGAACAACTCCTCTTTCCGCAAGTCCGCCATCCCGTTTCACCCTTCTCAGTGAAGATAGAACGAAGCCATACATTTGGCCAGATCCTCTGGTCGTTCTGCAAAGTTTCCATAGCGCCAGCTGTTGAAAAAACCCATATATGCCCCGATGAACGAGTTGCGGAAGTATCGATTTTCGCCCGGCAATGAAACGGGCCATGGCACAAACTGTCTTGCATCCCCGACTTCGATGTTGGAGATCAGAACAAGAATGATCTTCTCGCTCAACGCATCACTGAAAAAACTGGTCAGATGGCAATCCATCAGGACACAAAGATTCTTTCGCTCCGCATACGTCCAGCGGAACAGCGCAGTCAGGTTTTTTTCCAGGGTACTGTACGCCGGCAGCTGCCCCGCAAGCAAGGTCATCTGCCGGTCGAGATAGTAATCCAGCACGTCATCCTTGGACTCAAAGCTGCGGTAAAAGGTGGTTCGGTCGAGGTTTGCCATGTGACACAGCTCTGTAACGGAGATCTTTTCCAGCGGCTTTTTCATTAAAAGCTGAAACAGTGCCGTGCAAAATGCATCCTGATTTTTCTGCGCAACGGGGTTGATATGGTTCGTGTACATTGTGCGCTGTGTTCAGCTCCTTCCTCAAAATGATTGGCTTTATTCTACCATATTCTCTAAAAAAAGCAATTTGATTTCACTGAAAGCGTTTTTTCAAAAAGAAATCTTGACAGTTATTTTCTTTTATGCTAAACTATCTATCGTTGCAAAACATTTGCTACTGTGGCTCAGTTGGTAGAGCAGTTCACTCGTAATGAACAGGCCGCCGGTTCAAGTCCGGCCAGTAGCTCCAAAATAAAAACTCCCGAGAATCAGCTTATGAGGCTGGTTTTCGGGAGTTTTTTTGTCCAGACATTTCTCTTTTCAGCTCATATAAGTTTCGCCTGCCCTGCCAGATACAGCATCCCCACTGCCGCACCGCAAAGTGGCAGGAGCAGAAACAGCATCCGGGCAAACTGACCCAAAAGCGTGCCTGTGCTGGGGGCCTGTCCTCCACGCCCGAAGGCGGCTGAACAGAGCCTTCCGCTTACCTGCAGTGCGGATGCGCCGAACGTGCACAGCGTTCCGGCCGCAAGGGATGCAGGGATACCGCAGACGCAGAGCAGCACAAATGCTGTCCGTGGGTTCAAATCCACAAGCAGCCTGGACGAAAGCAATCCGGAGCCTGTCCCATACAGCATCGCAAAAAGGAAGATGGGCAGCGGTCCAAGGGCGGAAAGCCCCAGGAACAGCACTGCCGTCAGCGCACCCGCCACAGTGAGAAATTCCGTCCGGAACAGGCGCACTGCCCCGGCGGCATCCTGCACAGAAAACAGGCTCTGCCAGCAGTTCAGGTAATAGGAAAGCGTTTCAGCATCGCCTGCCACACAACGCGCTGCCGCCACACCCGCCAGAAAGGTCCCCAGAAGGTACGCCGCCGCCAGAAGGATAGTTTCCCTGCTCAGCTTGCTTCGGCGCACAGCGGCTTTCTCCGGTGTGTTTCCGTACCTCTCAGAGAACGCCGCCGGGATGGATTGCCTTCCTTCCTGCGATGTCTCAGGAAGAACTCCACCGTTCTTCTGTTTTAGCTGCTCTTCCTGTGCTGTCGGCATGATCGCTTCGGGCAGTGCCTTTGCCGCTGCGGTTTCCGGTGTTTCCTGATAGACCCACATACTTCCCTGTCCTCCTGTTTTTTTGCTGTAAATTCTCAATGCCGATGCCGTTCTGTACGCAGGATGCTGAACACCCCGCCCAGACAGCCAAAAACTAATACCAGTGCAAAGCGGGCCAGCTGCATTTCCGTTGGTTCAATGCCCTCCGAAAGACCGAACCCCAGCAGAAGCAGAACAAACAGTCCGCCCTGTACAGCACCGCAGATAAGGCCTCTGCTGTGATAGAAAAACGCCATGAGCCAGCCGCTGCAAAAGCTCCCGGCACAGACAATGGCACTGACCATGGGCCAGGCAGTGCTCTGCGCAAGGCTCTGGTTTGCCATCAGGTAGGCCAGCCCGGCCATGCAGGCGGCGGTGAATACCCCACCAATGCCGAATGCGGCCAGTGCTTCCAGGATGGGTAACTTCTTCTGTTCCAACATAAAAACCCGCCTCCCTGCACTACTGTATGCAGAGGGGCGGGTAAAAAAGACCTTGCTTTTAGAGATTACTTCTTTGCGTTGGCAGGAGCATTGTCCATGTTCAGCTTCTCAACAGAGCTGATCGCATTCTTGGTGAAGCGGATCTTCACACGGTCGGAACCGGTCTCCAGAACAAAGGTGTCATCCTTGATGGCGACCACACGGCCAACAATACCGCCGATGGTCACGACCTGATCACCGATCTCCAGAGCTGCACGCATGGCAGCATCCTTCTTCTCCTGCTTCTTCTGGGGACGATAGATCATAAAGTAGAGCAGGACCAGCATCAGAGCCAGGGTGAAGAACAGGCTGATATAGCTTTCAGTGGTAGTAGTCAGAAATTGCATGGGACAAAGTCTCCTCTCAAAATTCAGATAAGCTCATTATAACCGCTTCTGCTCCCTCTTGCAAGGGAAAAGCATGAAAAAGCTCAAATTCTTGTATCCAGCAGCTTGACATAACGGTCATGGAATGCGGTAAAGGTGCCTGCATCCAACTCATCGCGGATACGCTCCATCAGGTGGTTGTAGAACCACAGGTTGTGCATAACGGCCAGACGCATGCCCAGCAGCTCCTCTGCCTTGAACAGGTGGCGGATATAGGCACGGGAGTAGTTCCGGCAGGCCGGGCAGCCACAGGTGGGGTCAATGGGGCGCTCGTCACGCTCATACTTTGCGTTCTTGATATTGATGATGCCGCCCCAGGTGTTCAGGTGTCCATGGCGGGCATTGCGGCTGGGCATGACGCAGTCAAACAGATCCACGCCGCGGGAAACAGCCTCGATCATGTTGCCAGGGGTGCCGACACCCATCAGATAGCGGATCTTATCCTTGGGCATATAAGGCTCCACCTCACTGATCATCTCGTACATCACCTCAGCAGGCTCACCCACGGCCAGACCGCCGATGGCGTAGCCGTCCAGCTCCAGCTCCGCGATCTGCTTCATGTGCTCTACACGCAGGTCGGCAAAGGTGCATCCCTGATTGATGCCGAACAGCAGCTGGTCGGGGTTGGTGGCCTTGCCCTCCTGCTTCAGGCGGGCCATCTCAGCCTTACAGCGCTTGAGCCAGCGGGTGGTGCGCTCACAGCTGGCTTTGGAGTACGCGTGCTGGGCAGGATTCTCCACACACTCATCAAAGGCCATTGCAATGGTGGAACCCAGGTTTGCCTGGATCTGCATACTCTCCTCAGGGCCCATAAAGATGCGGTGGCCGTCCAGATGGGAAGCAAAGGTCACGCCTTCCTCCGTGATCTTACGCAGCTTGGACAGGCTGAACACCTGGAATCCACCGCTGTCGGTCAGGATGGGGCCGTTCCAGCGGGTAAACTTGTGCAGGCCGCCCATATCGGCCACCAGCTGATCACCGGGGCGCAGATGCAGGTGGTAGGTGTTGCAGAGCATTACCTGGGTGCCGATCTGCTGCAGATCCTGCGCGGACAGGCCGCCCTTGATGGCACCGGCGGTGGCAACATTCTGGAAGGCAGGGGTCTGCACCGTGCCGTGCACGGTCTTGAACTCACCCCGCCGGGCGTTGTGCTCCTGCTTGAGCAGCTTAAAAGTGGTCAAAGAAGGCATAAGTTTTTTCCTTTCTGTGTACGGAAAACAGCCGTACAGCCTTGTGCCGCCGGGCAGGCGGCAGGTTCAGAAGTGGTGGATACCGAGCTGCCGAAACGGTTCCGACAGTGTTTTGGGCTTTTGGGAGAGCGGGTGCTGAGGGATCACAGGATCAGCATCGCATCGCCGAAGGAAAAGAAGCGGTACTTTTCCTCTACGGCAACTTTATAGGCAGCCATGGTCTTTTCGTAGCCGTAGAGGGCAGAGACCAGCATGATGAGGGTGCTTTCCGGCAGGTGGAAGTTGGTGATCAGGCCATCGATGCAGTTGAACTTGACACCCGGGTAGAGAAAAATAGAGGTATTGCCGCTGCAGGCCTTGATCTCGCCATATTTTGCGGCGGCGGCTTCCAGCGTGCGGCAGCTGGTGGTGCCAACGGCGATCACGCGGTGCCCAGCGGCCTTGGTTTCCCGGATGCGCTGAGCAGTCTCCTCGCTGATGGAATACCACTCACTGTGCATCTTGTGATCCGAGATCTCGTCCTCCTGCACGGGGCGGAAGGTTCCCAGACCCACATGCAGGGTAACCTCAGCAATGCCGACACCCTTGGAACGGATGGTATCCATCAGCTCCGGGGTGAAGTGCAGGCCTGCCGTGGGTGCGGCAGCGCTGCCCAGCTCCTTGGCATAGACCGTCTGATACTGGCTCTGATCTTCCAACTGCTTGGTGATGTAGGGCGGCAGCGGCATCTTGCCAAATTCATCCAGTTTTTCATAAAGGGTCTCGGTGTCATAATAGAATGTAACAAACTTGTTGCCATCCTCCAGCGTTTCATCCACCACGGCGGTCAGGGTGCCGTCACCAAAACTAACCTTGGTGCCGGGCTGCATCCGCTTGCCGGGCTTTGCCAGGCACTCCCACTGATCTCCCTTGACCTGCCGCAGAAGCAGCAGCTCACACACAGCACCGGTGGGCTGTTTGACACCCACGATGCGGGCGGGCAGAACCTTGGAGTTGTTGACCACCAGCAGGTCGCCCGGCTCAAGGTATTCGGGCAGATCGCGGAAGATGCGGTGCTGGATGCTGTCATCCTTCTGGTTCAAAACCATCAGCCGGGCCGCGTCGCGGGGGCACGCAGGCTCCTGTGCGATCAGCTCTTTGGGTAAATCATACCAAAAATCTCTTTTTAACATACTTAGCATTTGCCTTTCCGATGATTGACACGAATGCCGTATCAATGTTATCATAAAGTCTGTATAAACAGTATCTATTATATTGCAAGGTCGGCTGGTTTGCAAGCCGTGTTCGATGTAAATTTGCTTTTATTGAAAGGAAAGGTGCTGGAAATGGAAAAACAGTATAAAGTTGGTATCGTTGGTGCAACGGGCATGGTGGGGCAGCGTTTTGTGACCCTGCTTGAGAATCATCCCTGGTTCAAGCTGACCACGCTGGCCGCATCCGGCCGCAGTGCAGGCAAGACCTATGAGGATGCCGTTGGCAGCCGCTGGGCAATGACCACCCCGATGCCCGAGAGCGTCAAGAAGATGGTCGTGCTGGATGCCGCCAAGGTGGAAGAGGTCGCTTCTCAGGTCGATTTCATCTTCTGCGCAGTCAATATGCCCAAGGCCGAGATCAAGGCACTGGAAGAGGCTTACGCAAAGGCCGAGTGCCCTGTGGTCTCCAACAACAGCGCAAACCGCTTTACCCCGGATGTTCCCATGGTCGTGCCTGAGATCAACGCGGACCACATTGAGATCATCCCTGCCCAGCGCAAGCGTCTGGGTACCAAGCGCGGCTTCATCGCGGTCAAGTCCAACTGCAGCCTGCAGAGCTACGTGCCTGCCCTGCATCCCCTGATGAAGGAGTTTGGTGTCAACAAGGCTCTGGTCTGCACTTATCAGGCCATTTCCGGTGCAGGCAAGACCTTTGACCGGATGCCCGAGATCGTAGATAACGTTATTCCCTACATCGGCGGTGAGGAAGAGAAGAGCGAGCGCGAGCCGCTGAAGCTGTGGGGCCACATCGAGGGTGATCAGATCGTCAACGCCGAGAAGCCCACGATCACTGCGCAGTGCTTCCGTGTTCCCGTTTCCGACGGCCACACCGCCGCCGTGTTTGTAAGCTTTGACAAAAAGCCCACCCAGGAGCAGATGCTCGAGGCCTGGGCTAACTTCCGCGGCCCTGCACAGGAGCTGAACCTGCCCAGCGCACCCAAGCAGTTCCTGCACTACTTCACTGAACCCGATCGTCCTCAGCCCAAGCTGGATCGCAACACCGAGAACGGCATGGCTGTCTGCATCGGCCGCCTGCGCGAGGACACCCTGTTTGACTACAAGTTCGCCTGCATGAGCCACAACACCCTGCGCGGCGCTGCAGGCGGTGCCGTGCTGCTGGCTGAGCTGCTGGCAGCAAAGGGCTATTTTGACTGAACAACACGTTCCTGACGGAGCGTACAAAGGAGTTTTATACTATGAAGAATCCTGTCTTTACCGGCGCGGCGGTGGCGATCATCACCCCCATGTACGAAGATGGCAGCATCAACTTTGATGAGCTGGGCCGCATCATTGAAGATCAGATCGCACGGGGCACCGATGCTATTGTGATCTGCGGAACTACCGGCGAATGCTCTACCATGACCGATGAGGAGCAGCTGGCCGCCATCAAGTTTACGGTCGAGACGGTCAACCACCGGGTGCCTGTTATTGCGGGTGCTGGTTCCAATGATACCGATCACGGCTGTGCACTGGCAGCAAAGTCTGCTGCCTGCGGTGCGGACGCCCTGCTGCTGGTGACTCCCTACTACAATAAGACCTCTCAGGCTGGTCTTGTGGCCCACTTCACCGCAATGGCTGAGGCCGGCGGTATCCCGGTCATCCTGTACAATGTGCCCTCCCGCACCGGCCTGAACATCGCCCCCGAGACTGCCAAGGAGCTGAGCAAGCACCCCCTCATCAACGGCATCAAGGAGGCCTCCGGCAACATCTCTCAGGTGGCCAAGATCGCCCAGCTGTGCGGCGATGAGCTGAACATCTACTCTGGCAACGATGATCAGGTTGTTCCCCTGCTGTCTCTGGGCGGCAAGGGTGTCATCAGTGTGGTCTCCAATGTCAAGCCTGAGCTGGTGCACAACTGCTGCAAGGCATGGTTTGAGGGTGACCCCAAAACTGCCTGCAAGCTGCAGCTGGAGATCCTGCCCTTGGCGGATGCACTCTTCTGCGAAGTAAATCCCATCCCTGTCAAGTACGCCATGAATGTGCTGGGCTGGGAAGCTGGTTCCTGCCGTCTGCCGCTGGTCGAGCCCAGTGATGCCCACAAGGAGAAGATCGAGCAGGCACTGGAGGCCGAAGGTCTGATTCAGGAATAAACGAAACAACGCACAATGCCCGGTGGAATTGGTTCCTCCCGGGCATTTGCCGTTACAACAGAAAACGAGGAAACAAAAATGACAGATATTATCATTCAGGGCATTGGCGGCCGGATGGGCCACGCCCTCTGCGAGATGATTGCAAACCGGAGTGACTGCCGCGTGGTCGCCGGGATCGACCAGCAGGACGGTGAGCAGAACGGCATCCCCGTATACGACAGTCTGGATAAGCTGGACGGAAAGGGCGATGTCATCATTGATTTCAGCGCTCCTGCTGCTGTGGAAAAGGCACTGACCTATTGCGAAGCACACAAGATGCCCATCGTGGTCTGCACCACTGGCCTTTCCGAAGAGCTGCAGCTGAAGGTGGTGCAGCTGTCCCGCCTTGTGCCCGTGTTCAAGAGCGCCAACATGTCCATCGGCATCAACCTGCTGTCGGAACTGTGCAAGCGTGCATCGGCCATTCTGGGTGCAGACTATGATGTGGAGATCGTGGAGCAGCACCACCACAACAAGCTGGATGCCCCCAGCGGCACTGCCCTGATGCTGGCCGATGCCATCAACGAAGAGAACAACGGCGCATATCATTATGTTTACGACCGCTCCTCTGTACGCCAGAAGCGCGACCCCAAGGAGATCGGCATCAGCTCCGTGCGCGGAGGCAGCATCGTGGGCGACCACGAGGTGCTGTTCTGCGGCCCGGACGAGGTCATCACCCTCCGCCACACGGCATACTCCCGCAATATTTTTGCAAATGGCGCGATAAATGCTGCCGTTTACCTTGCAAAAAAGGAGCCGGGCCTGTACAATATGAGTAACATGATCGCAGAGATGTAAGCTGTTCTGCGCATGGCATCATAAGGCACGGTATCGTGCGTCAGGAGACGAGCCTATGGCCAAGCACGCAAAGCACGCAGCCCCTCCCCGCCGTCGGCGTTCCGCCCAAAAGCACACCTCGCATAAGAGCGTCACCCTGTACACACTGGGGGTCCTGCTGGTGGCCGTATCGGCGCTGCTCTCTCTGCGCCTCTGGCCCCGCCGCATCGTGGATGCAGTTCCTCCGGCAACGGAGGCGGAGTCCCCTGCTGTTTCGGAGGAGCTTGTTGTGCCTGAGCCGCAGCCTGTCGTCACGACACTGCGCTTCTCGGCTACAGGGGACAACCTCATCCATGCACCCATCTATTCGCAGGCCGCCCGGCGGGCTGCAGAGGGCGAAGGATACAGCTTTGATTACTGCTATATGAATCTGCTCGATTTCTATGCACAGCAGGACATCAACTGGATCAATCAGGAGACGCTCTGCAGCAAAGAGCTTGCACCCTCTACCTACCCCTGCTTCT
>OLCY01000318.1_pt1 | contig 10604 bp, 10 predicted proteins | sample 1607571 | NCBI WGS metagenome assembly OLCY01 (sample SAMN02674605, study PRJEB24791) | human gut metagenome, SKBSTL067 | isolation source: stool | host: Homo sapiens | place: USA
TTCGCATTTTTATGCTGCTGTTCGGCACGGCTTGTGCCTCTTTCGGTATCGCGCTGACGACGACGTCGGGTTTGGGCACCACACCGATCAGTTCGGTTCCGTGGACGCTGACCGCCATTACCGGTCTTTCCTTCGGCACCACCACGTTTCTCATCAATCTTCTGTTCTATTTGATTGAAGCGGTGCTGCTTGGAAAAGCCATGCCCAAGTGGAACATCCTGCAAATTCCGGCTGTGCTTGTTTTCGGCATCTTCATTGACCTCGGCATGGCTGTTGCCAAACTGATCGAACCAACATCGTGGCCAGCAGGTCTGGTCATGAGCCTGGCCGGCAACCTGTGGCTGGCCGTCGGCATCGTGCTGCAAGTCCGATCCAAAACTTTGGTTCAGCCGGGCGAAGGCGCAGTGCTCGCTATTTCTGTGGTAACTCGGAAAGCCTTCGGAACCATCAAGGTGTTTTTCGACTGCTTTCTCGTTTTGTCGGCCGCCGTTTTGGGCTTTCTCATATTGAACGAAATCGTCGGCATCCGCGAAGGCACACTGATTTCGGCCATTTTGGTCGGCAGTCTTGTCAAAGGAATTTCGAAGCTTTTCCTGAAAAAAAGAAAAACTGAGAGAATGCGCACTTTTGTGTAAGCGAGAAGAGCGCTTTGCGCTTAAAATTAAGCGGCTACAGTGCGGTTCATTCCACGGGCTTGGATGCGACTTCAAGCTCGCGATCACCGTGCGTCGATTTTCATTTTCCTTGACGGAGACAATCGGACATGCCCGATATCATGCAGACCTCCATCAAGAGCCTTCCTCTGGTCTACCGCGGCAAAGTGCGTGAGTGCTATGCCGTCGGCGAAGACAAGCTCTTGATGATCGCCACCGACCGCATCAGCGCCTTTGACGTCATCCTTTCCGTACCGATTCCCAAGAAGGGCAAGGTGCTCACGGCTTTGACCAACTTCTGGTTTGAAAAACTTGCCGAAGGCATGCCCACGCAGCTCACCGGCATCGATCCCGAAACGGTCGTCGCCGAAGATGAGCGCGAACAGGTCCGCGGCCGTGCCATGGTCGTCAAGCGCTTAAAGCCCATCCTCATCGAATGCGTTGCCCGCGGTTACATCATCGGCGGCGGCTGGAAGGATTACCAGGCCACCGGCTGCGTGTGCGGCATCAAACTGCCCGAAGGTCTCAAGCAGGCCGAAAAGCTGCCCGAACCGATCTTCACGCCGGCAGCCAAAGCCGAAGTGGGCACTCACGACGAAAACATCAGCTTTGAAAAGGTCGTCGAGCTCTACGGCGAATCGATTGCCACGCAGTTGCGCGACCTCACGATCTCGCTCTACAAGAAGGCCGCCGACTTCGCCGCCACGAAGGGCATCATCATTGCCGACACAAAGTTTGAATTCGGTCTGGACGAAAACGGTCAGGTGTGCCTCATGGACGAAGTCCTCACGCCCGACAGCTCGCGCTTCTGGCCGGCCGAAAGCTACGAAGTCGGCATGTCGCCCCCCTCTTACGACAAGCAGTTCATCCGCGACTGGCTTGAAACTCAGACGTGGGACAAGACGCCGCCCGCTCCGGTGCCGCCCGCTGAAATCATCGAAAAGACGGCCGCCAAGTACCGCGAAGCGCTGGTGAAGCTCTCCGGTAAAGATGTTGAATAATTTCGATATCCGGATTTTTTAACCGTCTTTGATCGTGCGCCCGGGCTTGCCAAAGCCTGAGCGCACCTTTGCTTTATTGATCTCGAAAGAATTTTTGTCATGACTGAAAACACTGCGCAAAAGCCCGTTGTGGGCATCGTGATGGGCTCGGACTCCGACTGGGCCGTGATGCAGAATGCCGCTCTTGTTCTCAAGGACATGGGCGTTGCCTATGAAGCCCGCGTCGTGAGCGCCCACCGCATGCCCGACGAGATGTTCGAATACGCCGAAACCGCCAAGGAACGCGGCATCAAGTGCATTATCGCCGGTGCGGGCGGAGCTGCTCACCTTCCGGGCATGATTGCCGCCAAGTGCGTCGTTCCCGTTCTGGGCGTTCCCGTTCCTTCCAAGTACCTGCGCGGCGAAGACAGCCTTCTTTCGATCGTTCAGATGCCCAAGGGCGTTCCCGTGGCAACATTTGCAATCGGTGAAGCCGGCGCCGCCAATGCCGCGCTCTACGCCGTGAGCATCCTTGCGGTCACCGATGAGGCGCTTTACACCAAACTGCAGGCCTTCCGTAAGGCGCAGAACGAAAAAGCCCGCAACATGACTTTGCCCGCTCTCTAATCAAACTCTTTTCACTGCCATCGTTTGTATGCAAGCCAATTTCCCTCTTCCCCCCGGCTCCGTTCTCGGTCTTCTCGGCGGCGGTCAGCTCGGCCGCATGTTTGCGCAAGCCGCCGCAAGCATGGGCTACAAAGTCAAAGTGCTCGAAAAGGGCGAATGCCCCGCTTCGGAGGTGAGCGCCTTTCACATTGACGCCGCCTATACCGACAAGAAGGCCATTGAAGAGCTGCGTCAAACGACGGCGGCCGTCACCACCGAGTTTGAAAACGTGCCCGCCGAAGTGCTGAGCGCCTTGGCAGCCGACGGCGCCTGCGTTACGGCTCCGTCCTCGCACGCCGTGGCAATCGCTCAGGATCGCATCGATGAAAAGACCTTCTTGGAAAGCGTTGCGGGCGTTCCCGTGGCACCCCACGCCGCGTTGTTATCTGCCGACGACGCAGACTCCTTGGACGCATCGCTTTTCCCTGCAATTCTGAAAACCGCCCGCATGGGCTACGACGGCAAGGGCCAGAGAAGCGTCAACAATATCGCCGAAACCAAGGCAGCTTTCGCAGAACTCGGCAACCGCGTGTGCATCCTCGAAAAGAAGCTCTCGCTTGCAAAAGAAGTCTCAGTAATCGTCGTGCGCTCGCTCACCGGTCAGACCGTCACGTTCCCCTTGTTTGAAAACGTGCACCGCAACGGCATTCTCGCGACGACTGTTTTCCCGGCCCGCGTCTCTGACGAGGTGAGTCAAAAGGTGCGCGACTACGCCGCACGCATTGCCGAAACGCTTCAATACAAGGGCGTTTTGTGCATCGAATTTTTCGTGCTCACCGACGGCACAGTCTCGGCCAACGAAATGGCCCCTCGTCCTCACAATTCCGGTCACGTCACGATCGAAGCGGCTGTTACCAGCCAGTTTGAACAGCAAGTCCGCGCGATGACGGGGCTGCCGTTGGGTGACACGTCGGCGCTGTGCCACGGCGTGATGCTCAACCTTCTGGGCGACCTGTGGTTTGACGAAAACGACAATCACCGCGAACCCAACTGGGCAGAACTTCTCAAAATCGAAGGCGTCAAGTTGCATCTCTACGGCAAAGCCGAAGCGCGTCGAGCTCGTAAAATGGGCCACGTTACGATACTCGGCGCCACTGAAAAGGAAGCGCTTGCGCGCGCCAAGCGTGCCGCTGCCGTTCTGGGTCTGCCCGAACCGCTGTAACGGAGAAGACACAAGATGGCCACCGAAACCACGCTTTCTGAAAAGACACTTGAGGATATTGAAAAGGCCGCGCAGATCCTTTCGGCCGGAGGGCTCGTTGCCGTCCCGACGGAAACCGTCTACGGCTTGGCGGCTGACGCCGACAACCCAACGGCCGTGCGCAGCACCTTTACTGCCAAGGGGCGTCCTGCCGATCATCCGCTGATCGTGCACGTGACGGGCTTTGAGGCATTATCGGCCTGGGTTTCGGAAATTCCCGAGTGCACCAAGACGCTCACGGATGCATTCTGGCCGGGGCCTCTTACGCTAGTCTTCAAGAAAAGCGATCGTGTCAACGACGCCGTCACCGGCGGTCAGGACACCGTAGCCATCCGCTGCCCTTCTCACCCGGTAATGCGCGCGCTTTTGAATCGCTTTGCCGGCGCCACGCACAAAGCCGTGACGGCACCTTCGGCCAACACGTTCGGCCGCATTTCTCCGACCAACGCCAAGCACGTGGCCGATGATCTGGGTGTCAAACCCGAAGGCAAACTCGATATGATCCTCGACGGCGGTGAATGTGAAGTCGGCGTGGAGTCGACCATTGTGAACCTCACCTCGGAAAGGCCAACCATCTTGCGTCACGGCGCCGTGACCGCCGCCATGCTCTCCGAAAAGCTCGGCTTTGAAGTGCTTGACGCCGGTGCAAACGCGCCGCGCGTCTCCGGGCGACTCAAGAGCCACTATGCACCGCAAACGAAACTTCAGATTGTGCCCACGCACGAGCTGGAAGCGAATCTCGCAGAGATTGCTCTCGAAGAGACCGCCTTTTTGATGTGCGGCCAAAGCGAGTTGGCGCAAAAAGTGCAAGCCAAAGCTCGCCGTTGCATCGTAGCTCCTGCTGACGTCGCAGGTTACGCTCACATCCTTTACGCAGCCATGCACGATCTAGACGCCTGTGGCGCCAAGAGAATCCTGGTGCAGGCGCCGCCCTCAGCCCCCGCCTGGGCAGCCGTCAACGACCGCCTCGGCCGCGCCGCTGCCGACAAGACTAAGCCATAGAAATCATGTCTTCGGCACGCGATCCGATCGGTGTTCTCGATTCCGGTCTGGGTGGACTCTCGGTTTTGAAAGCGCTTCGCGAGGAACTGCCCAACGAGCAGTTTCTCTACTGCGCCGATTGCGCTCACACGCCCTGGGGTGACAAGCCTGAAAGTTTCATCGTGGAGCGAACGCGTGCCATCGTCCACTTCCTTCTGGAGAAACGGGCCAAAGCTATTGTTTTGGCCTGCAATACCGCAACTGCTGCAGCCGCAGACATTCTGCGCCGGGAGCTTTCGGTACCGATCATCGGCATCGAACCGGCGGTAAAGCCTGCCGCTGCTCATACCCGCACAGGTGTCATTGGCGTTATCGCCACCCGCAGAACGACGGAAAGCGCACGCTACCTGTCACTCTTAAAGCGCTTTGCGGGCAACGTCAAAGTGGTGACCGTAGCCGCTCCCGGATTGATGGAGTGCGTGGAGCGCGGAGACTTCAACAGCGAAACCACGCGAGAACTTCTTCTCAAATACCTGACGCCCATCAAGGCTGCGGGTGCAGACAAACTCGTGCTCGGCTGTACGCACTACCCGTTTCTTTCCGAAACAATCTCGGAAATCATGGGGCCGGAAGCGGAACTTCTGGAACCGGGCAAACCCGTTGCACTTGTAACACGTGCTCGCTTGCGGAGCTTGGGATTGCTCAATGATGAAGACTCTGCCTCTTGTGCCTATTTCGTCGCGGGAGTCAAGGAACATCAGGCAACACTGAAACTGCTGCTACCCGGTTCCGAAACCATTGCCGAACTGCCGGTCTGAACAATTGGATCAGAGATCCGTATCAGTGTTCCGTTCAGCGGACTACAATCGAATCGTTTTTTTCCTAATGTTTGATTTGACATGGCAAACGATGTTTTGAACGCTCTGCTCACTCGCCGCAGCCTCAAGCCAAAATACCTTACGTTGCCGTTTCCGACGAAAGATCAGATCGAGGCAGCTGCCCGCGCCGCTTTGCGCGCCCCGGTGCACGGCGACGATTTTCCCTGCCGTTTCGTCGTTATTCCGGACATCAAGCGCGACAAATTAGCCGAACTCTTTCGCAGTGCAGCCGCCATGCAGGGCGCCGATCAAGAAAAACAGGAACGCGCTGCCAGCAAAGCCTTCAAAGGGCCTTTGCTTGTCGCCTTCGTGGTGAACGTTTCTGCCAACGGCAATACAACGGAATCCCTGATTTCAGCCGGCGCGGCCCTGGAGCAATTCCTTTTGGCTCTCAAAGTTCAAGGATTCGGAGCAATCACCCTTTCGGGATCCGTCCTTGAAAGTTCCGTTCTTCAGGCGGCTTTCTGCAAAGCCCCCTCCGAGAAACTCGTTGCTTGGATCACGATCGGCACTCCCGCGGAAGGCGTAACCTTTGCTCCCGAAACAGGGGAAGCCCCTCTGAGCGTTTGGTACTGATTCGACCTGAATTAGTATCAACGGACGTTGAGATAGAGTGCGGATAAAATCAGAAGTCCAACATTCCCAATCTTGATGAAGGCCGAAGTCAACGGTCGTCCAGAAACAGGCCAAATCTGGGCAACAGGCTCACAAAAATTCGCGCTGATGAAAGGCATCTCTGAATCACTTGCAGGGCGCCTCATTCCGCTTGAGTTCATGCCGTTGAGCATCTACGAGCGAACTGGTCATGGTCTGGGACAAACACCGTATCTGCCGAGTCCGGTACTCGTGTCAAAACTTCGCATTCCGGACACAAACGAAGCCTAGCGCTTCATTTATTTGTTGCGCCGTTTATCAAAAAGCGCCAAATCTACCGCACGCCTTTTGACATTTCTTCGATCTGAGCACTCACGGATTGCTCCGTGAGGTCAATCAAGCGCCCAACGGTTCATTCGATTCCAACGGCGCCTCTTCTTTCAGCATTTCACTCTCATCCTCGGCGAGGTTTATCGACTCGCCCCTTCGGGCTTATCGCGACCCGACCGTCTCCGGCCTTGCCGCCCCTGCCTTCTTCCTCTTCTCCGGGTTCCCTGTGCTTGCCTCAGCGGTTTGACTGATACCTGTACGGCGCATTCTCTCTGGTCAATTTGACTGGGCCGGTCATGTAAACAGGCCAATTTTGCCCGTAAAATCAACTTGGTATCCTCTTTACAAGAGCCGATACCTCCTGTGTTTCAAGCAAGGGAGAACATATGGAAAAGAGACGGACATTACTGGCAGCGGCCGTTGCCTTTTCAGCGCTGGTTTTGACTGGCTGTCCGCATCATCGTCGTCGTCCCGGTCCGCCTCCCGGCGGCCCTGGCGCCGGCGGTCCCGGTGGTGGACCAGCAGGTGGTCCCGGAGGCCCTGGGCCAGGCGGCGGAGGTCCGGGCGGTCCCGGCGGCGGTCCTCGTCGTTAACCATTTGAAGCGAAGTACGGTTACTTCGGCTTCGCTTTTTGCTAGGTACCGGTCAAACTTTCGGCAATGGCGCGCATGGTAAGCGGCGCACAGCCTTCGGCTTTGTTGTTGGCCACGACGAACGCTCTCACGCCGGAGGCTTTGGCAAGTTTCAACAGCCACACGATGCCTTCTCGAGCGACAATGTCTTCCTGTTGAATCCTGTTAAAGGGCGCCCAATCGCGCTTGAGTCCCGTATACGTTCCGCCGGCCGCAAGCGACCAGCGAATAACAATGTCTCCGGCGGCCTGCCAAGGTCCGACATCAACACCCGGAGCATCAAAAAGCCGCAGCATGTCGGTTTGACGCATGATGCTCGGCATGGACGGATGCAATGACAACACGGGACGCACGCCGGTACTTGCCATTTCCTTTACCCAACGCGGCGTAAGCAGCACACGTGTGCGCATTTCAACGGCTAGCGTCACGGACTGCGTCGGCATTCTGGATTTGATCTCTGAAAAGAAATTCGCCATCGTGGCGATGGCCGCGTACTGCGCTGGCCGCTCAATCAAGGCATGCCGCGGGATATTGGGCATCTCAAAAACTAGGACTCCCGCTTTGCAGCCCAACCCTTCGAGCACCGGCAAGACAAACTCATCGAGTGCCCGATCGGCGTTGAGATAATCGGGATTGGCATGAAGCGGCTTTCCCGTATGATCTCGCGTCACGCTGTCGCAGACAATCTGAGGCGCTTTGACAAGAAAGCGAAAGTCGTCGGGCACCTGATCGGAAAACCCAGCATAGACACTCTGCGGCAAAGGCCGATAGAAAGCTCTGTCAATTCCAACCGTTCGGAAAATCGGATACTTGGAATATGCTGGCAACCCCTGTTGAGAAAGCTGTGACAAACCGGAGGCATGCGACCAAACGATGCCTCTCCACCCGGGAAAATTCCAGCTTGATGTTCCCAGATAGATGCTGCGCGGCAACTTTTGCGCCGTTCGCACAAGATCCCGATCGGCCGGCTCGGCAACAACGGGGCCGGCCACCGGTGGCGTATCGTCAAAAAGGCTCACGTTTTCGAACCTTCTTGTCACCGGCAATGCTCCTTCAAACGAAAAACCCGCACCCTGTTTGCTGCATCGTATGCAGTCAGAGGTGCGGGCAGAAATCCTCTATGCAAAGGATTCTAACTTAGAGCTTTACCAGCGGCAGCCGGGACCGTAGCCGTACTGGCCGTAGCCATGACGCGGACCGTGCCAACCCCAGCCGTCACCGCAGCGCGGACCGTTGTTGTAGACGCAACCGGGACCGCCGGCGCAACCCGGTCCGTAACCGTAGCCGCCGCAACCGGGACCGTAACCCCAGTCACCGCGATGACCGCGATAGTGATGGCGCGGACCATTCATACCGGCGCGGGGGCCCATGCCACGACCATAACCCGGCCCCATTCCATAGCGGGGTTCATACTCGTCCATCATGGCCTGCTGCTCGGGCGTGAGGCTCTTGTCGAGAACTTCTCGAGCCGAAGCAATCTGCTCGAGCATGTCGGCACGAACTTTCATGTGCTCGGCGCGGAAGCGCATCGCTTCTTCACGATTGGCCGGACGCTTGCCATTCTTGGCTTCATGCCAGGCATAGTGCTTGCTTGCGATGTCCTGACGGCTGGCAACGTACTTGTCGAACGCCTGCTTGGCCGGGCCGGTCAAATTCATGGCCTGAGCCAATTCGGCATAATCGGCACGCATTTGTTCGGCGCAAGGTGCATTTGTCGTGGTCGGGGCGGTGTTCGAAGCGGCAAAAGCCATTCCGGCAAAACCGGCGATTGCTGCAAAGGCAACTGCTGCAAGGGGAGTCTTCACTTTCATAATCAACCTCAAAAAAGTAACGTGTCTTATTCGGTTAAGGCACCTGCTTTCTGGAAGTGCTGTTTCCGTAAAGCAGCTGTTTCTTTTCCTGTGTCATCCGGCGAGCTTTTGTTTTCTCGCGCGTCTGTTTTTCTTAAGGTGAACTTTACGCCGAGCCCTCGCAAAGAAACGTAAAGACAAGGCAAATCCCGGTAAAGGTTCTGTTTGCCGAAAGCTCGAAATGACAGGCTTCAGAAGCGGTAAAATGTCAAGATTGATCAGAAACATCAGGCGCTCCTTTGTACTGCGCCTCTTTTCTTTTATTTAAGCACCTATGCAGACACTTTCCTCTCTTACCGCCCTGAGTCCTCTTGACGGCCGTTATGCCCGTCAATGCGAAGTCCTGCGCGGCATTTTTTCTGAATCGGCTTTCATGAACGCCCGCGTGCGCGTTGAAGTCGAATGGCTGATCGCTCTGTCCGAAGCCGGTTTTGAAGAACTCGCTCCGATCAGCGCCCACGGTCAGGCCTTCCTGCGCGGTTTAGCCGACAACTTCACGGAAAGCGACTGCGAAGAGATCAAGACGATTGAAGCCCGCACCAACCACGACGTCAAGGCCGTGGAATACTGGATCAAAGAAAAGGTCGCTCACGACGAAGAACTTGCCAAGGCCTCCGAATTCGTGCACTTCGCCTGCACGAGCGAAGACATCAACAACACAAGCCATGCACTGATGCTCACCGCCGGCCGCAAGGCTCTCGTGGAACGCCTCACCACCATCCGCGATCACATCCGTGAATTTGCGCACCGCTGGGCCGCCGTTCCGATGCTCTCGCGCACGCACGGCCAGACCGCCAGCCCGACGACTGTCGGCAAGGAAATGGCCAACGTCGCTGTTCGTCTGACCCGCATCATCGAAGCGATCGAAGCCGTCAAGTTCTACGCCAAGATGAACGGCGCCGTGGGTAACTTCAATGCCCACCTCATCGCCTACCCCGACTACGACTGGGAAGCTCACAGCAAGCGCGTGATCGAAGAACGCCTTGGCGTGACCTTCAACACGCACACCATCCAGATCGAACCGCACGACTACATGGCCGAACTCTTCCACGAGATCGAACGCGCCAACACGGTTCTCATCGACTTCGACCGCGACGTCTGGGGCTACATCTCCATGGGCTTTTTCAAGCAGAAGCTCAAGGAGGGCGAAGTCGGCAGCTCCACGATGCCGCACAAGGTCAACCCGATTGACTTTGAGAACTCCGAAGGCAATCTCGGCATCGCCAACGCTCTTCTGAACCATCTCGCCGGCAAGCTGCCGATCAGCCGTTGGCAGCGCGACCTTACCGACTCCACGGTGCTGCGCAATCTGGGCGTAGCCTTCGGCTATTGCTTTGTAGCCTACGCCGCTCTGGAGCGAGGTCTCGGCAAACTCGAACTCAACGAGCAGGTTGTTGCCGACGACATCAACCGCGCCTGGGAAGTGCTCGCCGAAGCCGTTCAGACCGTGATGCGCCGCTACGGTGTTCCGAAGCCCTACGAAAAGCTCAAGGCTTTGACGCGCGGCAAGGGCCATATGGACGCTCAGACCATGCGTGAATTTATTGGAACGCTGGAAATTCCGGCCGATGCCAAAGAACGACTGATGGAACTGACGCCTGCCACCTACGTCGGCAAGGCTGAAGAACTCGCCAAGCGTTGCTAATTGAGCGCTTCAGCCTAGCGCTGAACCGACAAACCGACGTTGTTTCCTCATGGATTCAACGTCGGTTTTGTTTTATTGCTGGGTAATACCGCAACAAAACCCCGAAAACAGCGCAAATTGCTTCTTTGTCAGATCAAAGTCACTCCGATGCTCGGTTATAGTTGGGAAACCGAACATAAGAACATTTCAGGGAG
>OLCY01000320.1_pt1 | contig 10585 bp, 9 predicted proteins | sample 1607571 | NCBI WGS metagenome assembly OLCY01 (sample SAMN02674605, study PRJEB24791) | human gut metagenome, SKBSTL067 | isolation source: stool | host: Homo sapiens | place: USA
ATTCTTCCTCGCCCTCTTCGCAGACCAGCAGCAGGGTCTTGTCGCCGGAGTCGAAGTTGGGGTCTTCAAAGGTCTCCTGAATGAACTTGGTCTTGCCGCTCTCGAGGAAGCCCACAAACAGGTATACCGGGATCTCATTTGCCATAATCGTTTATCCTTTCAGGGCCAATATCAGCAGCCGAACAGTGCTGCGATGGCCTTCTCATCCAGCTTGGAGCCGATGACCACCAGCTTGCCGCCGACATCTGCGCCGCGTGCGCGGACTTCCCACTCGCCGGGAACGTAGTCGAACTCCAGCCAGCCGTCGGCGCCGCCGTCCACGATGCCCTTGGAGCGGAGGATCATGCCGTAATTGCCGGTGTCCAGCTCGGTGAGGGCGTGCTCGATGTCCGCCTTGGAGAATTTCTTGGCCGTCTCGACGCCCCAGCTGGTGAAGACCTCGTCGGCGTCATGGTCGTGATGATGGTGATGGTGGCCGCAGCAGCAATGCCCGTCGTGGTCATCGTGGTCGTGGTGGTGATGCTCATGCTCGTCCTCATCATCGTCCTCGTCGTGGTCGTGATGATGACCGCAGCAGCAGTGTCCGTCGTGGTCATCGTCATCATGGTCGTGGTGATGATGGTGCTCGTGCTCCTCATCCTCATCATCGTCGTCATCCTCATCGTGATGATGGCCGCAGGTGCAGACGCCGTTCTCATCGTAATGATGATGGTGGTGATGATGCTCTTCCTCCTCGTCCTCGTGGGCGTGCTCCTCGTTGGCCTTGGCCGCCATGGCGATCAGCTCGGCCTTGAAGTCGTTCTTGGTGGACATGGCCTTCAGGATCTGCTCACCGGTCAGAGCGTCCCATGCGGTGGTGACGATGGTGGCGGTGGGGTTCTTCTCACGCAGCAGGGCCACAGCGGCGGCGATCTTCTCCTCAGAGGCGGTCTGGGTGCGGCTGAGGATGATGCAGCTTGCGTGGCTGATCTGGTCGTCGTAGAACTCGCCGAAGTTCTTCATATACATCTTGACCTTGTTGACATCGGCCACGGTGACAAAGCTGTTCAGCTTCACATCCAGATGCTCAGCCACACCCTCCACAGCGCGGGTGACATCGCTCAGCTTGCCCACACCGGAGGGCTCAATGACGATGCGGTCGGGGTGGTACTGCTCCACCACCTGCTGCAGAGCGGCACGGAAATCGCCCACCAGAGAGCAGCAGATGCAGCCTGCGTTCAGCTCGTTGATCTGGATGCCGGACTCCTTCAGGAAGCCGCCGTCGATGCCGATCTCACCAAACTCGTTTTCGATCAGGACCACCTTCTGGCCCGCAAAGGATTCCTTGATGAGCTTCTTGATCAGAGTCGTCTTGCCGGCACCCAGGAAGCCGGAGAAAATATCGATATTCGTCATAATGCTGTATGCCTCTTTCTTTTTCCAAAAGCCCGCAAGGGCCGTTCAGCAATCAGAGCCGCAGAGTGCTGGCTCAAAAATCTTACATTCCTATTATAACAAGGCTGTCAATGGGAAACCGCCTTTTTTGATGAGAAAATTGTAACTTTTTTTGCAGTTTGGCTGCATTTTCAGAAAACGCTGCCTCCCGGACACAAAAAAGCCCCCGGAACAGGGCAGAAAGCATAGAACCCATACAAAAACACAGCCCCGCTTTGGCGAAGGAGAAGCCAAAGCGGGGCTGTATTCAATGAAGGAGAAATGAAGAGAATATCAGGTTACAGATTCAGTTCAAACTGTTCTGCCGTGATGGTTGCTTTGCCATCGGCAGCAAAGGTGATGCCGTCGGCAGACTGGGGGGTGTAGATCCATGCGGTCATGGTCTGCTCACCATCGTTGGCGAAAACTTCGATGCTGTTCTTATCCAGCAGGATGCGGAGCTTCAGCGCACCGTTCTGGCTGCGTACCTTGCAGCTGCGGCGGTGTACGATGTCGGCACGGGAACCGGCATAGCTGCGGTCCAGCGTCAGCTCGGAAGTGTAGGGATCGTAGGTCAGGCTGGTGTGATGATCTGCGTCAGCAGCCAGCTTCAGGGTGAAGGAGCGGTATTCGCCGGGCTGCACCGTGACGGTCAGGTCCGCCACACGGCCCTTGATGCCTTCCAGAGAAGTTTCGCTTTGCACCGTCACATTTTCGTGGAAGGTGCGCTTGCCATGGACGGCATCCAGCTCCCGCACGGGGGTCTGAAGAATGCGCCCATCCTTGATGTGCAGCTCCCGGGGGCAGATGGTCTGCCCGAACCACTTGCAGCCCTGCGGCTTATCCTCGGTGTCCGACCATGTCTGCAGCCATGCGGTCATGATCCGGCGGCCATCCGGGGCAAGAGTGGTTTGGGTGGCGTAGAAGTCGATGCCGCCGTCCATCAGCTGCACATTTTCCTTGGTGAAGGTGTGGGTAGCTTTGTCATAGCTGCCGATGAAGGCAATCACGTTGTGACCGTTGTGGAACTCGCCCTTGGGCAGCATCTCCATGGGTCCCAGCATCAAGACCTGCTTGCCGTCCAGTGGAAAGAAGTCCGGGCACTCCCACATTTTGCCGTACTGATTGTTGCAGCGTTCCAGCACCGTGACAAAGTGCCAGTCGAAGCCGTCCTTGCTCTGGAACAGTGCCGCTGCGCCGCTGCCGTCCTCGGCCAGGCAGACGGTGACGGCAGAGTAGGTGCCGTCGGCCTCACGCCAGATCTTGGGGTCCCGGAAGTCGAACCTGCTGAAGCCTTCCGGCAGGTCTTTCTGGGTCAGCACCGGGTTGCAGGCAGGCTTTTCGTAGTCAAGACCGTCACCGATGGCAATGCTCTGGGTCTGGATATCCCGCATCTCTCCATTGGGCTGCTTTTCTGCCACCACGCTGGTGTACATCAGCAGCTGCCTGCCGTCATCCATCTCGGTGGCAGAGCCGGAGAAGCAGCCGGGGCCGTTGTCCACCGGGGAATCCGGGGCAAGTGCACAGGGCAGATACTCCCAGTGCAGCAGGTCGGAGCTGACCGCGTGACCCCAGTGCATGGGCGCCCACCGCACATCGTAGGGGTTATACTGATAGAACTGGTGATACTTCCCTTTGTAATAAGAGAAGCCGTTGGGGTCATTGAGCCAGCCCACATAGGGGGTCATGTGGTAGGCAGGGCGTTCCGCCGGGGTAATGGCAGCGCCGTGCTCGGCCTCGTAGGCACGGGCTTTTTGTAAAGTCAAATCGTTCATGGAATCCTCCAAAGGAAAGAATTCTTATGCGTAGTAAGCATCCAGATACTTCTGCATAATGCCCAGATAGTCGGACAGGCCGTAGGCTTCCAGCTTGCTCAGATAGTCGTTCCACTCTGCATCCTTAGTGCCGTTCATGATCCAGTTCGCCTTCTGCGTATTCATGTAGGTCTGCAGATCTGCCTGCAGGTTAGAGACCTGCTCGGTGTCCTCGTTGCTCATAAAGACATTGGGATAGACATAATCGTTGTTCATATCCGGGGTGTAGATCTCTTTGATCCAGTCCAGACGGTACTGTGCATCGTCCGGGCAGGTAACGTATACACCATAGTAATCATCCAGAACCGCCAGAGGCCCACTGACACACTGCGCTTCACGGACTTCCACGGGAGAAGCATCGCCCAGAGGAGCGTGCTTCAGCATGGGCTCGCCCTTATCGTTGGTGGACAGTTCAAAAATATTAAAGCCTTCCGCATCGCCGTAAGTACCCCAGTTGTTCTGCGGAGACTGGAGGGGTGCGTACATCTGATCCAGCCATGCGCAAACCAGTGCAGGATTAGTCGCCTTTGCGGTAACAACGCACTTGCCGCGGCCAAAGCCGCTGGTGAAAGAGCCGTTCTGCGGAGTGATATTCCGGGTATCGGCGGTCAGGGCAGGCAGCGGCTCCCAGTCGGTCAGGTTGTCAATGTTGGCAACATCCCAGCTGAAGCAGACACCATAGCGGCCAGCCTTGCCCTTGGAAACATAGGTGGACCACTCCTGCGTGAAGCACTCCGGGTCAATGAGCTTCTCGGCATACAGCTTGTGCAGCCAGTCCAGACCATCACGGTAGCCCTGCTGGGTGGCGGCACAGATGACTTTCCGGTCGTTGGTAACAGCGATATGGCGGTCTTTGTCTGCGTCGCCGTAGCCTTCGCCAAAGCCATTGATGAGGATGCTGGGATCCTGATCGCCGTTGTTGACGATGCAGGACATGGGGATGATGTCGCCGTCAATGCCATACTCTGCCTTGATAGAAGCGGCGTTATCACGGAATGCCATCAGCACCTGTTCAAACTCGTCCACTGTGGTGGGCATCGACAGACCGAGGAAGTTCAGCCACTTGGTATTGATGAAGCTCATGTTGCCAATGGTCTGGATGGCGGTCTTTTCTGCGCCGAGCTGCTCGATCCAGGGCAGTGCCCAGATGTGGCCATCGCTGTCGGTGCACATGGTGCGGTACTCCGGGTACTGCTCAAAGACCTTCTGGAGATTCGGCATATTGTTGTCAATGTAGTCTTCCAGATTGAGGATGACACCCTGATCTGCGTAGCGCAGCAGATTGCTGTCGGTAAAATCAGCAGTAAAAACAAAATCCGTCAGGGTGTTGGGGTTGGACATATTCAGGGTGATCTTATCGTTCCACTGGTCGGACTGGATGGCGGTCCAGTCGATGTGCACATTGGTCTGCTCTTCCAGACGCTTGAAGATGGTGCGGTTGTTCGGCTCGGATTCGCTGCCCACAGGGAAGCTGGTCATACCGGTAAAGGTGACCTTTTCGGACAGCGGAAATGTAACGGCACCGGTTACGTCCACAGCTGCGGCAGCAGAATTGTTGCCGCCGTTGGATTTGCCGCCGCCACAGGCAGACAGAGCAGCGGCAGAGCCCGCCAGAGCGCAGACCTTGAGGAAGTTGCGGCGAGAGATCAGCTTTTTCATGGTATTTTCTCCTTTTTTATGTTTCTTTTTTCGTGTAGCAGATGAGCGTACCGGCTCATAAAATTCTGGAATCTCCTCAGCCTTTAATGGAACCAGCCATGATGCCGGCATCAAAATACTTCTGGAAGAAGGGATACATCACCAGCAGCGGCAGACTGGAAATAATAATGGTTGCATATTTGAGCAGCTCTGCCATCTTCGCACGTTCGGCAGTGCTCTGGATATCTGCGATCATGCCGGATTCCGGCTGGCTCTGGATCAGGATGGAACGCAGCACCAGCTGCAGCGGCTGCTTCGATGCGCTGTTCAGGTAGATCATGGCGTCAAAGTAGCTGTTCCACATTGCCACGAACTGCCACAGGGCCAGAACTGCCACCACCGGCATACAGACGGGCAGCAGGATCTTGAAGAAGTAAAGCATCTCGCTGGCTCCATCCACATCCGCAGCTTCACGCAGCTCACGCGGGATGCCTTGATAATAGGTACGGGCAATGATCATGTTCCACACGCTGAATGCTCCCGGCAGAATGACCGCCCACATGGAATCCAGCAGACCCAGATTGTTGATGAGCAGGTAGGTGGGGATCAGACCGCCGCTGAAAAACATCGTGATCACAAACAAGGTGTTGAAGATCTTTTTGCCTTTGAAGTCCGGCAGCGACATGGGATAAGCGGCAAGCATCGTCACAGCGACCGAGATGATGGTGAAGATGATCGAGTAAAGTACTGCGTTCTTGAAGCCGACCCAAATCTGCTTGTCCGAAACGACACGCTGGTAAGCATCCAGGCTCCACTTGCTGAAATCAAAGGAGATGCCCTTGTTTTGCAAAGTGACCGGGTCCATAAAGGACGCGATGACGATGTAGATCATCGGAACGATGATTGCCAGCAGGAACAAGCCCAGAAGTGCGTAGCCGCAGTACAGGATGATCTTATCTTGTCTGGTGTAGAGGGCCATTTTTGATTTTTTCTGTTTTGCCATGGTAAACCCCTCCTTACAAGCCCTTGCCATCGTTCATTTTGGCAACGATCTTGTTCACTGCGATCAGCAGGATGACGTTGACAACGGTGTTGAACAGACCGACTGCCGTGGAAAAGCTGTAATCGCCGTCCAACAGGCCCTTTTTATAAACATACGTTGCAATGATCTCGGCAGTGTTCAGGTTCAGGTCGGTTTGCAGGGCATAGGCTTTTTCAAAACCGATGCTCATGATGTTGCCTGCCTGCAGGATAAACTGAATCACGACCATATCCTTAATGGCGGGCCACTCCACCGTCATGATCTGCTGGATCAGGTTTGCGCCGTCGATCATCGCAGCTTCCTTCAGATCTTTGCTGGCGTTAGAAAGGGATGCGGTGTACATGATGGATGCCCAGCCGGCACCCTGCCAGATGCCGCTGATGATGTAGATGGGGCGGAATGCTTCCGGCAGCGTCATGAAATTGATGCTGGTGTGAAGCAGGCCGTTCACCGGACCGGTGACACTCAGCAGCACCCGGACGATGCCGCACAGCACGATGACCGAGATGAAGTTGGGCATATACAGCACCAGCTGCACCTTCTGCTTGATCTTCTTGCTCTCGATACGGTTGAGCAGGAATGCCAGCAGAATGGGGATCGGGAAGCCCCACAGCAGGCCGTAGACGCTCAGCTTCAGGGTGTTGATCAGATAGCGCTGGAAGTCCGGCGAGGACATGAAGCGGGTAAAGTTTTTGAAGCCTACCCACTCGCTGCCCCAGATGCCCCTGAAGGGATTGTACTTCTGGAATGCGATCAGCACACCGCCCATGGGAGCGTACTTGAACACCAGCGTCAGCGCCACGGCAGGCAGCAGGAACAACAGGTAAAGCTGCCAATGCCGTTTGATGTAGACCCATGTGTTGTGCAGCTTGCGTTCTGCTGCCAGCACAGCCGTTTCCGACGAGGCTGTCTTTGCTTTCATGAATCATTCTCCTCCTTTTTGATTTGTTTGCCGCTTGATTTGCATTTTACATTTGCACCTTTGAATTTTGCACTTTTTACTTTGATTGTGCAAATGTAAAACTCTGTAATTCATTTATACCACGCAAGCAAGCGAATGTCAACGATAATTCATAGTATATATCAAGAAATACTGTGGATTTGTACAGATGCACAAATTCGAAAGTGCGCAAATATGCAAAATGATGATTTGCATTTTTACGTTTGACTAATTTGTGCATTTGCACTATACTGGAGTCATAAAGAACAAGATCCGTCACCAGACTTTATCTATAAAAGAAGGAACATCCGCTCCTATATTATAAAGAAAGAGGATGACTTATGGCAACCAAGGTCACCATTCAGGATATTGCAAACGAACTGCAGCTTTCCCGCAACACAGTTTCAAAGGCCATCAACAACACCGGTGTGCTGGCAGATGCCACACGGGAGAAGATCCTGCGCAAAGCCGCCGAAATGGGCTATAAGCAGTTCGCCTATCTGCCGCTGTTTCAGGAAGACGCTGCAAAAACAGCAGAGCCTTTCATTCTGCCGAGTGACAAACGGGAGATCGCCATGCTGACGACCCAATTTCTGAGCAGCTCTCACTTTTCCTCCACGATGCTGGATCGTTTCCAGTCGGAAATCAACCATCTGCACAGCGGCATGACCATTCATCGCATTTCTCCCATAGAGCTGAAAGAGAAAAAACTTCCATCTTCTCTCAACATCCAGCGCACAGCCGGCATCATCTGCTTTGAAGTATTCGACTATGACTACGCACAGATGCTGTGCGATCTGGATCTTCCGCTGCTGTTTGTAGACAGCCCTGTGATGAATATGCGTCCTCCTCTTAAAGCTGACCGCCTTTATATGGAAAACCGCATTGAGATTCAGAATGCGGTGGCCCACATGGTCCAGCGCGGCAAAAAACGCATCAGCTTTGCGGGGGATAAAAACCACTGTCAGTCCTTCTTTGAGCGTTATATGGCTTATAGGGATGCAGTGGAGCACTTTGGTCTGACAGAAGGCCTGAGCACCTGTGCGATGCCATCGGGACAGCAGAACTATCCGGTATCCCTGTACGAAACCATCCGTCGGTTCAAAACGATGCCGGATGCCTTTGTCTGCGCCAATGACTTTGTTGCCATGGATCTGGTCAAGGCATTGGATGAGCTGGGGTATTCGGTTCCCGATGATATCTGGGTCTGCGGCTTTGATGACAGTCAGGAGGCTTCCTACTTTGCCCCCCGTCTGACTTCGATCCATATCCATGGACAGATCATGGGCTACACCGCTGCCAATCTGCTTATGACCCGCATCGAAGAGCCATCGCTGAACTATCGCACCGTCTATACGGAAACCAACCTGATCCTGCGCGAATCCACAGGAGATTGAGCGAAAGGAGAACCCCCATGCGTGACCTGTTCAATACGGACAAGCCGCTGTTTGCTGTGCTGACGAAATTGACTTACAGTGCTTACCTGAACATCTTATGGCTCGTGTGCAGCCTGCCCATCGTTACCATAGGGGCTTCTACGACCGCATTGTTTTACGTCACGCTCAAAATGGCGGAAGATCGGGACGATGGTCTGACCCGGATGTTTTTTAAGGCGTTCCGGGAAAATTTTAAGCCCGCCACAAAACTCTGGCTTATCCTGCTGGCAGTCGGCAGTTTCCTGGCTGCGGATGGCTTTGTGCTGCGCCGAATGTGGAGCGAAAACATTTTCTGGACACTGCTCACTGCAGTGCTTATTGGTGCGGCAGTTCTGTACGGCATCGTTCTGCTGTATACCTTTCCCCTGCTGGCACGCTTTGAAAACACCACCTTCGGCATCCTGAAAACAGCGTTTCTCGTGGGTGTCCGGTATCTGTTTTGCACCCTACTGATGGCGGCAATCTATGGCATCATGGGGTACGTCATAGTGTTTGTGTTCACGCCTGCATTCCTGCTGGGCATGGGCTTCTGCGCCATGCTCTGCTCCTTTCTGATGCTTCGGATCCTCTATCTGATCGGTGGAGACCCTGATGCAGTACACGAGGAATACGACCATGACAAAAACTGACCGGGATACGCTCCGCTCCCTCCATGGGCGCAAAAAGTGGGAGCACATCTGGACATATTACAAGCTGCCCATTGCGATCGTGCTCATCGTCGTCTATATCCTCGGGTATGCAACCTACCGTCATGTGACGAAAAAAGAGGATGTGCTTTACCTTGGTCTGGTAAATATCACTGCCGGGTCTGATCTGACGGAACAGCTTACCACCGGCTTTGCCGAGGCGCAGGGTCTGACCAAAAAGCAACAGGTCGATCTGCTGTCCGGCTTGCTGCTCAGCGAGAGCGAACGCGCAGAGGAGCAGTATGTATATGCTTCGGAGATGAAGCTGCTGGGTGCAGTCAGTGCCCAGCGGTTAGATGTTGTTCTGATGGATGAATATGCACGGGATCGATTGTTGGCAGATGATTATTTTCTCGATCTGCGGACACTGGATGCGTCTTTCCATGCACTGTCGGGTTTGAACGCCGGTGGGACCGTGCTGGATATTTCGGACACGCCGTTTGTCAGGCAGGCAGGTTTTTCTGGCAAGGTCTATCTTGGGGTAGTGCAGAATGCACCGCACCCGGAGCGTGCAGCTGCTTACATTCATTATCTGTTCCAGCGGTGATCGTTGGGTTTCACATCAAGAATAAGGAGAATTATCATGGACATTTTAACGATTGGTGAAGTTTTGATCGACCTGACCCAGACCGGCAAGGATGCCCGCGGCATCCCTCAATTTGCCGCAAATCCCGGCGGTGCCCCGGCCAATCTGGCGGTGGCTGCCGCCCGGCTGGGCGCACAGACCGCCTTTATCGGCAAGGTGGGTGCGGATGCCTTTGGCCGCTATCTGAAAGAGGTTCTGGCAGAGAACAAGGTGGACGTTTCCGGCATGGCGGTGGATGCAGACCACCCCACCACCATGGCGGTGGTCTCGGTAGATGCCGCCGGCGAGCGGGATTTCAGCTTCTACCGCAGCGCCAACGCTGACGTGATGCTGAGCAAAGAGGACATTTCGGAGGGCGCTCTGAAAGCTGCCAAAATCGTCCACTTCGGTTCTGTCAGCCTGACCGCTGACCCCTCCCGCACCGCTACGCTGGATGCCGCTGCCCGCGCCAAAAAGCTGGGTGCTGTCATTACTTATGACCCGAATTACCGTGCCAACCTCTGGAAGAACAAAGAGGATGCCATTGCCCAGATGAAAGCACCCCTGCCTCTGGTGGATATTCTGAAAGTGTCCGATGAGGAGCTGCCCCTGCTCACCGGCACCACCGACTGCGAAAGCGGCACGGCACAACTGGCACAGAACGGCATCCGGCTGATTTTTGTCACCTTGGGTGCAAACGGCGTATTCTACCGCTTTGGGGAGAAAACTGGCCATGTGGCTGGCATCCCCTGCAAGGTGGGCGACACCAACGGCGCAGGCGATACCTTCTTTGGGGCGGCACTTTCCAAGCTTTGCAAGGAGGAGCTGGACACCCTGACCGTGGACAAGCTGGAAAGCATTCTGGCCTTTGCCAACAAGGCGGCAAGCATCACCACCAGCCGCCACGGCGCTATCCCCGCCATGCCCACCCTTGCAGAAGTGGAGGGCTGAACCATGGCAACAAAACAGGAATTTGAGTCCCGGTTTGCCAAGCACAAGGACGAGCTGGAATGGCTGTTCATGGAACTGTACCACAACCGGGAAGGGCTGG
>OLCY01000321.1_pt1 | contig 10557 bp, 10 predicted proteins | sample 1607571 | NCBI WGS metagenome assembly OLCY01 (sample SAMN02674605, study PRJEB24791) | human gut metagenome, SKBSTL067 | isolation source: stool | host: Homo sapiens | place: USA
GCAAATATTGGACAGGTAATTGACTTCACCTACAACGTGGATTTTTACGTCCATATCCCCGAAGTACATACCTACCGCGATTTGGGCGACTATTACTTAAATCAATCCGGCATGGTACAAATGCCCGAAGAATGGAAAGGCGGCATTGACCTTTCTACTTTTGGCAGGAACGCTGCCGCGCAGGAAAAAGGCGCGTTTACCGAGTACGGCTATATCGTGGAAAGCGGCGACGAGTGGGAACGGCAGTTTGAGGGGCGCAAAGTGCCGGAGGAATACAAGATTATGAGTTACCCGCAGCCGGAGCGCGGCGAACAGGACAAAGCCTATATGGACGCAGCCGAAACGCAGCAAGCAGACGCACAGGCCGCAGAGCCGCAGCAGCCCCGCCCCGTCGTCCCCATTATCCTTACTTCCGAAAAGCCCGCCGAAAAGGTAAAGGAGATCACCGCGCGTTTGGAACAGGGCGTACAGGCGATTTTTGACAGCGACCGCTACAAAGAGTTTCTAACCGCTATGTCAAAGTTCCATGATTATAGTTTGAATAACACTATCCTAATTGCTATGCAGGGCGGCAATTTGGTAATGGGCTTCCGTCAATGGGAAAAGGAGTTTGACCGCCATGTAAAGAAAGGCGAGAAAGGCATTAAAATCTTTGCCCCCGCCCCCTACAAGGTGAAAAAGCTGGTTGACAAAATCGACCCCGAAACGAGAAAGCCCATGCTTGACCGCGAGGGAAAGCCGATTAAGGAAGAAAAGGAAATCACCGTCCCCGCCTTTAAGGTTATAACTGTCTTTGATATTTCACAGACCGAGGGCAAGGAGTTCCCCGACCTTTCCGTTAAGCCGCTGCTTGCCGATGTGGAGCAGTACGAGGATTTTTTCGCCGCCCTTGAAAAAGCGTCCCCCGTCCCGATTGCCTTTGAGCAGATCGGCGGCAGCGCAAACGGGTATTTCAGTTTGACCGACAAGCGTATTGCAATCAAGGAGGGTGTGAGCGAGTTACAGGCGGTAAAGACCGCCATTCACGAAATCGCCCATGCGAAGCTGCACGACGTAGACTTAAACGCCCCGCCGGAGCAGCAAAACCGCGTTGACCGCCATACCTGCGAGGTAGAAGCGGAAAGCGTCGCTTATACGGTTTGCCAGCATTTCGGCCTTGATACTTCCGATTACTCTTTCGGCTATGTGGCTGGTTGGAGCAGCGGCAAGGAAATGACCGAGTTAAAAGCGTCCCTTGAAACAATACAGACCACCGCAAAGGAACTCATTACCGAGATTGAGGGGCATTTTACCGAGTTGCAGCAGCAGCGGCAAGCCGAGCAGGAGCAGCAGACCCCCGTATTTGACAAGCTGCCGCCCGAACAGCAGCAAGCCTTGTCCGACACCGTACAAGACACTTTGCAAATGCTGGTTGACGCAGACAAGCGGATTTATGGCGACGTTACGGGCAAGACCCTTGAAGCAATCGCGGCGCAAGGATATTCCTACAAGGACGGGCAGCTTGAAAAGCAGCAGCCGGAAGCGACCCCCGAAAGCCTTATGACGGGTGAAACGGTTAGAACGCCGAGGGGCAATTTTCATATTACCGATATGACCCGCGAACAGATCGAAGCGGCGGGCTTTGGTTTTCACCATGCGTCGGAGGACGGGAAGTATCTCATTATGGGAAACGGCACACAGGCGTTTGCCATAGCAGCCGAGCAGCCGCAACGGGATAATCCCTTAAAGCACGTCGAGGACACCATAGAGCAGAACGACAACAATTTTGACGGGCTTATCAACAACATGCCGCAAACGCCCACCGTCGCAGATTTTGAGCAGCGGGCAAAGGCGGGCGAAACGATTTCCGTTACCGACCTTGCGAAAGCGGTAAAAGCCGAGAAACGGGAACAGCCGCAGAAAAAACCGTCCATTTTGAAGAAGCTGGACGAGTACAAGAAACAGGCGGCGCAGCAGCCGAAAGATAAGCAGAAAGAGCATAAAAAGGATTTGGAGGTTTGATAGCATGAATACCCGCTTTACCATTGAGGAAGAAAACATTGTTGCGATCTACGCCGAGGACAGCCGGGAAACAACGCTTGAAAATATCCTTGCCGCCATGCCCTACATGGACGAGGATATGTGCCAGCTTGCCGCCGCAGCGGTGAAAAAGCTGCAAGCCATGACGGACAGCGAGTTTTCCGAACGGGAGTTTATCTTGACCGACGAGGAATAGCCCATAGAAAACAGGGGCGCGGTTTCCGACTTCCGGCACCGCGCCCCTGTTCTTTTTTTGTCCTTGCGTGGACAATTAGAAAGCCGTTTTTGCGGGTTTGAATATACTTTATCGTCTATGTCGTTTTCATGCGCTGGAAGCCGCAGAAACACAGGCGTTTTCAGCCCTTAACATTCCACTTGCCACCCCATGTTTTGCGCCTTATCGCTCCTGCTCCCGCGCCCTGCTTTGGGACGGGTAAAGAATACTATCGACGTTCTTTTTGACAATGCCGTATTCTTGCATTTGCTTTTTCGCTTGGCGGTAATCCTCATACAATTTGCTTTTTCTGTCGTTTAAGCTGCTATACTCCTTGCGCAGCGCGGCGAGATCGGGCAGCTTCTTTATCTGCATTTCCTTTAATGCCCTTGCCGCAGCTTCAAACAGGATAATTTCGCTTTCATGCCCCCGCAGATACTTTTCCTTGTCCCGCGACTTTTTGTATTCCTCGTAAATCGGTTTTAATTGTCGGTATGTGGTTGTGTGCTTGATAAGCAGCGACAAATCAGACATACGCTGTTCCACTTCCTTAACCGCCTTTGCCGCCGCGTCATGAGCGGTCATAATATCGGCTATCTTGCTTTCAAGTTCGCTATAATACTCAATCTTGTTTTCGGTTAGGAAGTTCATGCTTTTAGCAGCCTGTTTCAGATTATGGATTTTTGCCCACCGTTCATAGCCCGCCGACTGTTGGGCTTTGATACTGTTTTCAAGATCGACGACAAGCCGGATTTTCTTATCTTCCCGCAGCGGTTTTGACTTGGCGATATATACGCCCTTGATACGTTCCTTTATCGCTTCTTCCGTATAGGCCGCGCCGAGCGTCTTTGCGCGGGTAAACCGTTCCTGTCCGGCAGCGCGGAAAGAAATATATTTGCCCTGTTTGATTTCATACCCCATTTCCTGCAAGCGGCGCAGCAGTTCGTCAAAATCTTTCACTTGGGGAATGAGAGTATCTATCGCCGTTTTCAGCTTTGCTTTGTAGCTTGTCCCTTGCTTTTCGGCGGTGTATTCTGCATAGCTTTTTCCCTTGTCCTGTCCCGGTACGACGACGGATAGCCCATGCTCTTTACATATCCTGTCGCTGGTGCGCCGGATAAAGTGATAGCTTTGCTTGTTGGAATGGTACTTTTTGTAGTCAACGAAGCTAACCGCATTGAAAATCAAGTGATTATGCAGATGGTCTTTATCGACGTGGGTTGTCAAAACAAACTCATACTTGCCGCCTAACACCGCTTGCGCAAGTTCCATGCCGATTTTGTGCGCTTCTTCCGGCGTGGTTTCTCCCACCGCAAAGGATTGTATCAAGTGCCGCCCTAAATGGGTGCCGCGATCTCCGGCAGCTTCCCGCGTCCATGCAAACTCTATATCGGCGGTTTCCAGCCCGCAGCCGAAAGAGGACGCAAGCAGCTTCCCGTCTGTCTTTTCGGGATTTAAGATATAGTCTATCGCAGCCTTTAAGGTTGATTTAATAGGGTGCGTCTTTGTAACCGCCATATCTCGTCCACCGCCTTTTTAATGTCCTCTATATCCTGCCTGTAAACCGTCCCCGTCGCATTGGCGCGTTTTGCAATTTGGTTGATGTTCCGGCTCACCGCTTGCAGTTCCCGGATATATGCTTTTGTGTCGCTTCGGTCAACGACAAGAATATACCCGTCTATCGCCATTTTACGGAAGTATGCCCCATACTGCTTTATGGGAAGCTGCTTCATCTTCTCGTCGATCAGCCGCTTTTCTTCTTCCGTAACGTAAAACTTCATTTGGATATTTCTCTTTCGGTTTTCCATTTCCGCGCCGCCTTTCGGTATAAGGGTTTGGGATTATCCCAAAAAGCATTTTTCGCAAACGGGTACTCGTTTGCTGTGCTTGCTATCTACTCCATACCCCCACCGAAAGGCGGTATTTGTTGCGCGTTCCTTTGATTTTGGACGCAAAAAAAGATTGCAGCCGCCATGCGCTGCAATCTCCCGATTTCTCATATTGTGAGGTTAATCCTCTGCTTTTTCGACTTCCGTTATCTCCCTTGCTGTTGCGGTTACAATCCGTATGCCTTTATCGCTCATACCGTCCAGCAGCGCGTCAAGCTGCCGCCGCCCGGTGGATTTCTCCGCATTGCTGTTCGGGAAGAAAAATTGATCTACCGAAATATGATACCGGGTTACAAGGTCATAGAATACCTGTAAACTCGGCTGTTGTCCCTTGTTCTCGATATTCGCAAGGTAGCGCGGGGAAATATATAACTCGTCGCTTACCTTTTTGCGGCTCTCGCCGTATTCATTTCTCGCGGCTTTTATAGCTGCCCCGAAAGCCTTAAAGTCGTACAATGGTACGGGTCTTTTTGCCATTTTCATTCACCCTGTTACATTTTACAGTTCACCTTTCTTTTTGGATATGTCCACACAATTCATATCATTAGGTTAAATACTTCCTGTTGTGTATTGACAGTAGACTGATTTTCTGATAAAATAAAATTTATGTAAAAGGAGGCGGCGTTTATGTTGCATAGCATGCGTATTAGATAAGCATTGAAAAAAAGGATTTTCCCATTTTCAACATGGGCTTTTTTGTCATGCTTATTTTGCGGATGCTATACAAAAAACTAACGACGTATAGATATAGTATAGACATAGTGCAAGCTATGCCTTAGTTTTGTTGTACTGCTCTGTGCATTATAAATGCAGGTCAATGCTCATGTTGAGGATTGACCTGCATTTTTTTGTGTAAAAAGGACGAGTGAAATATAATGCTTAAAAAATATTGGATAAAATGTCCGATTTGTAACGGAAAGACGAGAGTTCAAGTATTTCATAATACTGTATTAAAAGATTTTCCTCTTTTCTGCCCTAAATGCAAATTGACGCATATCATTGATGTAGAAAAATTAGAGATTGTAATCAAAAATACAGAAAAACAAACTTTTATTATTTAGAAGAAAGGATATAAAAATGAAACGTTTACCTAAATATACGCCTGCGGAAGTACGGAATGATCCATACGGATTTACTTACAAAGAAATGTCGGAAGTTATTGGCGAGAATGAAGCAAAAGCCTTATATGAAGAATTATATAAGCAATTACCACGCAAAAAAAATCTATCAATGTTGGTAAAAAATATTTGCAAAAGCAGTGATACTGAAAAGTATGTTTACGAACTGAAAGACAACAAATACATTGAAACGGTTTTTATCAAGCGGCGAGATGGTGGAACTGTTTGCGTGAGCACACAAGTCGGTTGTCCTGTTGGTTGTATTTTTTGTGAGTCCGGGCGAAATGGCTTTGTTCGTAATCTAACATCGTCAGAAATCGTACAACAGATTATATTGTTGCGTCGAAAAGTAAACCGTATCGTTTTTATGGGTATGGGAGAGCCTTTATTCAATTATGACAACTTGATAAAAGCAATCCATATTCTCCGAGATAGATATGGGCTCAACTTTCCAACCGACGGCATTACCATATCAACAGTTGGTCCGGTCGATCAATTAAAAAAATTGCGCGAGGAACATCTTAAAATTCAGTTGACAATATCTTTACACGCAGCAACACAATCTGCAAGAAATCGTATTATTCCTCACATGCGCATATATGCTATTGAAGATGTTGTTAAGCAAGCCTTATCCTATTCTGAAAGGCATAATCGCAAAATTGTCTTTGCGTATTTGCTTTTACCGGGTATAAATGACCGGCCCTCAGATGTAAGACAACTTGCAAAATGGTTTCGGGGCAAAAAAGTTATGATTAACGTGTTACAATACAACCCAACAAGCAATTCAAGAATTAAAGCACCACAGAAACGGGAAATAGTTGCATTCAAACATCAATTAGAGCAAGCAGGACTTGAAGTTACTATGAGAGTTTCTCATGGCAGAGAGATTAACGCGGCTTGTGGACAGTTAGCTAACACATATAATAAATTCAAAAAAAAATGATTAAAAGTGCCAGACGCATAGACGCAGAGCCGATAACGCATTAGGTCAAAAAACCTATGTGTTATCGGCTTTTTTATTTAATATTGCGCAAAAGCCGCTGTTCCCTATTATAGAATGGATTGCGGGTAGTGTATTAAAGTCGCCCTTTTTTAAGGATACGGCGGTATCGGGGAGGTATCGCCGTGTCCATTTTTATTTACTGTAACCCGCCTAATGCTTTGCGGTCAAAAAAAGCTATGCTCCGCAAGCGGGATATTCCGGCTATGAATGTGAACTGTCAATACATTTAGCTACTGCTTACATTTCCTTTGCGCCCGTCCGCGTCTTGCGGACGGGCGCATTTTGCTTTTTTCAACTTTTTTCTGAAAAGCGCACTCAAGAGCCATCTCCCGAACGGGTACGGAGCGAAAGGGGCAGAGAGGACAAGCCCTTAACTCCCGTCCTCTACTCCACGCGGGAAGGAGGTGAACTCTATGGAGCTATCTTCTTCCGACAAGGAAAGAATACAACATCAGTACGACGCATTAGCAAAGAAAACTTTGGTCGGCGAAGCGAAAAGCCACCGCCGCACTCTTGCGAAACGCGCAGCACGCGAAGTTACTTTTTCGGATTTGAGCGAAAGCGAACTCGCGCAGCTTTTCACAACGGACGAATACGAAAGCGATTATTTCCGTTTTCAAGTGTCCGGCTTTGATGTACTCGTCAAAAATGAACTGCTTGCCGAAGCCCTTAACGCTTTGCCCGAAAGGAAACGCGACATTATCCTTTTGTCCTACTTCTTGGATATGAGCGACGCGGAAATTGGCGAACTGCTGAATGTTGTACGCACGACGGTTTTCCGGCACAGGAAATCCGCGCTTGCGAAAATCAAACAGTATTTGGAGGGAAAAGCAGATGATGAATACCGTTAGGAAGTCTGAAAATCTGTTGCCGTTCCCTGTCATTTCCGCAGCGGCAAACGGCGACACAACCGCCATGTGCGCGATCTTGAAGCATTACGAGGGTTACATAGCGAAACTTTGTACCCGCACGCTGAAAGACGACGCGGGCAATACCTATTCCTATGTGGACGAGGAAATGCGTAACAGGCTGCAAGTGCGCCTTATTACCCGCACCCTTGCTTTTCATGTAGGATAATCTTTTAGCCCATGCGGGGAGCGTGTCCCCTTTCCACGCTTCCCGTTATGGGCTATTTGTCGTTCCGCAAAAGCATATCCGCTGTTGATGTGCTTTTGCAGGCCGACAAAGCCTATTGTTCTTTGACAAAGAAAGCGGCCTTTGGTGCGCAGCATAACAGGCAAACGGGTACATTCCGTCTGTACCGAGCCAGTCGGCGGGTACGCCATGACAGCTTTTCCCCATAGGGGAAAAGCCGAGCGAGAACTACCGCGCCGTAAAACAGGTTTAGCAGCTTGTGGGCGACGACATACAAGGCGGCACAATGATACTCCCGCGTTGAACACCCTCAAAGTATTGCGCGGCGCACCCATAAGCATGGGCCGGGGTGAAACTCCCGTGAGGTTGCAGCTAACAACCGCCCGTTTCAGCCTTATTTCTCATATCGTACAAGCCGGAGCGCATATTCTGTACTATGCCGCTAACCGGGAGGGAAAGAAGATGATTACCAAGTTACAACTTCAACAAATGAGAAATGTTGATATTACACAGGTTGACCGCAGCACTTTGGTTGATATTCGTAATATCCATATTGACAGTTCTTTGCCAGCAGCAAAGAAAATGCAAAGCTACTTTGAGCAGATTGTAAATCCATACTGTTTTCTTTGTGGTGATACACCCGTAAGAATACGGTTTGTCGCAGAGGATAGAACGCTAAAGCAATCATTGTGTGATTACTTTTTAAGTCTGAAATAACCGCCGACTTTCCCTAACTCTACGGGTAAAGACCTTGTGATTACGGGGCGAAAATGGTATAATTAACTCGTAATTATAGGGGGAAAGGAGGTATAATGCCCCGCATACGCAAAGACAAAATGGCACGCAGTTATGCAGAGCCGTTTTGGAAAATTGGGCTATACATTCGACTATCCAGAGAGGACGACAACGAGGACGAAAGCGAGAGTGTTATCAACCAAGAAAAGATACTCCGCGACTTTGTAGACAGCTATTTTGAGCCGGGAACCTATGTGATTGTAGACGTGTTTGCCGACGACGGATTGACAGGCACCGACACAGCGCGACCAAACTTCAAACGGCTTGAGGGCTGCATTGTCCGCAAAGAAGTAAACTGCATGATTATCAAATCCCTTGCACGCGGTTTCCGCAACCTTGCCGATCAACAAAAGTTTTTGGAGGAGTTCATACCCATTCACGGCGCAAGGTTTATTTGCACAGGCACGCCATTTATTGACACTTACGCTAACCCCCATTCTGCAAGCGGTCTTGAAGTACCTATTAGGGGAATGTTCAATGAGCAGTTTGCCGCGACCACTTCCGAAGAAATCCGCAAAACATTCAAGATGAAACGGGAGCGCGGCGAGTTCATAGGCGCGTTTGCCCCTTATGGCTACAAGAAAGACCCAAACGACAAAAACAGCTTGATTGTAGATGAAGAAGCAGCGGAAGTTGTCAAAAGCATTTACCATTGGTTTGTCAATGAGGGGTACAGTAAAATGGGGATTGCAAAGCGGCTTAACCAAATGGGAGAGCCGAACCCCGAAGCCTATAAGAAGAAAAAAGGCTTTAAGTATAACAACCCTAATTCCGACAAAAACGATGGTTTGTGGTCTGCCAGCACGATTGCAAGGATATTGCAAAATGAAGTTTATACGGGCGTAATGGTGCAAGGCCGTAACCGCGTAATAAGCTACAAAGTACACAAGCAGATCAACGTCCCCGAAGAAGAATGGTTTGTCGTCCCCAACACACACGAAGCGATTATTGACAGGGAAACATTCGAGAAAGCGCAAGCCCTACATAAGCGCGACACAAGGACAGCCCCCGGCAAACAGGAAGTCTATCTCATGTCCGGCTTTGTCCGTTGCGCGGATTGCAAAAAGGCCATGCGGCGCAAAACCGCCCGTGATATTGCCTACTACTCTTGCCGTAGCTACACCGATAAGAAGATTTGCAGCAAACATTCTATCCGGCAAGACAAGTTGGAAAACGCGGTATTGGCAGCGTTGCAAATGCAAATTGCCCTTGTAGATCGGCTTGCAGAAGAAATTGAACGGATTAACAACGCGCCTGTTATCAACCGGGAAAGCAAGAGATTATCCCATTCCTTGAAACAGGCAGAAAAGCAGCTAAAACAGTACAATGACGCTTCCGACAGCTTGTACCTTGATTGGAAAAGCGGTGAGATTACCAAAGAGGAATATCGCCGCTTGAAAGGCAAGATTGCAGAACAGATACAACAGCTTGAAGCGAACATCTCCTATCTGAAAGAGGAAATGCAGGTAATGGCTGATGGTATCGGAACCGACGACCCGTATCTAACCGCCTTTCTGAAATACAAAAACATTCAGAGCCTTAACCGCGGGATTATGGTTGAACTCGTAAAAGCGGTTTGGGTGCATGAGAACGGGGAAATAACGGTTGACTTCAATTTTGCCGACGAGTACCAGCGAATTATTGATTACATTGAGAATAACCACAACGTTATCCGAGTGATTGAGAACAAGGCAATCTAACGGCTTGCCTACTCAACACAAAGGAAAATCTAATGTTGTGCATAAATACACGGCTCTACTGGGCCTACCGGCCCCACTGGCGAAAGCGGCCCCACAGGAGCAAGCGGCGCAACGGGCGCAACAGGCGAAACTGGCCCGACTGGCCCCACTGGCGAAAGCGGTGCCACAGGCGCAAGCGGTGCAACCGGCGCAACAGGTGCAACAGGCGAAACTGGCCCTACCGGCCCTACTGGTATTGCAGGGCTGAGCATCACCGGCCCTACCGGTGAAACCGGGCCCACTGGGCCTACTGGCCAAATTGGCGCAACAGGCCCTACTGGTGAAACTGGCCCCACCGGCGCAACAGGCCAAATTGGCGCAACAGGGCCCACAGGTGAAAGCGGCCCTACGGGTGCAACAGGTGAAACTGCCCCGTCAATATATGCACAACAAGGAAAATGCCGTAACCATGCGGCTTTCAGCACATTAAAGACAATTAAACACCCCCTATAATTACACCTAAAACGCCGTAGCAAGGTTGGACAAGCCTTGATATGGCGTTTTTAAGTGAGTAGGATATGTCGCCGCAGCTTGAAAAGAGTTGCGGTTTTTTTATGCCCGAAAACAGGCGGTAACGTGGAACGTTAGGCGCGAAAAAGCCCTTATAATACAAGGCTTTTCAGACGTAAAAACAGCAAAGGCATACTGCAATACCAAAACCGCCGAAAACGGCTTTCTAATATTC
>OLCY01000326.1_pt1 | contig 10414 bp, 9 predicted proteins | sample 1607571 | NCBI WGS metagenome assembly OLCY01 (sample SAMN02674605, study PRJEB24791) | human gut metagenome, SKBSTL067 | isolation source: stool | host: Homo sapiens | place: USA
CAAGTTTTTCGATATTGTTCAATTTTCAAGGTCCTGTGCGCCTCAGCCTTAGCGGTTGATAGCTTGTACATTTTAGCACGTTTGTGTTGGAATGTCAAGCGCTTTTTTGAAGATTTTTTGAAGTTCTTAGAAGAACCAATCGACCTTCGTCACTTTTCATCCGTTTTTTCTGAAGCGTTTGTGTCAGACATCCGCCTGACAGTAATGTATTTTAGCACAGACTCAGACAAAAAGCAAGCCCTTTTTTTACATTTTTCAAGAAAAGCCCTATTTTCGTTTGCACGGTTCATTCCAATAGCCGCTCCCGCATTTTGCGCAGGATCTTGCGCTCCCGCCGGGAGATCTGTACCTGCGTGGTATGCAGCACTTTTGCCGTCTCACTCTGGGTGCGGTTGGCATAAAAACGCAGGCGGATCAGGAGCCGGTCCTCTTCCGGCAGACTTTCCAGCACCTCGGCCAGGCCGATCTTATCCGCAAGTTCTTCCTCCGGAGATTCCACCGGGATATCTATCTGCCGGTCATTGTTCTCCCCTTCCGGGGTCAGGCTCAGGGCGGGCTGTGCAGCCTGGATCGCAAGCGTGATGTTTTCCACGCTCTCCCCCAGCTCTTCTGCCAGTTGAGAAAGGGTCGGCTCGGTGCCGCAGAGCTTCCTGTGATGTTCCCGCGCCGCATTGACCCGCAGCCCCAGTTCTTTTAAGGAGCGGCTGACCTTGACTGTGCCGCCCTCCCGGAAAAGCTTTTTGATCTCGCCCAGGATCACTGGCACTGCATAGGTAGAAAAGCAGACCCCGCGTCCTTCATCAAAGCCGTCGGTCGCCTTGACCAGCCCCATGCAGCCAGCGCCGTAGAGATCATCGTATTCAATGCCCCTGCCCCGGAAGCGTCCGGCACAGGCGTGTACCAGCCCGAGGTTCTGTTCAATGAATGCACTGCGCCGGGTCTTGTCCGTTACCATGGTATTCCCTCATTTCCTTTTATGTAGAGGGCTTTTCCTCCAGATGCTTTGTCAGAATGACCCGGGTGCCCCGGCCGGGAGCGGAGCGCACACTGACTTTATCCATAAAGCTCTGCATGACCGCAAAACCGAGGCCGGAGCGCTCCTCCGGGTTGCCGGTGGTGAAGAGCGGCTCCATCGCTCTGGGGATATCCGGGATGCCAACCCCTTTGTCTGCGATCACGATCCTGACCACCCGCCCCGGATAAACGGAGACTGTCATGGTGATGGGCCCCACCCGGTCGGGGTAGGCGTGGACGATGCAGTTGGTGACGGCTTCGGATACCGCCGTTTTCAGGTCAGCCAGCTGGGGCACAGTGGGGTCATACCGGGCCAGAAAAGCCGCTGCCGCACCGCGGGCATACGCTTCGTTGACGCTGAGGGAATCAAATTGGATCCTGGTCGTGTTTTCCGCTTTCATCTTCATTCCTCCTGTCCTGCATCCGTGCAGGGGATATTGGCCAGCCGCAGAACGCGGCGCAGCTGCTCCGGGGCGTGCTGGATGCGCAGGGTTCCGCCCAGACTGCGGGCGCAGCGCTGGCGGCCCAGAATCAGCCCCACTCCGGACGAATCCATAAACCCAACCCCGCCCAGATCGAGCACCAGCGTTTTGGGGGTGCGGGCCAAAAGGGCATCGTCCAGCTGGATGCGCAGGTTCTGTGCGGCATTGTGGTCGATCTCACCTGCCAGATAGGCATAGAGCAGATCGTCCGCCGCACTGAATGTAACTGTTGCCATTTTCTGTCCTTTCCTTACGTAAATCGCTTAGGCTTGTCCGGTCTGCCGGAGGCTTCCCCTTTCCGGGAGGTCGGCAGAGCGAAGCATAGCCCGAGCGGTTTCCTCTAAACCAAAATAAAAGAGCCTGTACACGTTTTCATCAGTGTACAGGCTCTTTCGGGCATATTTTAGAAAAGGGTGTCGCTTACTTTTCAGCCAGCAGCTCGGCAGCCTCCAGTGCGATGGCTTCGCCGCCGCAGATCAGCAGGCCGCGGCGGCTGTTGGCCCGGGCAAGCTCCATGGCTTCGGCCAGACTCCCGCAGAGCTCGGCATCAAAGTGGTAGCGTGCCTTTTCCAGCAGGCGCTCGGTCATGGCGGCATCCGTACCCGCCGGGGGAACGAGGAACACCTTATCAAAGGGATTCTCGCTCATGCCGGGCATGGTGGTACGGTCTTTTTTCTGGGTCTCAGCCGTCAGGCCGCTTTCCAGCGCGGAGAAGAAGGCCTCGGCTCCTTCTTCCTCTGCCAGACCGATGACAGCGCTCAGGTGGCGCACCTTGGCCATGTTCAGGACACGCAGCAGGGCAATGGCCTGCTGCGGGGTGCGGCAGGCATCCAGCACCACCAGCGGGCGCTGGGAAAGGACCCGGATGCTGCTGCGGTTTTCCACAGCGGCCAGACCTTCCAGAATAGCTTCATCGGGGATGTCATAGCCCTTTTTGCAGAGAGCCAGGGCCAGCTCCACCGCAATGGCGGCACTGCCCGCCGCGTGACGGCCCAGGAAGGCCAGCGGCACGGTATAGCCGCCGTAGTCCACACGGCTGGCAAACTTTTCGGCTTCGAGGAAGGTGATATCATCGGGGTCCGGCACGACCAGCTCACAGTCTGCCTTACCGGCGGCCACGACGAGCTCACTGACCACAGCCTTGGGCTGCTCAGGCGCTGTGACGCAGATGCTGCCCTTGCGCATGACACCGGCCGCCAGCGCGGCGGAGCGCTCCAGTGAGGCGCTGATGCCGTCCGGGCCGATGGAGGTGACCGCACAGACCGGCATCTTGGGCAGGGCCTCGGCAAGTCCCGCATCGGGCAGTTCCACCACGGCCAGCGCACAGCCTGCCTCGCCAAAGCAGCGGGCAGCGGCAGCCAGCTCGGCGGCCGCACGGGGCAGGGTCTCCCGGGCGCTCAGGGTCTCGGCGGCCTGTGCAAGCAGCTCCGGTGCCACAGGCTCCCCATTCACCCGGATGCGGGCAGAGAGCGGCTCACAGCCTGCGTGGTAGCTGCCGGTAACGAGGCCGGCAGCCCTGAGCACCGCCGCCGTGAGGGCGGCGGCGGTCGTTTTGCCAGCCGTACCGGCTACACCCAGATAATCCACCCGGCCTGCCTTGGCAGAAAGGGCTTCCTGCAGCTGCCGGGCCGGGGCAAAGCCCTCGGGCAGAGATGCAAAATAGGCATTTGCCTGTTCAATGGTCATTGCGTCAAACCTCGTTTCGATGTTGATAGAGAATGATGCACATCCGGATCAGCCCCAGCAGGATGAGCCCCACCAGCAGGCCGGTCATCACGCCGGAAAAATCGATCCAGATATCGGTGACCTGGCCGCTGCGGCCCGGCACAAAGAGCTGGATGGTCTCATCGGTCAGGGCTGTGAGCAGGCCGCCCAGCATGGGCCAGGACACATGCTTGAAGAAGTGCCGGGTGTACACCCGCAGGCAGAGCATGAGCAGGAAGCCTTCCAGCAGATACTCGCAGAAATGCGCCAGCTTGCGCACGATGTGCATGGTGAGCCGGTCAGCGGCACCGGGAAGGCCCAGATGCCGCAGGATGCCCTGCAGTATCCCCAGCACCCGGCCGCTGGCCCCCTCGGACACATCCGCAATCTGCAGAGAGTTCGAGAAGATGAACACGATGCAGCCGATGAGGGCAAAAGTAAAGATCACCCGCCACGCGATGAGCCACGGGGAGGTGCGTTGATTCTGTTCCTGCATCCGCTTAGCCCAGAGCCTTGATGCTCTGCTCAATGTTGGCCAGCTTGCTCTGGCTGTTGGTGCGCTTTGCGCGGATCTCTTCCACCAGAGCGGCGGGGGCACGCTCCACGAACTTGGGGTTGGCCAGCTGGTTCTCGAACATGGCCAGTTCCTTCTCGGCCTTGGCCTTTTCCTTGTTCAGGCGGGCCAGCTCCTTCTCGCGGTCGATCAGCTCCATCATGGGGATAAAGCCGCGGGCGGTGTGGGTGGACACCTGCACCATGCCATCGGTGCTGCCCTCGTACTTTTCCGTAAAGGTCACGTCGGTGGCAAAGGCAAACTTTGCCAGATAGACCTCTGCATTCCGGAAGGGAGCGGGATCAGCCGTCTCGATGATCATACTGGTCTTTTTGGCAGGATGGACATTCATCTCGGTGCGCATGGTACGGACTGCCTTGATGTAGTCCATGACCTTTTCAAAGGCTTCCTCTTCCTCGGCCCAGTTGTGTGCCTCGTCAAAGGTGGGCCAGCTCTGGGTCATAATGGTCTCGGCGGAGCCGGGCAGGGCCTGATACAGCTCCTCCGTGATGAAGGGCATGAAGGGATGCAGCAGCTTGAGGGCCTTGTCCAGCACATACACCAGCACGCGGCGGGCGGTGTCGGCCTGCTCGGCGTCGCCGGAGTTCAGGCGGGGCTTTGCGATCTCGATGAACCAGTCGCAGTAGACGTCCCAGATGAAGCTGTTGATCTTGGCAGCGGCCAGACCCATCTCGAAGTGGTCGAGGTTGTCGGTCATGGCACCGGCCACCTGATTCAGCTTGGTCAGCACCCACTTGTCGCTCATGTCCAGCTTGCTCTCCTCGGGCAGGCCGGGCTGGAAGTCCTCGGGCAGGTTCATCAGGACAAAACGGGTGGCGTTCCACAGCTTATTGGCAAAGTTGCGGGCAGCCTCCACCTTCTTTTCGCTGTAACGCATATCGTTGCCGGGGGTGGAGCCGTCCAGCAGCATGAAGCGCAGTGCATCCGCGCCGTACTGGGCAATGACCTCCAGCGGGTCGATGCCGTTGCCCAGGCTCTTGGACATCTTGCGGCCCTGGCTGTCGCGGACGATGCCGTGGATGCAGACAGTGTCGAAGGGAGCCTTGCCGGTGTAGGCCAGGCCGGAGAAGATCATGCGGCTGACCCAGAAGCCGATGATATCATAGCCGGTGACCAGCGTGTTGGTGGGATAGAAGTACTTCAGGTCCGCGCTGTCCTCATTGGGCCAGCCCAGAGTGCTGAAGGGCCACAGAGCGGAGGAGAACCAGGTATCCAGCGTATCGGGGTCCTGGGTGAAGTGGCTGCCGCTGCACTTGGGGCAGGTGCAGGGCATCTCTTTGGCGACCACGGTCTCGCCGCAGTCATTGCAGTAGAAGGCCGGGATCTGGTGGCCCCACCACAGCTGACGGCTGATGCACCAGTCGCGGGTGCCCTTCATCCAGTTGAGGTAGTTCTTGGTAAAGCGCTCGGGCACGAACTTGATCTCGCCCTTCTCCACGCTCTCGATGGCGGGCTTTGCCAGCGGCTCCATCTTGACGAACCACTGCTTGGAGACCATGGGCTCGATGGTGGAGTGGCAGCGGTAGCAGGTGCCGACCTCGTGCTTCAGGGGCTCGATCTCCTTCAGGAAGCCGCCCTCCTTCAGGTCTGCCAGAATGGCCTTACGGGCCTCGAGGGTGGTCATGCCGGCGTACTTGCCGCAGTCCAGCACCTCGGGCTCGTTCACGGTGTTCTTGCCTGCGGCAAACAGTGCATCGGCAGCGGCCTTATCGGCAGCACCGGTCATGTGGCCGTCGTAGGTAAACACCCGGACGATGGGCAGATCATGGCGCAGACCCACTTCAAAGTCGTTGGGGTCGTGGGCGGGGGTGATCTTGACGACACCGGTGCCCTTGGTCATATCAGCGTGCTCGTCGCAGACGATGGGGATCTCCTTGTTCAGCAGGGGCAGGACAACATGACAGCCGTGGAGGTGGGCATAGCGGGGGTCCTCGCCGTTGATGGCAACAGCGGTATCACCCAGCATGGTCTCGGGGCGGGTGGTTGCCAGCTCCAGCATCTCACCAGTCTCCTTGACCGGGTAGAGCAGGTGCCAGAAATTGCCGTCCTTTTCCTCGTACTCCACCTCAGCATCCGAGATGGAGGTGTTGCAGTGGGGGCACCAGTTGACCATCCGGTTGCCGCGGTAGATCAGGCCCTTGTCGTACAGGCGCACGAACACTTCCTTGACGGCATCCGAGCAGCCCTCGTCCATGGTAAAGCGCTCCCGCTGCCAGTCACAGCTGGTGCCCAGCTTTTTCAGCTGGCTGACGATGCGGTTGCCGTACTTGGTCTTCCAGTCCCAGGCGCGCTCCAGGAAACCGTCGCGGCCCACCATCTCCTTGGTCAGGCCCTCGGCACGCATGGCCTCCACGACCTTGGCCTCGGTGGCGATGGATGCGTGGTCGGTGCCGGGCACCCACAGGGCGGCATAGCCCTGCATCCGCTTGGTGCGGATGAGCACATCCTGCATGGTGTTATCCAGCGCATGGCCCATGTGGAGCTGGCCGGTCACGTTCGGAGGGGGCATAACGATGGTGTAAGGCTTCTTGTCGGGGTCCGCTTCCGTGTGGAAGTAGCCGCCGTCCTGCCAGAACTGGTAGATGCGGTCTTCCACCTGGCTGGGATCGTACTGTTTTGCGAGTTCTTTCATTGTATCCTCCCAAAAATGTGATGAGTGGGACGAAAAAAGCCGCCCCACGGAACGTTCCATGGGACGGCTGTAAACTACATACCGCGGTACCACCCAAATTGCACCGGCTGCAAACACAGCCCGTGCCCCTTGATGCCCCGGTAACGTGGGGCAGCTCCGAGGGCGGCTACTGGCTTCACCGCCCCTGCTCAAAAGCGACAGTGCGCGGCGCTTACCTGCCGGGCTCTCACCTGCCCCCGGCTCTCTGCAAGGCGGTTTGCCGCGCACACTCTTTCTCGTTGCATTTATACAAAGAATATAACGTTTTTTTGGCGTTTTGTCAATATGCTCCGAGAACTTCCTGCTTCAATCTGCCGATCAGCCGCTCCATCAGGGCCACCCGGTTGAAGGGGGTCATCAGGTAGAGGCCGTCCGCATACGGCAGGGCGGCCTTTGCCATTTCCAGCGAGATGGCAAGACCCAGCTCCTCGCCCTGGGCACGGTCGAGCCCGGCAAACTTTTCAATGATCCAGTCCTCCACATGGATGCCGTTGATCTCGTTCTCCATGAAGATGGCGTTGCGCTGGCTGACCACCGGCATGATACCGGCCAGGATCTTTGCATCGGCCCCCAGCGTCTCCCGGGACTTTTTCAGGTTTTCCACCGCCTGTGCCGAGAGCACCGGCTGGGTCAGAAAGCCGCTCATGCCGTTTTCCAGCTTCTCCTTTGCCCGGCGCAGCTCCACATCAAAGTTGCGGGCGTTCAGATTCAGGGCACCGAACACGGTCATGGGGCCGGGCATCTCCCGGCCTTCCCCTGCCAGCGAGACGATGTATTGGGCCAGCTTGCGGGAGTTGAACTGGTAAACGTTCTTCACCTCGTCCCGCTCTGCCGTGGGGATGGGATCACCGGTAATGGCCAGCACCTCCCGCACGCCCTCGGCATACAGGCCCAGCAGCAGGGCCTTGGTGGCGTTCAGGTTGCGGTCGCGGCAGGTCATGTGGGGCAGGGTGCACAGCCCCAGCTCCCGGTGGACCCGGCAGGCCACCAGAGAGGAATCCATCCGGGCCTGTGCAATGGGGCAGTCGGCAATGGTCAGCAGGTCAGCGCCCGCCGCCTGCAGCTTTTTCGCCCCTTCCAGATAGCCGGTCAGGTCCGCATTGCGGGGAGAATCCAGCTCAATGGCAATGACCTTTTCCCCTGCGTTCAGCTTGCGCAGAAAAGCGTCCTCATTTTCCACCGTCTGTTCCTTCACGGTGGAAAACTCTTCTGCCGGAGCCGTTTTTTCCACCACGGGCAGGCGGTCCAGCTCCGCCCGCAGGGCGGCAATGTGGGCAGGGGTAGTGCCGCAGCAGCCGCCCAGGATCTGAACCGTGCCCTCGGCGGCCAGACGGCCCAGCTCCCTCGCAAAGTATTCCGGCCTGCCCTGATACTTCACCTGCGTCCGGGTGACAACGGGATAACCCGCGTTGGGCATGACCGACAGGGGCAGCGTACCCCCCAGCTGCTTTGCCAGTGTGCGCATGGCACCGGGTGCCGACACGCAGTTCAGGCCCACGGCATCCACGATGCCACTTTCCTGCATCCGCCGGGCAAGGTCTTTGCAGTACATGCCCTCCCGGGTGTAGCCGTCGGGCAGGACCGCAAAGGACACCAGCACAAAGGCATCCGGCACTTCCGCCTTGATGGCCACCACCGCATCCAGAAGGCCCGCATCGGAGCTCAGGGTCTCGAACAGGAAATTCCTGGCTCCCAGCGCCGCGAACTGCTTTGCCACAGCCGTATATACCTGCCCCGCCGGAACCGCCTCGGTATCCGGAGCCGGGCCGAGGTCGGCAAAAACGGCGGCACCCGTCTCCTCTGCGGCCTGCACAGCCAGTTGCCAGCCTGCCTGCGCCAGCTGTTCCCAGCCAGGCGTGTGTGCCGCCGCCAGCCGGGGCAGGCTGAAGGTATTCGTCTTGACGGCATCAGCCCCTGCCGCCAGATACTCCCGGTGGACAGCCAGCACCCCCGCCGGGTCGGTCAGGTTGGCCTGCTCGCACTCCACCCCGGGAGCCGCCTTATAATAAGTACCCATGGCACCATCAAAAAGCAGGGGGCGGGTCTGTAACAGTTCGCGGATGTTCATCATATATACTTCCTCGCATCTCACAAATAAGCTCTATATTCTTCAGTTTAATGAAGTTTCGTCTCTTGTCAAGCGTTTTTTCATGCCACAGCTTGCAGGCAGGGCAGTTTTGTGCTATCCTATGCGTAACTTTTACATGTGAGGAGAGATGTATCATGCGCCATGCAGGCACACAAACGATCGAAACGGAGCGGCTGCTTCTGCGCCCGCTGACCCCGGAGGATGCCCCCATGATGTACGCCAACTGGGCCAACGACCCGGACGTGACCCGCTGGCTGCGGTGGGAGCCCCACAAAAACGTGGACGAGACCCGGGAACTGCTGGCCGCATGGGCACTGCTCTACCCCAATGGAGATTACTACCAGTGGGCCATCGTGGAAAAATCTACCGGGCAGGTGTTTGGCTCCATCAGCGTGTTCACATCCAGTTCCGCCGAGCCGGAGCGTGACCCCTGGCCCGGCTTCGACCACACGAACGGCGTGTGGGAGGTCGGCTACTGCATCGGCAAAGCCTGGTGGAACAAAGGCTTTACCACCGAAGCGCTAAAAGCAGTTGTAGAATACTGGTTCAAAAATACAGATAGCAGCTGGCTGGCCTGCTGCCATGCGTTTGAAAATCCTGCCAGCGGCCGGGTCCAGCAGAAAGCCGGCTTTGTCTACGACCACGATTCTGTCTACCACAAATTTGACGGCACACCGGTTGCCTGCCGGTGCTACGCATTGACAAGAGAACATTACGAAGAACTGAGAGGTTTATTTTGAGCGAACTTTATGACATTTTAGTAGAAACGCCCCCCACAAAGGTCATCTTACTGGCCCTGGATCAGGGGCTTTGGGACTGTGAGCGCAGCCTGAACGAGCTGGCTGCACTCTGCGAGGCCAACCACATGGAGGCTGTGTCATCCGTGACCCAGAAGCGGCAGACCCCCGAGACCGGCATCGTGCTGGGCAGCGGCAAGCTGGAGGAAGCCTCCGCTGCCGCCGCGGAACTGGGTGCCGAGTGTGCCGTGTTTGACGGCGAGCTGACCGGCAGCCAGATCCGCAACATCTCCACGACGCTGGGCGGCATGGAGGTCATTGACCGCACCATGCTGATTCTGGAGATCTTCCGCAGCCGCGCCGTGACCAACGAGGGCAAGCTGCAGACCGAGCTGGCGCTTCTGCGCTACCGTCTGCCCCGCCTGCAGGGAATGGGCGAGAGCCTGAGCCGTCAGGGCGGCGGCGGTGGCGGCGGCGGCGGTGCCCGCCGTGGTGCCGGTGAGACCAAGCTGGAGCTGGACCGCCGCCACGTCCACGCCCGCATCGACGCACTGGCCGAAAAGCTGGCCGAGATGGAAAAGCGCCGGGGCGAGAGCCGCAAGGCCCGGGCCAAGACCGGGATGCCGGTGGTCAGCCTTGTGGGTTACACCAACGTGGGCAAATCCAGCCTGATGAATGCCCTGTGCGGCCCCAGCGTGGCCGAGGCCGACATGCTGTTTGCCACCCTGGACCCCACCAGCCGGAAGCTGGTTCTGCCCAGCGGCATGGCCGTTCTGCTGGTGGACACGGTCGGCTTTGTCTCCCGTCTGCCCCACAATCTGGTGGAGGCCTTTAAATCCACGCTGGAGGAAGCCGCATGGTCTGATGTCATCGTGCGGGTGGCGGACGCGGGCGACGACCAGCGGGAAGAACAGCTGGCCATTACTGATGAGGTCCTGGACGGGCTGGACTGTGCCGACATCCCCCGTCTGACCGTTTACAACAAGTGTGACAAGCCCAATGCCCTGAACTTTGACCCGGACATCCTGTTGACCAGTGCCAAGACCGGCTACGGTCTGGATGCCCTGCTGAAAAAGCTGGACGAGCTGCTCGCAAACCGCATTCAGCCCCACCGGTGTACAAACTGCCCTGATGATGAAAACA
>OLCY01000345.1_pt1 | contig 9988 bp, 7 predicted proteins | sample 1607571 | NCBI WGS metagenome assembly OLCY01 (sample SAMN02674605, study PRJEB24791) | human gut metagenome, SKBSTL067 | isolation source: stool | host: Homo sapiens | place: USA
TCCAGTACGGCGGCAGCATGAACGCCAAGAACTGCGAGGAGCTGCTGAGCAAGAAAGATGTGGACGGCGGTCTGATCGGCGGCGCATCTCTGAAGGCTCCTGATTTTGCTGTTATCGTCAATGCCGCTTCCAACGGCTGAGAAAGTCCTCTGACCTGTTTTCCCAGCGCCCGGCTGCGCCGTTTTTCCAGCGCTGTGCCGGGCGCTATTTGTTCTAAATCAAAGGAGATTCAACGTTATGTCCAAGAAACCTGTACTTCTGTGCATCATGGATGGTTTTGGCTGGGTGCCCAACGAGACCTACGGCAATGCCGTGGTCGCCGCAAAGACCCCCCATCTGGATGCCCTGATGGCAAAATATCCCATGACCACCATCGAGGCCTCCGGCATGGCTGTCGGCCTGCCCGATGGTCAGATGGGCAACTCTGAAGTGGGCCACACCAACATGGGCGCTGGCCGCATCGTCTACCAGCAGCTGACCCTCATCACTAAGTCCATCCGGGACGGTGAGATGTTCAAGAACCCCGTGCTGGTCAAGAACATGAAGGCTGCCATTGAGGCAGGCAAGGCCATCCACCTGATGGGCCTGGTGGGCACCGGCGGTGTCCACAGCCACGCTGACCACTGGTTCGGCGTGCTGGAAATGGCAAAGCACATGGGCGCAAAGGAAGTCTACCTGCACTGCATCACCGATGGCCGTGATACTGACCCCCACGCCGGCAAGGGCTTCCTGGCTGACCTGCAGGCCAAGCTGGATGAGCTGGGCGTTGGCAAGATCGCCAGCGTTTCCGGCCGTTACTACGCCATGGACCGCGACAACAACTGGGACCGCGAGGAGAAGGCTTACGCCGCATTCGTCTACGGTGAGGGCAACCACGCTGCCAACGCTGCCGAGGCCATTGAGGCATCCTATGCTGCCGATAAGACCGACGAGTTCGTTCTGCCCTGCGTCACCTGTGAGGGCGGCCGCGTGCAGGATGGCGATACCGTCATCTTTATGAACTTCCGTCCCGACCGTGCCCGCCAGATGACCCGCATCTTCTGCGATGACGACTTCAAGGGCTTTGAGCGCCGCGGCGGCCGCAAGCAGGTCAACTATGTCTGCATGGCCGAGTACGATGCCACCATGCCCAACTGCGAGGTCGCCTATCCTCCCGTGGAGCTGAAGAATGTTCTGGGCCAGTACCTGTCCGAGAACGGCAAGACCCAGCTGCGCATTGCCGAGACCGAGAAGTATGCACACGTCACCTTCTTCTTCAACGGCGGTGTGGAGGCTCCCTACGAGGGCGAGGATCGCTGCGTCATCCCCAGCCCGAAGGTTGCCACCTACGACCTGCAGCCCCAGATGAGCGCCCCTGAGGTGGCTGCTGAGTGCGTCAAGCGCATCGAGAGCGGCAAGTACGATGTGATCATCCTGAACTTTGCCAACTGCGACATGGTCGGCCACACCGGCGTGTTCGATGCCGCTGTCAAGGCCGTTGAGGCTGTGGATACCGCTGTGGATCAGGTGGTCACCGCTGTGCTGAACGCCGGCGGCTGCGCCTTTATCACGGCTGACCACGGCAACGCCGAGAAGATGATGAACCCGGACGGCACTCCCTTCACCGCCCACACCACCAACGTGGTGCCTTTTGTGGCCGTTGGCTGCGGCGATGTGAAGCTGCGCGAGGGCGGCTGCCTGGCAGATATCGCCCCCACCATGCTGCCCTATATCGGCCTGCCTGTCCCCGCTGAGATGACCGGCAAGAGCATCATCGTGGAGTAAGCACTCCGCAAAAGAGCTTTCCTGAAACGTAAAAAGACCTCCCCGTGCAGGTGCTGCCTGCATGGGGAGGTCTTTTGCTGTATCGCTTAGTAGTGCAGCTGGTCAGCGGTCAGTGCTTCCAGCACCGGCAGCATGGCGGCTGCCTCGGCCTTGGCGGCGGGCAGATCCATATCGCGGTAGTTGCCGCATTCCACCTCGCTGGCACCGGGGATATCCCCCTCAAAGGCGGCCATGAAGCGGAAGGAATCCACGGTCAGCGCCAATGCCTGCGCCGGGGTCAGCCCGCGGGTGAGCAGGTAGAAGCCGGTGCGGCAGCCCATGGGGCCAACGTAGATCACGCCATCCTTCACCGCGCTGTTGCGGGCGTAGGTGGCAAACAGGTGCTCCAGCGTGTGGGCGGCACCTGTGGTCAGGTAATCGCCCTGATTGGGCTTCTTCATCCGGATGTCCCAGGTCAGCACATCACCATCCTGGCGGCTCAGGTACATGCCCCGGTCCAGTTTGGTGTGATCGACACAGAAGCTTGCAATGCGTTCCATGATGTTCTCCTTCAGGATCAGGCCTGCAGGCGCTGGACGCTGCCGTGGGCACAATCCACAGCGATATCCAGGCCGTCGCGGATGTGGCTGCAGGCACCTGCAGCACCCACGATGGTGGGCTTGAGCAGGGAGTTGCCCACGATGGCAGCGTGGCTGTTCAGGCCGGGCTCCTCAACCACCAGAGCGGCGGCATCGCGGACATAGCCCAGCATCTCGTTGGTGGTGGAGGGAACGACCAGCACCATGCCGGGGCGGAACTTTGCCTTGACCTCCTCCAGAGTGCGGCAGACGCAGGCCTTGCCGCTGGCGGAGACCAGATCGGTCTTGCCGCGGCCCACGCCTACACCGGTGGCCAGGCAGTTGCCCACCATGTGGATCTTGATCATGTTGGTGGTGCCGGAAACGCCCACGGGCACGCCTGCGGTCACAACGGCCAGCTCGCCGTTGTGCAGGTAGCCGTTCTTCTCGGCCAGAGCGGTGGACATCTCAATCAGCTCATCGGTGCTGTGGGCGGGGCCCATCAGCAGGGAAGTGATGCCCCAGCTCAGGGAGAGCTGACGCTGCACCTGCTCGTCCATAACGCAGGCAATGATGGGCTGCTTGGGGCGGTACTTGCTCAGCAGGCGGGCAGTGTTGCCGGATTCGGACACGGTGACGATGGCGGCAGCGTTCACGTCCTTGGCGGTCAGGCAGGCAGCATGAGCGGTTGCATCGCTGACGCTGATCTGGATCTCGGCGTGGCGCTGGGAGCGGTAGTGCTCCTCGTTCTCGGTGCGCTCTGCAATGGCGGACATGGTCTTGAGGGCCTCCACGGGGTAGTCACCGGCAGCGGTCTCACCAGACAGCATGATGGCAGAGGTGCCATCGTAGATGGCATTTGCCACGTCGGAGATCTCGGCACGGGTGGGGCGGGGGTTGACCATCATGCTGTCCAGCATCTGGGTGGCAGTGACGATGGGCTTGCCGAAGGAGAAGGAGCGGTCGATGATGTCCTTCTGGATGCCGGGCAGCTCGGTGAAGTCGATCTCAACGCCCAGGTCACCACGGGCCACCATGACGGCATCGGCTGCGGAGAGGATGCTGTCGATGTTGTTGACGCCCTCGCGGTTCTCGATCTTAGCAATGATGCGGATGTGGGAGTCATACTCGTTCAGCAGGTTGCGGATGTCGTACACATCCTGCGCGGTGCGCACAAAGGAAGCAGCGATGAAGTCAAAGCCGTTCTGCACGCCAAAGATGATGTCCTCGCGGTCTTTCTGGCTCAGGTAGGGCATGGACAGATGCACGCCGGGCACATTGACACCCTTTTTGGTCTTGATCTTGCCGCTGTTCAGCACGGTGCAGATGATGTCGGTGTCGGTGACCTGCTCAATGTGCAGCATGATCAGGCCGTCGTCCAGCATGATGGTGCCGCCGGGCTGCACGTCCTGGGGCAGATCCTTGTAAGTGACGGAGCAGATCTCCTTGGTGCCCTCCACCTCGCGGGTGGTCAGGGTAAAGGTCTGGCCGGCTTCCAGCATCTCCACACCGTTCTTGAACTCCTTCAGACGGATCTCGGGGCCCTTGGTGTCCAGCAGGGCGGCAACGGGCTTGCCCAGCTCCTCACGCAGCGCTTTCAGCTTTGCCAGACGGCCGCCGTGCTCCTCGTAGGAACCGTGGGAGAAGTTGAAACGGGCCACGTTCATGCCGTTTGCGATCAGGTCGCGCAGGACATCGCCCTTATCGGTAGAAGGGCCCAGGGTGCAGATGATCTTCGTTTTTCTCATAAAATACCTCCAACGTTCACGCTATAATGCTCTCTATCTTGACGCAGCAGCCCAAGCTGGCTGCTCTCTGGCGGGCAGTGATTGCTTTGCGCCCGCGGCGGCAGTATACGCCAATATGGCTGTTTCAACAAACCATACCACTATACATTATAAGCTCTTGGATACAATAGCGCAAGAAAAATCTTTGCAAAGAAACTGCTAAGATTTCATCAGGTTTGAACAAAAAACTTTCCACCACAAAGCGCTTGCATAACCGGCGGGATTTGCTTATAATGAAGGTAAGCAAAAGTGCGACTGTTCCGGGGCAGCCCCGGAGGAAAATGGAGTGAAAACATATGGAAAAGCGTGTATTTTTGATCGTACTGGACAGCTTTGGCATCGGCGCGGAGCCGGATGCAGCCGCCTTTGGCGACGAGGGTACCAACACGCTGGGGGCCATTGCAGGGCATCCCAATTTCAACTGCCCCAACCTGAAAAAGCTGGGCCTGTTCAACATTGACGGTGTGACCGCGGGCGAAAAGACCGACGCGCCCGCCGGTGCCTTTGCCCGCCTGCAGGAGCAGAGCATGGGCAAGGATACCACCATCGGCCACTGGGAGATCGCCGGTGTGGTCAGCCCGAACCCGCTGCCCACCTTCCCCAACGGCTTCCCGGAGGAGCTCATTCAGGAGTTTGAGGCAAAAACCGGCCACAAAGTCCTCTGCAATCTGCCTTATTCCGGCACTGAGGTGCTGAAGGATTACGGCGAGCAGGCCATGAAGGAAAATGCCCTCATCGTCTACACCAGCGCCGACAGCGTGTTCCAGGTGGCTGCCCACGAGGAGCTGGTGCCTGTGCCAGAGCTCTACCGCTACTGCGAGATCGCCCGTGAGATGCTGAAGGGCGCGTACGGCGTGGGCCGTGTCATCGCCCGGCCCTTCCTGGGCAGCAGCGCCGAGACCTTCTACCGCACCACCAACCGCCACGACCTGAGCCTGAAGCCGCCCCGTGCCACCATGCTCGACCTGCTGAAGGAGGCCGGCAGGGATGTTATCGCCGTGGGCAAGATCTTTGATATCTTTGACGGGCAGGGCGTGACCGAAAAGATCAAGACCACCGGCAACACCAATGGCATCGCCTTCACCAAGGCATTGCAGACCCGGGATTTCGAGGGTTTGGCCTTTGTGAATCTGGTGGATTTTGATATGCTCTACGGCCACCGCCGCGACGTGCCCGGCTATGCCGCCGCCGCCACCGAATTTGACCGCTTCCTGGCCGACTTCATCCCCGGGATGCGGGAGGGCGACCTTCTGATGATCACCGCCGACCACGGCTGCGACCCCTCCTACACCAAGACCACCGACCATACCCGCGAGTATGTGCCGTATCTGGTCTGCGGCAAGGGCGTGAAGCCCGGTGTGGACCTGGGCACCCGGCTCTGCTTTGGTACCATTGCACAGACCGTGTGTGAATATCTGGGCGTGGATGCTTCCAGCCTGGATGGCCACAGCGTGCTGCAGGAGATCCTGAAGTAATATGAGCCCTCTCAGTCACGCGATCGCGTGACCGAGAGGGTTATTTTTTGTGCAAAGTCTTGAACAATATAGTCAGTTGTGGTAGACTAGCACATGCACGCCCGGTGCGTACAAAGTTTACGCCGGGCGCAGGAATTGATATGGTTTCAGAATAGAAGGAGACTATCACATGAGAATCAATCGTACTCTGGGTCTGGCACTGACCGCTGCTGTGCTGGCTGTTGCCATGACTGGCTGCTCCAATAGTGCATCTTCCACCGCATCCTCCGCTGCTTCCAGCGAGGCTGCTTCCTCTGTTGCCGCTTCCAGCGAAGCTGCCGAGAGCGAGGCCGCTGCCGCCAGCGTTGTCAGCACCGAGGATCTGGACGTGAACGGCACCACCTACTCCGCTGACTGCTACGGCGAGTTCACCCTGTCCAACGGCGACACCATGAAGCTGTGGAAGGTGAAGGACGCTTACGCAGACCTGAGCGCTCTGCCCATGAAGGGCATGGCCGAGGAGTTCCCCATCGAGGCCGAGGCCGAGCAGATCTATGTTGCTGACGTGACCAGCAACGGCGAGACTACCCGCCAGTATCTGCGCACCGACAAGGCTGGCCGCAACGGCACTGTCTCTGTCAAGACCTTTGAGCTGGGCGACGCTGAGTAATCGCGCTTCCCGGTAAGATCAGAAGACAACAAGCCCCGGACCTTTTGCAAGGCCCGGGGCTTGTGCTGTTTTATTGTCCGCTGCTGCTGGAGCCGAACAGGGCATCCAGCACGGTGGAAGCGGCCTGATGCAGGGAGTTGGCAGCAGATTCCACCTGCTCCTGCGTGGGCAGAGAGATAGAAGGTGTTTCTGCTCCGCTGGTGGATTCACTGCTGGCTTCACTCTCAGCAGGTGCTTCGGTGGAAGCCTCGCTCTCGGCAGGCGCTTCGGGGGTGGGTTCTGCGGGCTGCTCATCGGCAGGCTGTTCCGCAGGCACGCTCTCGGCAGGTTCCTCCACAATGACGCTGTCGGGCGATTCCTCCACAGAGGTGCCCGCGTTGGGGTCAGCCGTGGGGGTGAATACCTCGGTCTTTTCGGGGGTCTGCTGGGTATCACTCACGGTGCCCTCGCCGCCCAGAACGGATGCGATCAGCTCCTTGGCCTGGTTGACGGAGTTCTCATCCGGCTTCATCACATAGAGGCTCTGACCCTTTGCGGAGTAGCACTGGGAGCTCTTGCCGCTGGTGCCGGTCACGGCATAGCTCTGGATGTCCCAGTCAGACAGGCTTGCCAGCTGCATCCGCACCAGTGCGGAGATCTGCTCCTGAGAAAGGCTGGTCACAAAGCAGTCGGACACAGCATCCATCAGCTTGGAGAAGCTCATCAGCACGGTGGGAGATTTGATCTTGTTCATCATGGCATCGATGACTTTCATCTGGTTGATGCCGCGCTGGATATCGCCGGAGGCAAAGGCGTGACGCTCCCGGGCAAAGGCCAGAGCGCTCTTGCCGTCCAGATGGTTCCAGCCCTCGGCAAAGGTGGTGGGATCATAATAGCCGGGGCTGCCCACCGAGGTGAACGCCTGATCGGAGTAGACATCCACGCCGCCCACGGCATCGATGATGCTGATGAAGCCCGCAAAGTTGATGCGGAGGTATTGGTCCACATTGACCCCGTACAGGTTGCCCAGGGTTGCCATGCTGGTCTCCACGCCGTACAGACCGGCATGGGTCAGCTTGTCCTTGCTGTTGGTGCCCGCCAGATCAACGTAGTAATCACGGGGGGTGTTGATGAGCGCCACCCGTTTGGTGGAGGGGTTGACCACGGCAAGGATGTTCACATCGCTGCGGGCCTTTTCGGTCAGTTCGCCGCGGTTGTCAACGCCGCTCAGGTAGACCACAAAGGGCTCCTTGGTGATCTTGTTGGCCTCGGTGCCGGTGACAAGGCCGGAGGTCACGTTATCCAGTGCACTCAGGCCCTGCTGCGCCCAGACACAGCCCAGTGCCAGAAAGGCGCACAGGAACACCGAGAACACCCGGGATACCTTGCGGGGGACGCTGTACTCCTGGCAGCGCTTGACCAGCAGCCAGAACAGCACCAGCAGTGCCGCAATGATGACCAGATACAGTGCGGGCAGCATCTGGGTGCGACAGAGCTGGAGGAAGGCCGCAATGCTCAGAATGGCTTGTACGATCAGCAAAACAGTACCTCGTTTCGAGTTGGCCGCGCCGGTGTCTGCATCCGGCCTGCGGCGGGGCGGCTTTGACTCCGGGGCAAGCCCGCCGGTATGCTTCGGCGGCTTGGGCGGTGCAGGCGGCGGGGTGGGAGCGGCAGTTTCCGGCGCAAAAAAGGCCGCGCTGTCCACCTCCACAGTCTTTTCTTCCGGTGGGCGGTGACCCCGGTGGATGTGCCGGGTGCTGTCATCGTCCGTGTGGGAACGGGAAGTTTCATCAAACATAGGAATTCTCCTTTTTGACATGTCCTCAGGCAAGGGGCACGATGGTCAGAACAGCCCGTGCCGGCAGGCAGGTGGCCGTCTGATCCTCCTGCGAGATCCAGCCAAAGCTTTCGCAGATGTGGTCAGGGCAAGGGGAATCAATGAACCGTGCCGCGCCGTCCTTGACCTCGATGTGCACCGTCAGATAACCGGTATCGATGTCATAGACGGCATCCTTGTCCAGAGAGATCTTCTGCACCGTGTTCGCATCGCCGTAGATCAGCTCCGCGCCCAGGGTGCTGCCGCTCTGCCCGGCACTGCGGAGGTAAAAAAGCACCCCCGCGATTACCAGAACAACAGCGGCGAACAGTAAATTGATCCAGAGATTTTTTTTCTGCTTCATGGCTCAGGCATCCTTCTGGGGGAACAGCTGTTCCAGCTCGGCCAGCCACAGGGCGGCGCAGGCATCGCTGGGCATCCGCCAGTCCCCGCGCGGCGAGAGGGTCACGCTGCCGATCTTGGGGCCGTCGGGCAGGCAGCTGCGCTTGAACTGCTGGGCAAAGAACCGCCAGTAGAAGTTGCGCAGCCACTTGTAAAGCACCGCGTCCGGGTATTCTTCCCGGCCCGCAAAGGCTGCCCTGGCCAGCCGGAAGATCTTTGCCGGGCCAAAGCCGAAGCGGAGCACATAATAAAGGTAGAAGTCGTGCAGTTCATAGGGGCCCACCAGATCCTCGGTGCGCTGTGCGATCTCGCCGTTGTCCTTGGCGGGCAGCAGCTCGGGGGACACAGGGGTGTCGAGGATGTCCAGCAGCACCTCTTTCAGGGCCGGGGTGGCGGCAATGTCGGCTTCGTACCGGACAAGGTGGCGCACCAGCGTTTTGGGCACGCCTGCGTTCACGCCGTACATGCTCATGTGGTCGCCGTTATAGGTGGCCCAGCCCAGGGCCAGCTCGGAAAGGTCGCCGGTGCCCACCACCAGGCCGCCGGTGCGGTTGGCAGTGTCCATCAGCTCCAGCGTGCGCACGCGGGCCTGGCCGTTCTCGTAGGTCACATCCAGCACGCTCTCGTCCTGGCCGATGTCCCGGAAGTGGCTGTGCACCGTGGCGGCAATGTCGATCTCGGTAAAGCTGACGTGCAGCTCGTCACAGAGGATCTCCGCATTGCTGCGGGTGCGCTTGGTGGTGCCAAAGCAGGGCATGGTCACGGCCAGCACATCGGTGGTGGGGCGGCCCAGCTGCTTCATGGCGCGGACAGCCACCAGCAGGGCAAGGCAGCTGTCCAGACCGCCCGAAATGCCGATGACGGCTGTTTTGGCACGGGCATGCTCAAGACGCTTGGCCAGGCCGTCGGCCTGCATCTTCAAAATCAGCTCACAGCGCTCAGCACGCAGCTGCTCGTTGTGGGGGATAAAGGGGGTGGGGTCTACCCAGCGGGTCAGCACGGTGTCGGTCAGGGCCAGGTCGAACTCCACGGTCTGGTAGCCCTCGGTGCTGGGCTCAAAGCTGGTGTTGCGCGCCCGCTCCGATTCCATCCGCTGGCAGTCCAACTCCGTCTCGGCAAGGCCACCTGCAAAGGGCTTCACCTCGGCCAGCAGGGTGCCGTTTTCGGCGATCAGGTCGTGGCCTGCGAACACCATGTCTTGGGTGCTCTCGCCGTGGCCTGCCGAGGCGTACAGGTAGCCGCAGAGCAGGCGGGCAGACTGGTTTTCCACCAGTGCCCGGCGGTACTCGGCCTTGCCCACCGTTTCATCGCTGGCCGAAAGGTTGGCGATGACGGTAGCGCCTGCCAGTGCGTGGAAGGTGGAGGGCGGCAGGGCGCTCCACAGGTCCTCGCAGAGCTCCACGCCCAGCACAAAGCTGGGCATCTGGCGGCAGCGGAAGAGCAGCGAGGTGCCGAAGGGAACCTCCTGCCCGCAGACTGTCACGGTCTCCACCTCGGTGCTGCCTGGGGTGAACTGGCGCTTTTCGTAGAACTCGCCGTAGTTGGGGAGGTAGGTCTTG
>OLCY01000360.1_pt1 | contig 9783 bp, 7 predicted proteins | sample 1607571 | NCBI WGS metagenome assembly OLCY01 (sample SAMN02674605, study PRJEB24791) | human gut metagenome, SKBSTL067 | isolation source: stool | host: Homo sapiens | place: USA
TTCCGATCTATACGTGTAGCTACCGAATATAATTCCATCAGTTTTTATGTAGACAGTGACACCGTTTCCGGCTTTCATTACGAACTGATACAGGCATTCGCCCGGGACAAAGGACTCAAAGCCGAAATAACACCTATTATGAGTTTCGAAGAGCGGTTGGAAGGATTAAGCGAGGGACGTTATGATGTGATTGCTTATGGCATATTAGCCACCAGCAAGTTAAAAGACTCTCTGCTTCTCACCTCTCCCATTTTCCTCAACAAGCAAGTGCTGGTGCAACGCAAAGAGATTGGCGAGAATGATTCACTCTATATCCGTACCCAATTGGATTTAGCCCAACGAACACTTCATGTCGTAAAAGGCTCCCCCTCTATTTTGCGTATTCAGAATCTAGGCAATGAGATCGGAGATACTATCTACATCAAGGAGATTGATAAATACGGTTCCGAACAATTGATATCAATGGTAGCGCATGGAGACATCGACTATGCCGTTTGCGACGAAAGTATCGCACTGGCGGCAGCAGATTCGTTGCCGCAAATAGATATTAATACAGCCATCAGCTTCACGCAGTTCTACTCATGGGCAGTCAGCAAACAATCACCCGTTTTACTCGATAGTTTGAATACATGGCTGGATAAATTCCAAAAAGAGAAAGAATACCAGAAGATTTATAAAAAATACTATGACAAAGAATAACCTCATCACTTTACAGGTCAGAAGAAAACAATCAAAAACAGAGTGTAAGATGGATATATTCATGTCTATTTCCAGAAATAAATTCCCAAAGACTTGACTTTCGCTTTCAAATGTCGTATCTTTACAGAGTTAATGATAAAGTAGTTTCAATTAAACTACACGCAAAGGAGGGAATCGCGATTCTCTCCTTTCTTTTTATCCATCCGGAGAAAACCTCTCCCCGGCCCAGGCTTTTCACTCCCCTTTCCCGGTGACTAACGGTTCTTCACCCGGAGGTTCAGCCATGTTCACCTTGCTTCTTACTAGAATTGAAGTGTATGCCAACATCAAACAGAGACTCTATTCTCCCGAAACAGACCGTCTGTTCAGGTAAAACAGAGCCTCTATTGAAATAAAACGTAATGTCTGTTTTACCACTGTCTCTGCTAAGTTAATAATCAATAAAGTTGCTCTTGACAAAAAATAGCTTTATCTTTGGGGTTTGTTTAAGCAGACACAATAGGTATATATTATGAGTGAAAAGATTATCAAATGGGGCTTCATTGGTTGTGGAGAAGTAACCAAGACCAAAAGCGGTCCCGCTTTCCAGAAAGTAGAACATTCGGAAGTCGTAGCCGTGATGAGTCGTGACGGTGCGAAAGCGAAAGCGTATGCCAAAGAGAGAGGAATCAAAAAATGGTATGACGATGCACAAGAACTGATCGATGATCCGGAAGTAAATGCCATCTACATTGCCACTCCTCCTTCCTCACATGCTACGTATGCCATTATGTCCATGAAAGCAGGCAAACCTGCCTATATTGAGAAACCAATGGCTGTGACGTACGAAGAATGCACGCGCATCAACCGCATATCCAATGAAACGGGAGTTCCCTGTTTCGTTGCTTACTATCGCCGTTATCTCCCCTATTTCCAGAAAGTAAAGGAACTGGTAGAGAACGGTACTATCGGTAATATTATCAATGTGCAAATTCGTTTTGCCCAGCCGCCACGCGATCTGGATTACAATCGTGACAACCTTCCCTGGCGTGTGCAGGCTGACATTGCCGGAGGTGGCTACTTCTACGACCTTGCTCCGCATCAAATTGATTTGTTGCAGGATATGTTCGGTTGTATCCTCGAAGCAAGCGGTTATAAGAGCAATCGGGGTGGACTTTATCCTGCTGAAGATACATTAAGCGCCTGTTTCCAATTTGATAGCGGATTGGTTGGTAGCGGTTCCTGGTGTTTCGTAGCCCATGACTCTGCCCGCGAAGACCGTATTGAAATTATCGGTGACAAGGGAATGATTTGTTTCTCTGTCTTTACTTATGAGCCTATCGGCTTACATACCGAAAAAGGACGGGAAGAAATCTGTATCGGTAACCCGGAACATGTGCAACAACCTCTTATTCAGGCAGTGGTCGATCACTTGTTAGGTAAGTCCGTTTGCTCCTGCGACGGAGAAAGTGCAACGCTCACTAACTGGGTAATGGACAAGATATTAGGTAAACTATAACCCGAAAAAAAGCAAAAAAAAGTATCATTTTCTTGCGAAGTTTACTGATACTGTTAAAAAATTAATAGGAATATTCCATTGTATATTGTTAGTTTTTTCTATCTTTGTAAAAAGAAGCAAAGGGAAAATGAAACTAACAATATATTTTTTGTGCCATGACTAGAGAAGACTTAATGCGGAAAGCAATCGAGCTCTCCAAAGAAAATGTTGAAAATGGTGGAGGTCCTTTCGGTGCTGTGATTGCCACGAAAGAGGGGGAAATAGTTGCAACAGGAGTAAATCGTGTTACGGCATCTTGTGACCCCACTGCTCATGCCGAAGTGAGTGCGATACGTGCCGCAGCTGCCAAACTCGGTACTTTTAATCTTAGCGGATACGAAATCTATACTTCCTGCGAACCTTGTCCCATGTGTCTCGGTGCGATTTACTGGGCGCGATTGGATAAAATGTACTATGGAAACAATAAGACCGATGCCAAGAATATTGGCTTCGACGACTCTTTTATCTATGACGAACTGGAACTGAAGCCTGAAGACAGAAAGCTTCCTTCCGAAATCTTATTGCATAATGAAGCCCTTACTGCCTTCAAAGCCTGGGCGGCCAAAGAAGACAGAGTAGAATATTAAAAAACCTCTCACTATTATTAACCTATTAATTACCCCTCAAATGAAAAGAAAAAGCCTTTTATTTGTTATGGCATCAGTATGCCTGTTCAGTTGTCAACAGCAAGAAGAACTGCAAGATCCCAGTAAAGAAGTGATCGACTTTTCTACTTCTATTGACCAAAGTATCAACAATGCTCTTACTCGTAACAGCAGTAGTTTGACACTTCCGTTAAAGAACAATTTCGCTGCCGGAGATGTCATCTCAATGTCCGTTGCCGAGCAGGATTATCATCCATTTGCCATAGGTATGGATAGCCAGACCTGGAACGAGGCAGGCACCGATTCGGAAACGGTTACTTTCTATGCTCATTATCCTGAATTGACCGACGAAGCAGCTACTACCAGATCATTGAGCAGCCGCTATCGTGAAATCAAGGGTGGCTTAGAATATTTGTTCGGTACAGCCCAAGCCAACAAAGGTTCTAAGAATGTTGCTCTTGCATTCAAGAGAATGACAACGCCCGTCGTTCTGCTCGACGAGAACAACCAGCCGTACGAAGGTAGAGCAATCGTTAAACTGTTCTTGAAGAACAAAGGTGTACAGGACTTGTTCAGCGGCAAAATCGAAGCTGACCCCAATGCAAAACCGGAATACATTGATATTCGGAAAGTATCTGAAGGTATCTTGACTAACTTGATTCCACAGATCATCAAAGCCGGCGAGAAAATAGGAACAGTTATCTTGGACGGTAAAGAAGAGCCTATTATCGCGGATGAAGATATTACCATAGAAGCCGGAACCCCTGTTGCTGTAAGAATGTATGCAAGACGCGGAATCATTGACGAACGGACTCCACTATTCAGATAAAATAAAGAATAAAAAGTGATACTAATAAAAATCCCCGGAACCGCTGTAGACACTCAGCATTCCAGGGATTTTTTACACACAAAAGTTATTATTGAAATTGAAAACTGTCTCTTTATTAGATTAGAAGCGCATACCTACGGTAAACAACACCTGACTACGCGTGTTGGTAACTTTCGTTGCTTCCGGTGAACCAATAGTTACACCACCATCTTCATTTGCATATCCATTCACAAACGGATAAAAGTCTTCCTTATACGTAGAGAATTTATAGGCTAGATCGGCATAGAACATTGATCCGCGATAACCAATACCCAATGTATAATTACTCATTGATTTAGAATTGGCAAAGTCTGTATCTGTCTGAATAGAGTTAATAGCCAAATCTTTGAAAGCATCTTGATGGAAAGCCGCAGTACTATAATTATATCCTGCCCTAAAAGCAAACTGTGGAATCACTTTATACTCCAAACCAAGACGAACAGTACTAACCCCTTTCAACATAGATGTCGTACTATTTTCAAATTCATAAGCAGAAGAATTACCTTCGGTATCTTTAAATTTCATGGAAGAATAATCTTGATACTCATACTCTGCTCCCAAAGCCAAACTCTTACCCACCGTATATCCTAAACTTACATTATAAGTCCAAGGAGTTTGAAAATCGAAAGGAAGAATCATATCCCCTTTTCCCGGAAGATTATCCCATGATCTCACGTCATATCCTTTTATTTCTCCAGTTACAACATCCATCACATCCGATATAACTTGTGCACTCGTTTTATAATCCAAACTATAGAATATTGGCGTATGTATAGCTAATCCAACTCGAAAAGGCGAATATTCAAAAGGACGAATAATAGCCCCCAACTTCACGTCAAAGCCAGACCCCTTTATTCTATTCCAACTCTGCAAACTATATCCTTCATCGTTTCCATAATCCTCATCATAAAAAGTATACTTATTATAATCTACAGAATAAGCACCCAGCGTCAACCCTAAATATACCCGATCATTAAAATTAAACGATACATTAAAATCATATTGGTCAATTCCTCCGCGTTCTTCCGAACGAAAATTTGCATATCCATTATCTAACATTCCTTCAAAATGTCCAGGAGAGATATAAAGAGGATTACCATTTATATCCTTATACTGTACCTCCTTCCCTTGTTCATCCTTATAGGTATAAGGAATATTGTTTACCCCTCCTGTTTTGTCATGTATTGTAATATCTCTAATCAGCCCAGCATCAGCTCCAAGAATAGAAAGCCACCCAATACCATTATCCGTATAAGGCGAATCTCCCCATTTTTCAATGCCAGCTGCTTGAGATGCCATTAGATAGGTTTGGGAGTAAAGCCCCAAATTACCTTCCATGCGCATGTTGTTATTAAATGATTTCGCTTTATGATAGTTAAAACCGAAATTCACAAAACGCAGCGGAGTTTCATTACCAATCTTCGAAGAAAACACAAACCCGATGTTATTAAAATCTCCTTTAGTTAAATCGGAATTAAACTTTTTCCCCAAATACTGACTTTCATTCCCATAAAGAGAAAACCCAAATGAAGTCATTACATCACTACTACGATAAAGACCAATACCTGCCGGATTAGTCCCCATTGTAGATATGTCTCCTCCAAGAGCCCCCATAGCTCCACCCATACCCACAAATCGAGCAGTTCCATTTAAATCTTTTCCTGTTAATTTGGCACCATCATATATCGTTTGTGCCATTCCCCAAGGCGCTATCATCAACATCCCTAGAGCAATTAAAACACTTATCTTTTTCATTCTTGTAAAACCGTTTAATTAATACTTATCTTCTGGCACTGCCACTACGAGAGGAGCCTCCACCTGATGATGACCTAGAAGAACCACCACTCGAATAACTGCCCCGAGAACTACTACCACCTGACGAAGCTGGAGAATAACTACGTGAAGAAGAACGAGAAGTACCATAGGAAGAAGAACGGGTATTACTATTATTCGCTGGAGAATAACTACGCGGTGCTTCTGAACTACCACGACTATAAGTTGATCTTGCACTACTGCTCCTAGTAGTGGTTCCGGACGAACGCGAATAACCAGAAGAACCAGTCGAACGGGAAGATGAAGAACTTCCGCTACTTCTAGTACTACTTGGACGAGAATAAGTAGCACTGCTACGACTACTTGAGCCACTGCGTCCACCTGAAGTCCGTGTACCCACTACACGCCTGGAAGTAGTTCCCCTGCTATAAGTAGAACCAGAAGAACGAACAGAACTACCTTCTGAACGAACTGCAGAGCCTCCCCGAACAGAAGAACCACTGGAACGAACGGCACTCGAACCATAACGACGAACAGTGGAAGGATTCCTGTAACTGCTTTGTCCAGAAGAACGACGGTTTGTATAGGTAGGACCTGTCCAATGACCGCTTCCACCTCCGCCCCAGCCCCAGCTAGGACCACCGTGCCAGCGGTGGTGATGTCCCCAATAACCGCCGCCATACCAGCCACCCCAGTGGCCGCCATACCAGCCGCCCCAATAACCCGGAGAATATCCCCAAGCGTAGTAAGGACGATTCCATCCCCAGCCATAGTTCCATCCCCAGCCGTAAGAGCCATAACGCCAATCCCACCAAAGTGGATTACTGAATGTCGGGAACGCATAAGCATACATACCGTCGGTATATACATTCCAGTCCCATGAATTCGGACCGTAAACTACATCCCAATACAACGGGCTGCTGATGCTGATAGCAAAACGCGGATTGCGGAAACGGATGATACGTTCAGCGTATTCATAGTCGTCTTCCGTACCATTGAATTCGCCTGTCACCCATTCTCCGTCCAAATCCGGATTAGATTTTTCTTTTATATATAAGGTATCATTATCCATTACGAATTCATTATCACGTGCATCGTAACGGCGGTTATATTCATCCACATCCCGTGTTCTTCCCTTACGGTCCTGAACCACTACTGTAGTACCCGGTGAAGTATAGATGTTGGTCACCTGTTTCTTCGTTTCCTTCTTAACCGGAGTTTCTTTCTTCTCCTGTTTGTCTTTTGAAGGAATGAAGTAAAGGTCGTCATCAACGCTTTGTGCCATCAAGCCTATCGGGAGGCACAAGGCAAATAGCAAGAAATAAACAATCTTTTTCATATCATCTCGGTTTATGTAATTACTTAAACTTATTCATGTTACAAAGATAAGGAAGAGATTTTTCGTCCGAGGGAGATTTTCCCCAAAGGATAATAGGGAAATCCCTATTTCTAACTATCTTTGTCCATTATTCACCAGAATTAAAAACAACTATGAAGTATTTTGAGTTCACATTCCGCACCCACCCTTGCACAGAAATCGTCACTGACGTACTGGCTGCCGTACTGGGTGAAGTCGGGTTTGAAAGTTTTGTTGAGTGTGAAGGCGGACTGACCGCATATATCCAACAGACAATCTGTGATGAAAACGCCATCAAGATTGCCATCACCGAGTTCCCCCTACCCGATACGGATATTACTTATACATACACCGAAGCGGAAGATAAGGACTGGAATGAAGAATGGGAAAAGAATTTCTTTCAACCCATCATTATCGGAAACCGATGTGTGATTCACAGCACTTTCCACCAAGATGTTCCCAAAGCGGAATATGACATTGTCATCAATCCTCAAATGGCCTTCGGAACAGGACACCACGAGACTACCAGCCTCATCATTGAAGAATTGTTGGACAGCGAATTGAAAGATAAATCTCTGCTCGATATGGGCTGCGGAACTTCAATTCTTGCCATCCTCGCACGTATGCGGGGCGCACGCCCCTGTACAGCCATCGACATTGATGAATGGTGTGTACGAAACTCCATCGAAAATATCGAATTGAACCACGTAGACGATATTGCCGTTTCACAAGGAGATGCCTCGTCGCTTACAGGAAAAGGACCTTTCGACGTTATCATCGCCAACATCAACCGGAATATATTACTGAATGATATGAAGCAATATGTTGCCTGCATGCATACGGATTCCGAACTCTATATGAGTGGATTTTACGTAGACGATATTACCGCCATCCGCGAAGAAGCGGAAAAGAACGGATTGACTTTCGTTCATTATAAAGAGAAGAATCGCTGGGCAGAGGTGAAGTTTGTTTATAAAGGATAAGAGTCCTGATGGATGTAGAAAAAATAGTGACGGTATATGCTTGGGATAGTGACGCTATCCCAAGCATATACCGTCACTATTTGTATCGGATAGCGTCACTATCTTATAAGGAGAAACAAAGTTGTTACGCGAACTCTTTCTTTAGCTGTTGACACCATGCTTTTATTTTCTTTTCCGCCTGCTCGGACTGATTATCCAAATCGACAACTAAACCGCACCACTGCTCACCACGCAAAGCTTTGGAACGTTCGAAAGTATAACCTTCGGAAGAAGTAAAACCAACTAAAGTAGCCTCATCTTCTTCAAATACCTCCGCCAACAGACCGATTCCATCTGCAAAATTCTCCGGATAGCGTATCTGATCTCCCAGACCGAAAATAGCAACCTTCTTACCTTTTAATTTCATTGTCCGGAGTTCCGGCAACAGTTCGTCCCAATAAGTAGGAAGTTCTCCATCAAACCAAGTGGAAGCACCCACAATGAAGCAGTCATAAGCAGCAAAGTCATTTTGCCAAGCCTGTTCAATAGGCACTGTCTCTATCTTTTCCTTACCGAATTCTTTCTGTATTTTCTCTGCCACCCAACTCGTTCTTTCGGCTTTGGTAGCATAAAATAAACCTATCTTTTTCATAATCCACACTATTTAATATTCCAATAATCTCCGGGCAGCCTCGTATATCTTGGCCTCATCCGGCAAAATTTCCTTTTCCAAAATCGGATTAAAACCGACAGGAGTAAAAGTAGAACCGACACGCTGCACCGGTCCATCGAGATAGCGGAACATCTCTCCACTAATCATAGCAGCAAGCTCCGCACCAAAACCGGAGAATACTTTATCTTCATGAACCACCAATGCCTTGCTCGTTTTCTTGACCGATTCGAATATCGCCTCTTTATCCAACGGAATCAAGGAGCGAATATCAATGACTTCCACTTTCCAGCCACCTTCTTTTTCCAATCGTTCTGCTGCGTGCAGACAGAAATGGGTGGTATTGCCATAGGTAATAATGCTTAAATCTGATCCCTCACGACGAATACGTGCTTTTCCGAAAGGTACTTCAAAATCTTCCGGCACTACTGCCGCTGCTTCTACCGAATTATACAATGCTTTCGGTTCAAGGAACAGCGTGAAGCCTTTGGATCGCATACTGGTACGAAGTAATCCGGCAGCATCATCCGCAAAAGACGGGCAGACAATACGTGCCCCCGGTAAAGTGGTCAAAGCTCCCTCCAGGTTTTGAGAATGATACAAGCCTCCACCGATATAGCCACCGGAAGCCAGACGCAGAGTTATATTCGGAGCGAATTTCCCATTGCTACGCCAGTACTCATGTGTACACTCCACATATTGTTCTACGGCAGGCCAGAAATAATCGGCAAACTCCGCTCCCTCAATCACCACATGAATTTTAGGATCAAAGCGACTCATTCCATTGGCGGTGCCTACAATATAATCTTCCGCAATCGGTGCACTGAATACACGGGCTTCGCCGAATTCCTGCTGCATACCTTTGGTTACATTAAACACGCCTCCTTTTTCCCTGTTTGCCACATCCTGTCCCCAAATAAAGGTATCGGGATTATAGCGGAATTCAGCTTTCAATGTTTCATTAATGGCATTGACCAGAAAAGTCTTCTCCCCTTCCGCCTCATGTGTACCATCTTTATATTTCTGTGGCTGATAAGGTTCGGGCATTACAAAATCATAAATGCTTTTAGGATCGGGATCGGGAGCAGCCAAAGCCTTCCGGTTGGCAGCAGACAATTCTTTCTTTGCATCAGCTTCTATTTGTTGCAGTTCTTCCTCGGCCAGACGTTTATAACGCAGCAGCATCCGGCGGAACTTCATCAAGGGATCAGCATCTTTCACATATTCCAATTCATTCTCATCCCGATACAAGGTGTGTTTATCTGAATTGGAGTGCGAACCGATCCGGACACAATTCGCCTGCACAATAACC